>Ga0066903_100000539_pt1 | contig 24276 bp, 27 predicted proteins | sample PanSoiMetaGPlot1_FD_67491 | JGI IMG/M metagenome (GOLD analysis project Ga0066903, IMG submission 67491) | Tropical forest soil microbial communities from Panama analyzed to predict greenhouse gas emissions - Panama Soil - Plot 1 (version 2) | ecosystem: Environmental > Terrestrial > Soil >... | reverse complement strand
CTGCCATCCGAAGGGAAAGTTGCGATTGAGGTCGACGCCGTGGGCGTTGCCGCGCGTTCGGGCGGCGACGCCGTCCGGGTTGAGATCCGGGACGATCCAGAGGTCGAGCTCGCGCGGCGGGGAGATGTGCGAGAGGCGGTTGGCGATCGCGATCCCGGCCGGCTCGTTCCCATGGATACAGCCGACGACGAGGAGGCGTGTCGCGGCGTCGAAGTCGCCAGTCTCGATCGCGACGATCGGGCGGCCGTCGACCGACCGGCCGAGGAGCGTCTGCTGACGACCGGCAGGATCGGCCGAGGCGGCCCCGCCGGCGGCCGCGTGGGCGAGGAGGATGGAGAGCGCGAGCACGCCGCAGCGGAGTCGACGGCCGCCGGTTTGAATGCACGTCACCGCCGCACGAATCCGGAAGGAGAACAGCCGTGGAGATCACGAGGAATCAGCAGGAAACGAGCCGCGGGCCGAGCGACTGGTTCACGGGTGACGTGTTCATCGACACGGTTGCGGCGCCCGCGGGGGACGCGCACGTCGCTGCGGCCAGCGTGCACTTCACGCCGGGCGCCCACACTGCCTGGCACACGCACCCGCGAGGGCAGACGATCTGGGTCACCGAAGGCGTCGGGCTCTGCCAGCGCCGTGGGGGGCCGATCGAAGTCATCCGTCCCGGCGACCGCGTCTTCTTCGAGCCCGGTGAGAGCCACTGGCACGGCGCCACACCGACCAGGTTCATGGCGCACATCGCGATCCAGGAGGCCGACGATCAGGGAACCGTGGTCAACTGGGGCGAGCACGTAGGAGACGACGAATACGCGCAGGCGCCGGCCGCTTGACCGGCGGCAGTCTGCCGCGTTACGTGTCGCGGCGGACGAGCAGAACGGCCGCAATCGCGAGCGCAACTGCGCAATAGCCTGCGAAGAGGAGGATGCCGGGGAGCGGGCGCAACGAGTGCGCATCGTGCGTCAGCGCGAACACGGAGCGACCGGCGTTGCTCGGGAGGTACTGGCTGATCGCGTTGTTCCAGCTCGTCGGGAGGATGTTCATGAGCGGCGGGATGACGAAGAAGATGGCGGCGAAGGTCGCGATCCCGCCGGCGGTATTGCGCACGATCGCGCCGATCCCGAGCGCGAAGACGCCGGTGAGCACGAGGAAAAGTGCACCTCCGAGCACCGCACGTGCGACGCCGTGATGCGACAGGGATACCTGCAGGATGTGGTGCCGGTTGAGGATCGCCTGGCTTGTGAAGTAGCCGATGAGGACCGACGGGACCATCAGCGCGGCGACGACGAGCGCGTAGACGCCGGTCTTCGCCCAGAGCACTGGCAGCCGCTTCGGGACGGCGATGAAGGTCGAACGGATCATCCCGGTCGAGTATTCGCCGGTGATCACGAGCACACCGAGCACCGCAATCGCCAGCTGCGACAGGTTCACGCCAGCAGTCGCCACCTCGAGCGGATGGCGCATGTGGTCGGCTCGCTCACCTGGACTGAGATGACCCCAGCGCGACGAAAGGATCGCTGCGAAGAGACACGGAAGGCCGATCGTCAGGATGACCGCTACCACCAGCGACCAACGGGTCGAGCGGAGCGAGTGCAGCTTCGTCCACTCTGACACCGCCACACGCAGCTGTGTGACGCGGCCCTTGCTCGCGAGCGCCGGGATCCCGACGGCGGGGGCGGCGGTGCTCACGCCGCGATCTCCTCGCCGGACTTGTACTCGACCTCGCCGCGCGTCAGCTCCATGAACGCCTCCTCGAGCGACGCCTGCACCCCGGCGAGCTCGTGGAGCACGATGCCGTGCGCGGCCGCCGTCTCGCCGATCTTCTCGGCGGTGCTGCCGCGGATCTCGAGCGTGCCCGGCTCTGGCGACGCGACGATGACGCCGTCGCCGGCGACGAGCTCGCTCAACTTGACGGCCTGCGGCGAGCGGACGCGCACGGCGTTTCCGGACGCCATCCGGACGAACTCGTCGACGCTCATGTCCGCGATCAACTTGCCGCGCCCGATCACGATCACATGATCCGCGGTGAGCGCCATTTCGCTCATCAGATGCGACGAGACGAACACGGTGCGTCCCTCGGCGGCCAGCGACCTGAGCAGGTTGCGGATCCAGTGGATCCCTTCCGGGTCGAGGCCGTTGCTGGGCTCGTCGAGGAGGAGCGTCGCCGGGTCGCCGAGCAGCGCGGCGGCGATGCCGAGCCGCTGGCCCATGCCGAGCGAGAACTGTCCCGCGCGCTTGCGCGCGACGTCGTGGAGCCCGACGAAGTCGACAAGCGTGTCGACGCGCTTCCGCGGGATCCCATGCGTCTGTGCGAGCGCGAGCAGGTGGTTGTACGCCGAGCGCCCAGTGTGCACCGAGCGCGCCTCGAGCAGCGCGCCGACCTCGTGCAGCGGCGCCGTGTGATCGCGGTAGTGCTTGCCGTTGACCGTCACGTCGCCAGCCGTCGGCCCGTCGAGGGACAGAGCGAGCCGCATCGTGGTCGACTTGCCCGACCCGTTCGGACCGAGGAACCCTGTGACGACGCCGGGCTTCACCGTGAACGTGAGGTCGTCGACGGCCCGTTTCGGGCCGTAGTCCTTCGTAAGGCCTCGCGCCTCGATCATCGGGCTAGAAAGTACCGATCCGGAGATGAAGTTCCGGTTAACCCGAAGGATCGGATGACGGCTCAGTTGCCCTTGTAGCCCGGCGGCGGACCCTCCTGAGGACCGAGCGCAGGCTCGAAGGCAACGGTATACGCGTCGAAACGCGGTCCCCACGGATCGCCCGGCTCGACCTTGGCAAGACGGTCGAGACAGAATTCCCACCCGGCGGCGTTGCGGGCGGCTGCATCCGGCTCGAGCTCGTCGATCAAGACCAGCAGCGTGCCGTCGTCTTCTGACAAGAGCTCGAAGCGAAGCGTCTCGTCGCCCCACGTGTACGAGAGCACGTGCGGTTCGTCGACCTCGAGCACTTCGCCCTCGAGCGTCATGTCGATCACGTTTTCCGGAAAGGGAAAGCTGATCGTTGCGCCGACCTTCCAGTCCCCGCCTTCGACGAAGACGTCGCACGGGAACCACGACTGCAGTTGCTCTCTCTCCGTGAGCGCACGCCAGACGACGGCCGGCGGGTCGGCGAGGCGACGCTCCAGGCGGATCGCCGGCCGAGCACTGTCGATGATCAGGGTTGCGTTCGTCATCGGTTCCTCCGTTTGTCGAGATGGTCTTCGAGCCGATCCAGACGCGTGGTCCAAAGCTCGCGATAGCCGGCGAGCCATTCGTCGAGATCGGCCAGCGGCTCCGGGCGGATCCGATAGAGGCGCCGCTGGGCGTCGACGCGCGCCTCGACGAGGCCCGCGTCCTTCAGCACACGCAGGTGTTTCGACACGGCCGGCTGGCTGACGCCCAGGCGGCCGACGAGCTCGCCGACGGGTTGCTCGCCGTCCCGCAGCAGCTCGAGGATCTCCACGCGCCGGGGCTCAGCCAGTACCTGGAGTGCCGACAGGTCGTTCACGACGACCAATATGCCAGTTTAGTTATATGCTTGTCAAGGAATTTAGCGGTGCCGCTCGTCGACGCTCGCCATCACGCGCGCGTAGCTGTCGCCGTCGATCCACTGCTCGAGCGCGTAGTACGCGAGCACGAGGCCCGGGACGAGCAGAAAGACGACCGTCACCACCGTCGTCCAGAACAAAGCCCAGAAGTCAGTTGTCATACCTGGACGACGAACGAGGTCGGCGTTCTGTGACCGCCCGCCGAGCGCTGGCGGCCATCGAGTGACGCCTATTGCGGTGGGCCGCTGGCGAGCTTGAGGCTCACCGTCCGCGCCATGCCGGCCGGATCGGTGTAGCCGATCGTGACGGTTGCACCCGGCCTTTTCGTCAAGAGGTACGACGTGAGCGAGCTCGGCGTTGTAACAGCGCGACCGTCGATCGACGTGATCACATCGCCGGCCTCGAGCCCTGCAGCCTCGGCCGGGCTGTCGCCGACCACTCCCGCGATGACAACGCCGCCTGCGCCGCCGCCCTGGACCTGGATGCCGAGGAAGGCGGTCGCGCCGATGTGTACGCGCGCCGAGGCGTGTCCGGCGCCGATCTGCTTCGCAACCGACAGCGCCTTACCGATCGGAATCGCGAAGGAATCCGCGGCGGTAGAGATCAGGCGCGTCGACGCGGCCGTGTCCATCCCGACCACCCTTCCGTCGGCGTTCAGCAACGGGCCGCCGGAGTCGCCCGGCTGCAGTGCGGCGTTCGTTTCGATCAGCCCGGACAGGCTCTCGGTCCCGCCCCCGTCGTCGCTCACCTGGATCGACTGGCGAAGACCGGTGATGGAGCCGCGCGCAGCCAACAGCCGGCCGCCGCCGTTCGCGTTCCCGATGGCGCGCACCCGCTGGCCGATTCTCAGCGTCGCCGCTGCGGCGGTACTCACGGTCTTCAGGTGCGAGGCGCCGGCAGCCCTGAGGACGGCAACGTCGTCGGCGACGTCGTAGCCCACGACCCTCGCCTTGTAGGTGTACTTCGTCCCAGGGACGACGACCTTGATCGAGGTCGCGCCGCGAATGACATGGTTGTTCGTCAGGACTTCGCCGGAGGAAGCGAGGACCATTCCGGTGCCCGCCGCCGCGCTGCCTTGCAGGCCGAGCGAGGTGTTGATGACCACGACTCCGGTCCCGATCGTGGGCGGACCAGAGCGGGCCCACGCGACGCCTGCCGCAATGGCTGCGGCCGCGAGCGTCGCGAGGAGGAAGAACAGAAACCTCCGCTGGCTGGGAATCCTGTCGTCGGCAGTCATGTGTCGGCTCCCTTTCGGCCCATGGTGACGAAAGCCATTGCACCGACGTCGAATAAGACGGCCCTGAGACGCGTCTGAGAATCTCGTAAGGATCCGCGGCGAGAGGCGCGCTCGCCGTCAGCGCACCGCTTTCTTGACGAGCGCGGCGATCTTCGCCTCCTCATTAGGCGTCAGCTCCTTCAGCGCGAACGCGGACGGCCACATCGCGCCGTGGTCGAGCTTCGCCGTGTCGCTGAAGCCGAAGGTCGCGTATCTCGTCTTGAACTTCTGCCCGCTCTGGAAGAAGCAGACGACCTTGCCGTCCTTGGCGTAGGCGGGCATCCCGTACCAGAGCCTAGGCGACAGCGTCGGCGCGCTGGCGGTCACGATCCGATGAACCCGTTCGGCCATGTTGCGGTCCGGCTCGGGCAGCTCGGCGATCTTCTCCAGGACGGCCCTCTCCCCCTCGGGCTTCGGCTCAGCCATGTGCGGCAGTCACCACAGCCTGAAGCGTACGCTGCCGCCTGAGTGGAGTACGTCAACCTCGGCCGGACGGGCTTGCGTGTCTCGCGCATGTGCCTCGGGATGATGAGCTTCGGCAAGCACGAGAGCCGGCAATGGGCGCTCGACGAAGCGGACGCCGAGCCGATCGTCAGACGCGCGGTCGAGGAGGGGGTGATCTTCTTCGACACCGCCGACGTCTACAACGGCGGCGAGAGCGAGGCCGTCACCGGCCGCCTGCTCAAGCAGCTGTTCGGCATGCGCGAGGAGTACGTCGTCGCGACGAAGGTGCACGGGCGTACGATGCCGGGCGAGAACGGGCGGGGTCTCTCGCGCAAGCACATCCTCGCGTCGATCGACGCGTCGCTCGACCGGCTCGACCTCGACTACGTCGACCTCTACCAGATCCACCGCTGGGACAAGACGACGCCGGTCGAGGAGACGATGGACGCGCTCCACGACGTGGTCAAGTCCGGCAAGGCGCGCTACATCGGCGCCAGCAGCATGTACGCGTGGCAGTTCGCGAAGGCGCAGCGCGTCGCATCGACCCCGTTCGTGTCGATGCAGAACCACTACAACCTGATCTATCGCGAAGAGGAGCGGGAGATGATCCCGCAGTGCCTCGACCAGGGCGTCGGCGTCGTGCCGTGGAGCCCACTTGCACGCGGTCTGCTCGCGCGCCCGCCGCAGGAGCAGACGACGCGCGCCGGGACGGATCCCTTCATCGGCTCGCTCTACAAGCCCGACCTCGACGTCGCTGTGATCGAGCGGGTCGGCGAGGTCGCCGGCGAGCGTGGCCTCGCGCCGGCGCAGGTCGCGCTCTCGTGGCTGCTGCACAAGCCGGGCGTGACCGCGCCGATCGTCGGTGCGACGAAGCTTCAGCACGTCGAGGACGCGCTCGCCGCCGAGGGGTTGACCCTGAGCGACGACGAGATCGGCCGGCTCGAGGAACGCTACGTCCCGCATCCCGTGTCCGGGATCGAGCTCTAGCGGAGCCGCTTCCGCAGATGCACATCTTCCGGCTCCAGCTCGTAGAGCTCCGGCAACGGCTCTGACATCGGCTCGAAGCCTCTGCGACGGTAGAAGCGGACGGTATTCAGCGAAGGCGTAGCCGACACGACCATCGTCGAATCGCCTTGCTCACGTGCGAACCGCTCGAGCTCGTCACTGAGGTGCCCGCCGATGCCGCGCGAGCGATAACCGTTGCTCACGTGTAGGAACGCGAGCTGGGCGATGCCCGGACGAATGTGCGGAGCCACGACGCCGATCCCCACGAGTCGGTCGTCCGCGAACGCGCCAACTGCCATAGCGCCGGCATCGAGGTACTTCTCGCATTCGGCGATCTGATGCGCGACCGAGTGCTCGCCCTCTCCCTCGGTGAGCCAGCGCGACGCACTCCAGTCACCGCCGACACGTTCCTCGAGCTGCGAACCGTCTTGCACGAGCAGCGTGTCGATGCGCTCGGTGCGGTCGATCTCTCCTAGCCGCTGCAGGTCCGCTCTGGCGAGCCGGCGATAGACGAGGCCGGCTCCCACTAATGCGCCGGGACGACCGCGGGCGCTTCCTCGGGGAGGATGTCGCCGGACGCCTCGGTTGCCTCGCGCTGGCTGTCGGCAACGCGGAGATCGAAGTAGAGATACGTCGTCGCGATCGCCGCGTACGGCAGCACGATCGCGTACACGACGCTCGAGATCAGGTTCACGAAGTCGAACGACGCGCTGCTCATGAAGAGGAGCACGGTGCCGATCAGCGGTCCGAGCAGGAGGGCAACGACGGTGACGAAGAGGATCAGCGAGGCGGTGCGCCACCAGTTCCCTCGGACGAGCCGCGCGCTGCGACGGAGGTCCGCGACCCGGGACGTTCCCTCCAGCACGGCGACCTGGGCGAGAAACGACCAGCGCACGATCAGCCAGGCGGCGAGCACCGCGCCGAGCGCCGTGAAGCTGACGAGGGCAAGGGCGACGGCGACGATGAAGACCGTCGCGAGGAGTGAGCCGAGCTTCGGCAAGACCCTGCGGTAGGCGTTCCACGCGCTGATGTCCCGGCCGGCGTCGACCTCGACCATCGCGATTGCAGTCGCACCTTGGATGATCGCCAGCCCGAAGACGGTGAACACGATGCCGAGCGCGATCGCGAGGAAATCGACGAACGCGTTCGTGCTCCCGGCCGAATCGACGAGGCCGTTGAGGCCGCCGACCCTGAACAAGGCGTACTGGGCGCCGCTGATCAGCACCCCTAGCGGGAAGAACAGCAGGCCGATCGCGAGGAACGGGCGCGGGTGGTGCAAGTACATGCGCCGCGAGGCCGTGACGATCGCGCCCCACCGACGTCGTCGGGAGAGGCGGAGCGGCGCCGACGGCTCCCAGGCGGTTCGCGAGGCGAGCCAGAGGAAGATCCCGAGGATCACGGCCGCCGCGATCAGGACCGGTGACGGATTGCCGACGAGAGCGGTCAGGACTGCCGATCCGCCGCCGACGACGCCGCAGAAGAAGTCGGTCGCCGTCGCACCGAACGACGTTCCGGCAGGGACGATGAAGCTCTTGCCGCGCCAATCCCTGTTCGCCCATTCGATCGGCTGAGTCCATTGCAGCTTCGTCGCCGGTCCGGTCGGGCCGTTGTAGAACCCGTCGTGCTCCTCGCCCCAGTGGCCCTCGAAACCGAGCCACGGGTAGGCGCGCAAGTAGGACGCCTTCGCCGTCGGCACGACCGAGACCTCCGGTCGAAGCTCCCGCGACGAACCGGAGGTGTCGTCGCACCCGACACCCTCGGCAGCGCTGCGGCCGAGATGAAGCGCCGACGTGTAGTAGTTCGCGTGCGACCCCAGCGCCGAGTAGACGACCGGATGCGTCCCGTCGAGGAGCTGCAGCTTCGAGTCGCCCCAGTGCGCGCTCTCCGCGCCTTCGTGCTGGCTGTAGCCGACGAGTGCCGGCTTCGTCAGAAGTGCTTGCTGCGCGGTTGGAGCGTCGAAGTCGAGCTGAATCATCTCCCAGTCGCCTTCGTGCTTGTCGTTGAAGTCGTTGAACACGTAGAAGAACCAGTACTGCAACGCGAGCTGGCCCGGGTGCAACGGATCGCTGACGACGTGCGCGTACGTAAGTGACGGCGACCCGGCGTTGATCTGGTGAGACCATTCGTCGTACACACAGCCGGGCGTGACCGCGTGCCCCGGGAAGTCGAGGTGATAGCCGGACAGACCGGCCGAAAGATCCTTCGCGGTCGGAGCGACCTTGATGATGTTGCTGCGGTCCCACGGGCCGCGGAGCGCGACGTCGGGGCTCGCGAGCACGAGGTCTACATCGGTCGGCTCGTACGGCTCGCCATGGTGACACGGAGCGTCCTGGCGCACGAGGCGGACGACCGGCGCGTATCGCTGCGCCAGCTTTGTTTCCGCCGAGGCCGCCTGTGCCCAGGCTGGGAGGGCGCCGACGACGGCGAGAACCGCGACGAACGTAAGTGCGTTGCGCGTAGTCGCCCTGGTTCCAGCGCCGCTTGTCGTCTCCTGCAGGCAGCTTCATCCCGCCCGGGTGATGCGGGGCCGGCTCGAGCGCGGGATCGTTTCTGAATGGCGCCGACGCAACCCCAGCGGCTCACACGCGTCGGCGAGAGGGTCAAGGGTGCTGCACGACCCAACCTGATCGAGCGTCGGATGACGAAGTTCCTGCGCTCACCGCCCTCCGTACGGCTCGCGGCGAGCGTCATCGTCACCGCGACGACCGTCGTCGTCGTCGGCGGCGGTGCGCTGATCAGGGTTCTCGACCCCCACGAGTACTCGAGCATCTGGGTCGGCATGTGGTGGTCGCTCCAGACCGTGACGACTGTCGGTTACGGCGACGTCACGCCGCACAAGACGATCGGCAGGCTTGTAGGAGCATTCGTGATGCTCGAAGGAATCGCCTTCCTGGCGATCACGACAGCCGCCATCACGTCGACCTTCGTGGCGCGGGCGGAGCGGGAACAGGGCAGAGCCGACGAAGAAGGGGTCAACGCTGCGGTCGCACGGCTGGAGGCGCGCTTCGACCAGCTGGACGACCGTCTCGAGCAGCTCGACTCGAAGATGTCGGAACTCGCAAACCGCCCATGACGGATCAAATCGAGCAGCTCGAGAGCGGTCGCGCGAAAGCCATACAGAACTGGCTCCGCGCCCGAGCCGACACATCGTTGGGGCGACTCGCGTTGGAGTGGTTTCGCCGCTACTTCGAGGCAAGCCGCAACTCCGGTTGCGCCGCAACGGTCTACTCCTCCCTCTCCGTCCTGCCTGCGGCACTCGTCTTCGTCGCCTACTTCCACCCGTCTCACAACGACGCGAACATCTTCGCCCAGCGGCTGGTCACACATATGAAGCTGACCGGCAGTACCGCCACGCTCGTAACAGGGACGTTCGGCAGCGCGTCCGCGAACGCGCTCGCGGCGACCCTCACGGTCGTCGTCACCTTCTTGCTGTGGGGGATCGGCATCGGTCAGATCTACCAGGACGTCTACGCGAGAGCGTGGCGCATCGAGGTCGGTTCGCTCGCGGACCAGGGACTCTTCGCAGCGTTCTTCTTCGTGTTCACGGGCGCGATCGCGCTCGCGGTCGTCTCCGCGGCAACCCTCCGAGCACACGGCTGGATCGCGGTCCTGCCTGCCTGGCTGATCGGGTCGACCGCCTTCTGGCTCTTCGTCCCGTTCGTCCTGCTCCACCGGAAGATCGCGCTGCGGGCGCTGCTTCCGGGCGCACTGCTCGCCTCGGTTGTCCTCGGCGGCGCGATCGCAACCTCCCCGCTCTTCCTCGCCACGCCGCTGAACGCGAACGGGAAGGCGTTCGGATCCTTCGGCGTCGTGCTCACGGTGATCGGCTACGTCTTCGTGATGATCACGATGTCGCTCGTCTGCGCCGTCTTCTCCCCTGTCTGGGCTGCCCGGCGTCAGGCCGAGACGTCGTGACCTGCGGCGAGCTTCGCGCTCATCTTGACCGCCTTGACCGCACCGGTCGCGCCAGCCTGCAGCGTTAGGCCAAGCGCCAGCAGGAAGACGCCTAGCGCAAAGAGGATGTGGGACGACCCGAGCAGCAGGATCCCGATTCGACCGATCACGTAAGGCGGCGTGCACACGAGCGCGCCCAGCGCTCCGCCGACCGCCGATGCCGTAAGCTTGTCGCGGCGCGATCCCTTGGGCCGGATCCCGACGATCCGCGCCGGGACGGTGACGTACGTCAGCATCATCACGGCGATCACCGCGCCGAGCGAGAGCGCGAACCATGGATCGCCCCAGCGCGGCACGATGATCGCCGATACGGCGAGTGCCCCCCCGACCACGAGCCCGACGCCGCCGATGACGGCGAATTGGCGCCGCGCTCGCGTGAAGGCAGGTCGGATCTGCGGTTTGCCGGGCTCTGAGATCGCAAAAGCGAAGACCGCATTGAGATAGAAGGCGGCGACGGTGACCAGGGCAATCGCGGACATGGCCACGATCGCCGTGGTGCCGTGCCAGTCGCGAAACCCCCGCCCCTTGAAGACGTGCAGCTTCAGATCGAGCAGGACGACCCAGATCCACATGGCCGGCAGGACCTGGATCAGGGTCAGGCGCCAGTTCTCGAACAGCAGCCTGAGCCCCTGAAAAAGCATGATGAATGCCCCGATCGCGAAGACGAGCGGCGCGAAGATCCTGCGCGACCGACTCAGCTCGAGCACGGCGGTCTCGACGGCGCGCTCGTCGCCTTTTCGAATCGCCCGGACCAGCGCGCGGCCCTGTCTCCTCAGAACCTCGCGGCGCGACTGAGCCGGGTCATCCGCGGTGACAGGATGCGCAGCCGTCACCGGAGATTCGTCCGGAGCGGCGTGGCGCCGCATCACCCGATCGTGACGATCAGCTACTGAGCAACCCCCGTTCCAGGACGAGCTCGAGCGCCAGCGTACGGTAGCCGTGCTCGTCGAAGAGCACGAGAATCGTGTCGTTGTCGTAGCGCTGCACGGTGCCTACGCCCAACTCCGGGTGTCGCACCGACGAGCCGATCTCGAACGGATGCTTGCCCATCTCCACATGCGTCAGACCGGCGTCGCAGTTGTCGCAGTTGCCGCACGGCGGCTCGAAGGCTTCGCCGAAGTAGCTGAGGATGTACTCGCGGCGGCAGCCTGACGCCTCTGCGTACCGGCGAACCATCTCGACGCGCGTGCGCTCGTACTCCTTGCGGCTGTGCTGCGCGGCCGCCGCCGCCTCGGCGGCGTCGTCGACCGCGACGGCGCCGTCGGCCTTCGTGACCTCCCCGTCCGGCAGGAGCTCCACGAAGCCGACGTCCTCCAGCCGTCCGAGTGCCGCCACGATCTTCGTCTCGGACAAGCCGGTCGCCTCGTGCAGCGTGTGCACGTCGAGCGGCCCGCCCGCGGCCTCGACCGTCTCCGCAATCGCAAGCGCCTCGTCGACCGCAAGCTGTCCTGCGCCCGCGAAGAAGCGGCGCAGCCCGACGTCCTCCGAGCGGTAGAAGAGGACGGCGCGCGCGGGCTCGCCGTCGCGGCCGGCACGCCCGATCTCCTGGTAGTAGGCGTCGACCGAGTCGCTGATCTCGGCGTGGATCACGGCGCGGACGTTCGGCTTGTCGACGCCCATCCCGAACGCGATCGTCGCGACGACGACTTCGATCTCGTCCTCCATGAACGCGGTCTGCGCGTCCTCGCGCTCGTGGCGATGAAGCCCGGCGTGGTAGGGGAGCCCCGAGACACCTGCCGCACGGAGCTGCCCGGCGAGCTCTTCGCTGTGACGGCGTGTGGCCGTGTAGACGATCGCCGGCCGCTCCCCGTTCACAATGTTTTCGACGAGAGCGCGCAGCTTGTGCCTCTGGTCATGGTGCTCTTCCACGGCGAGGTGGATGTTCGGGCGGTCGAAGCCGCGCACCACTTCCACCGGATCTCTCAAGGCAAGGCGCTCGACGATCTCCGCGCGGACGGGCGGCGCAGCCGTCGCCGTCAGCGCGAGCGTCGTCGGGCGGCCGATGGTCTCCGCCACCGAGCCGAGGCGTAGGTACTCCGGCCGGAAGTCGTGCCCCCACTCGCTGATGCTGTGCGCCTCGTCGACGACGAGCAGCCTCGGCTTCGCCTCCTGGAGCTTGTCGAGCGTCTCCACGGACGCGAACTGCTCCGGCGCGAGGAAGAGGTATTCGAGCTCGTGCTCGTCGAGTTCCTCGAGCAACTCCTCGCGCTTCGTCCCGCTCAGCGTGGAGTTCAGGGCGGCGGCCGATCCGATGTGCTCGTCTTCGATCTTCTCGATCTGATCGCGCTGCAGAGCGAGCAGCGGCGAGACGACGACCGTCGGGCCGCCACCGAGTGCAGTCGCGAGCTCGTAGATCGCCGACTTCCCCGAGCCGGTGGGGAGCACGGCGAGCGTGTCGCGTCCCGCGAGCACCGCCCGCACCGCCTCCTCCTGGCCCGGCCGCAGGTGCTTGAAGCCCAGCAGCTCGCGCGCCGCGCGGGCGATGTCGGTGTCCTGCGACGCGCTCACGTCGGGCCAACGCTAGCCTCGGACGGCTTCGCCGGTCTCGCTAGCAGGACCGCCCCGGCCGTCACCGCGCCGAACGCGAGCACGCGCAAGCCGCCGAGCACACCGCCCGGCACGGGCTCGTGGAGGGCGATCGTGCCGGCGGCAATCGGCACGGCGTTCGTCAGCAGCGTCGCGAGGCCGGCAACCGTGAGCGCGGCACCAGCCTGGTAGCCGATCTGCAGGAGCGCCGTCCCGAGGGTGTAACCGACGATCAAGCCAACCACGAACGCCGTGCGCGCCCCGCCCTCGGTCGCGACCTTCGTCGAGATGTCGCCGATCGAGAAGAACAGGCCGCCCGCGAGGCCGTACGCGATCGCCACCTGGTTCAGGCGGCGCCCCACAACCAGCAGCACGAGCGCAACGGCGGCGGTAAGTCCGAGCCACAGCAGGATCTCGCTGGTCGTGCCGCCCTCGCCCTTGCTCGCTCCGCCTATGAGCGAGATGCCGAGCGCAGCGAGGCCGAGGACGGAGAGCAGGACGCCGCTGAGCTCCCTGCGCGTCAGCCGCCGACGCGCGAAGCGTGCCGACGCGAACGCCAGCACCCCGATCCCGCCCGCCGCGACGCTCTGCACCAATGCGAGCGACGCGAGCGCCAGCGCCGCGGCGTAGAACAGGAAGCCGCCGGACTCCATCGCGAACCCGAGCATCCAGCTCCGGTCGCCGAGCAGCGCGTGCGCCGAGTGCAGCGGCCGGCGCATCGACAGCACCGGCAGCTTCGCCGCCGCGTCGTGCTCGCGGAGGTACGCGATGTTCGTCAGCGTCGTCGACGCGAGCGCGAGCAGAAGTGCGATCGCGGTCTGCATCTAGCCGAGCCTCGACATCACGCCGTAGCATCCCCTCATGCGCGTCCTCGCGGGAGTTGCAGGCGTCCTGCTCATCGCGCTGATGCTGAGCGAATTCTTTGTGACGTTCCTGCTGCCGCGGCGCGTCAGGCGCGATCCGCGCATCGCGCGCGGCCTCAACCGCTTGCTCTGGCGACCTTGGCGGGCAGCGGCGCGTCGCCTTCCCGCGACGTCGGCGGACACGCTCCTCGGTTTCTTCGGCCCCCTTGCGCTGATCGTCGAGCTCGCCGTCTGGGCGCTCGGTCTCCTGATCGGCTTCGGGCTGCTCGAATATGCGGTCGTCGGGGGCGCGTTCTGGTCGAGGTTCCTGATCAGCTCGGGAGTGTTCCTCAGCGCGGAGGGTGTGTCCGGCTCCACCGCAGTGCACATCATCGAACTGCTCGAGGCGGCGACCGGCATCGGCGTGCTCTTCATCGTGATCGGCTACATGCCGTCGGTCTATTCGGCGTTCTCGCGGCGAGAGACGGCCGTCTCGCAGCTCGCCACGCGCGGCGGCTCTCCGCCAGCAGCAGCCACGCTTCTCCACCGCGCTGCCGGCCGTGAACGCTGGCGCGATCTCGAGCGTGACCTTCGGGCCTGGGAGGAGTGGGCGGCCGAGCTGATGGAGACGCACCTCACCTACCCGCTGTTGGCCTGGTACCGCTCGCAGCACGTCAACCAGAACTGGCTCGCCGCCCTCACGGCGATGGTCGACGTCGCGGCATTCGTCAAGTCGACGGTTGCGAGCGAGGACATCGAGGCCGCCGACCTCACCTTCCGCATCGGACGCCACGCGCTCGCCGACCTGGCGCTCCAGTTCCACCTGGATCCCATTCCGGTCGACCGGCTCTCGGATGCCGACTTCGAGGATCTCTTCGCCGTCGTGGAGCGATCGGCCGTCGCGAACGTCGACCGCGAGACGGCTCGCCATCGGCTCGACCGGTTGCGCCACGAGTACGAGCCGAACGCTCAGGCGCTGTCGGAGTTCCTCGTGCTCGACCTACCGCCGTGGTTCCGGCGCGACGAGGAGCGCCGACGCGGGCGGGATCGCGACCTCATCGGCTCGTCCTAGGTGAAACTCGCCGCCATCGTCTTCGACCTCGACGGTGTGCTCGTCGACTCCGAGCAGCTCTGGGACAGCGCGCGGCGCGAGCTCGTTGCGGAGCGCGACGGTACGTGGACCGACGACGCGACCCGCGCGATGATGGGAATGAGCTCACCGGAGTGGTCGGGCTATCTGCGCGACGAGCTGGGCGTCGAGCTCGAGCCTCTGGCGATCTCGGCAGCGGTGATCGAACGGCTGGAGCGCCTGTACCGCGAGCGGCTCCCGCTCCTACCGGGTGCTCGAGAGGCGGTCGTCGCCACATCGGAACGCTGGCCGCTCGGGCTCGCCTCGTCCTCGAATCGCGAGATCATCGACCTCGTGCTCGAGCTCGCGGAACTCGACACGTACTTCGAGGCGACGGTGTCGGCCGAAGAGGTACCGCGCGGCAAGCCGGCTCCCGACGTCTACCTTGAGGCGGCGCGGCGCCTTGGGGTCTCGCCTTCGGCCTGCGCGGCGGTCGAGGACTCGACGAACGGCCTGCGCTCGGCCGCAGCCGCGCGGATGAGCGTGATCGCGATCCCGAACCAGACGTTCCCGCCGTCGGAGGATGCGCTCCAGCTCGCGGCGGCGACCATCCACTCCCTCGACGAGCTGGTGCCGGTGCTCGAAGCGTGACCCAGGCAGAGCTCGAGGCGATGCACTGCTGGGAAGCGGAGGATCGTGTCCCGGGGCGCCCGGACATGACCGAGTTCCGCCGACGCCTGCGGCTGCACCAAGCTCGATGGCGGGCGGCGCACGGTCATCCGATTGGGTCGCAGCCGATCGTGCCCAAACCTGGAAAGCCCGCGCGCCCAATGGGCAGCCGCCTGCCGCTCGACTACGCGACCGCGACCGGCGCGAATTTTCTCACTGCGGCCGCGCTCGCCGCAGCGCGCGCGAGAACATCGCAGATCGAGCCGCGCCAGAGCTTCGACCACCAGCGTCTCTGGGCCGACCTGCTCTGGTCGCCGGCGCTCGCGTTCAACCTGTTCGCCGAGGTCGATGCGGACAAGTTCGTCGCGCGCTGGTGGCCGCGCGCTCCGGGCAAGGTGCGAGAGGTCCGTTTCGTCCATTCACCGGGATGGCTCGATCCTGCGTATCTCGGCAGCCTGCGCGCGTTCGACGCCGCCCTCGTCCTGGACGCTGGGGGCATCCTCGGAGTCGACGTCGAGTACCACGAGCGCGCGAAGGCCGAGACGCCCAAACCGGAGAACATGCACCGCTACCTGCAGGTCGCCGAGCGCTCCGGGACGTTCGCTCCGGGAGCGCTCGACAGCCTCAAGGCCAGATCCGATCTGGCGGTCCTGTGGCTCGAGCACCTGCTGCTGCTCTCGATGCTTCAGCACGAGAGCGGTGCGTGGTCTTCCGGGCGTTACGTCGTCGTTCATCCAGCTGGCAACACGGACGTCGCCGATCTCTGCGCCCGCTACCGCCGGCTGCTCCAGGACGACTCGACCTTTTCGTCCGTCACGCTCGAGGAACTGATCGACGCCGGAGTGCACTTGCGCGCGACCGCGAAGGCCCTGCGCAAACGCTACGTCCCGAGCGTTCCGGTCAGGATGACCGCGACCCGCTCGCCCTGAATGTCGGCTCCGTGGCGGCGCAGCGCCGCCACGCCGGCAGCCCCCGCGGGCTCGACGAGCACGCCGAGCGAGCCGGCGATCAGCGTCATCGCGTCGCGAAGGTCGTCGTCGTCCACGAGCACGACGTTGTCGACGAACGCCGTCACACGCGCGAACGATTCGGGAACGGGCTCCTCGATTGCAATCGCCGTCGCGATCGTGCCCATTCCCGCGTCGGCGACGGGACGACCGGCGGCGAAGCTCCGCGCCATCGCCGGCGCACCGCTCGCGCACACTCCGATGACGCGCGTCTGCGGTGACACGTGCTTCAGCCGGCAGGCGACGCCGCTGATGAGCGCACCGTCGCCGACCTGGACGACGGCTACGTCGAACGGGCCTGCGGCCTCGAGCTCGAGGCCGATCGTGCCGGCGCCCTCGGCCATCGCGGGATCCAGGCCGTCCACCACGAGCAGCCGCTCGTCATCCTCGGCCGCGTAGTCACACGCCGCAACGGTCGGATGGTCGTGGACATCGACGGTCGCGCCAAGGCGGCGCATGCTCGCGACCTTGCCGGCCGGAACGGCCGGCGTGACGAACACTTGAACCCTTGCGCCGCGCTCACGCGCAGCGAACGCGACGCCCTGGCCGAAGTTCCCGGCCGTCGAGCACACCCACAAGCGGTCGGGATCGAGCTTGCGCGTGAGCAGGGTCGTGCCGCGGCCCTTGAAGCTGCCGATCGGATTCAGCGTCTCGACCTTGACGACGACGCTCCGCCCGAGCTCGCGGGAGAGCCGCTCGTCGACGAACTGCGGCGACCGCTGGAACACGGCGGGGATCTCGGCGACGGCCGCCTCGATCCGTTCCGGCGAGAGATCTACGGGAGAAACGCCTCCAGCCACTCGCGCACCTGCCACGAGCTCCGCACGACACCGCCGAGGACGAACGGGTCGCCGTGGGCGAATTCCTCGGCGGCCTCGCGGGTTGTGAACACCGCCATCGCGCCCTCCTCCTGCGCGTTCGTGAACGGCCCGTAGGCGACGAGCAGCCCGCGCTCGTGGAAGTCCTGCCCGCGTGCCGAATGGGCCGCCTGGTGAAGCGGCGCCTTCGACAGGTCTTCGGTCGCGTAGAGCAGGACGTACTTCACGCCGCGACGATGCTATCGGCCACCCGGTAGAAGCCGAACGCGTTTCCCTCGGGATCCGAGCACTCGGCGTGGCGGCCGATGCCCGGGACCTCCCGCGGCTCGTTCGCCGAACCTCGGAGCTCGCGCACCAGCGCGACCGAAGCGTCGATGTCGTCCGTGCCGAAGTAGACCAGCGGCCCCTTCCGGCCGTTCGCCGGGTGGATCGCGCCGCCGCCTTCGTGGGTCAGGAAGTAGTCGGCCGCACCGTCGAACGTCTCGAACTGCCAGCCCATCAGCCGGCCGTAGAACGTCCGCGCGCGGTCCGTGTTCTCGACCGGAACCTCGAACCAGACGATCTTGCCGATCGCACTCATGGTGCCTCCTTTCGTCGCCGAGTCAGGCATCGCGCGTCACCGTCCGCCACGCGCCCAGGCCCACCGCCGCCGCCATCCACACGGCGATGACGACCAGGGCGACGGCAAGCGACTCGCCGAGGTGCCCCGGCGGGGCGCCGTTGAGGAGCTCCCTCGGGGCCAGGCGCCACAACGCCAGCCCGAGGACGCTGTCGGCGCCGACGCCCGGGTTGTGCAGTCCCTGCACGAGCGGCGTCACGAGCAGCTGCAGGCCGGCGAGGATTCCGATCGTGGTCGCGCGCGAGCCGAGCAGCGACGCCAGACCGAGCGAGAGCAGGAACATCACGGCGATGTAGAGCTGGAACCAGAGGGCGGCCTCGACGAGCAGTGTCGTCGACGGCGTGGAGGCGTCGCCCGGAACGACGAAGCTGAACAGTGCGAGCAGGACATACGCGGCGGCGGCGATCGGAAGGACAACGGCAAGCCCGCCCGGGATTCGTGCGCCGAACAGGGATCCGCGCGGACGGCCGGTGACGACGAGGCTGCGGAAGAAGCCGGCGGCGAGATCTCCCGCGCCGGCGGTCGCGCCGATCAGAATCGCGGCCATGGTCGCAAGCTGCGTCAGCGAGTACAGCCCGTTGTTGAAGTGATTGATGCCGCCGACGATGCGGTGCTTCGTGGGATCGGTCCAGTGCAGCACGAGCAGGATCAGCGCGAACACGACCGTCGCGACGACCGTTAGCAGGAGCGACGCCGCCATCAGCCCACGGCGCGTCGACAGCTTCACCACCTCGGCGCGGATGAGACGAACGCTCATGCCGCCTCTCCGAGCCGGGTCGTGAGCCCGAGGAAGCGCTCCTCCAGCGAGTCGTGGTCGAGCTGCAAGCGGTAGAGCTCGAAACCCGCGTCGAGGAGGACATGAGCGATCGCCGCAGTCTCCGTGCGGGCATCGTCTGCGGCGAGCCGAAGCACGAGCTGGCCCTCTTCCTCCCGCACGCCTGCAACGTCCTCACGCAGGCGCAGCAGCACAGCCGCGCGGGCTGGATCGCTGCAGTCGATCCGGAGCACTGCGTCTGCACTGTCGCGCAAATCGGCGAGGCGCCCTTGCAGCACGACGCGCCCGCGGTCGACGATGGCGATCGCGTCGCAAGTCCGTTCGACCTCGTCGAGCAGATGCGACGAGATGACCACCGTGCGACCTTCGTCGACAAGGGAGCAAAGCAGCTCGCGGAACTCGAGCATCCCGGCCGGGTCGAGACCGTTCATCGGCTCGTCCAGGATCAGCAGCTCCGGCTCGGCAAGTAGGCACGCGGCGATTCCGAGCCGCTGGCGCATGCCCATCGAGTACCTCGACACACGATCGTCGGCTCGTTCCAGAAGCCCCACCCGTTCGAGCACCCCGTCGATGCGAGCATGGGCCTCGGGCTCGCGCGCGGCCGCGAGGACCCACAGGTTCTGACGGCCGGTCATGTGTCCGTGGAAGCGAGGCTCGTCGACGATCGCGCCGACGCGCGCGAGCGCTTCACGCCGCTGCTCCGGGACCGGCCGGCCGAGGAGCTCCATCGTTCCGCTGCTCGGCCGGGTCAGCCCCAGCAGCATGCGGATCAGCGTCGTCTTCCCGGCGCCGTTCGGGCCGAGGTACCCGAAGGCCGTCCCGCGCGGCACGCGCAGATCGACACCGGCCACGACGGTCGTATCGCCGAAGCGCTTCGTCAGGCCGCTGGTCTCGACGACGTCAGTCATCGTGTCTCCGAAGGGAGCCGGCCATCACCGCAAGCGCGATCAGCCCGAGCGGGAGCACGACGTGGAACGCGTCGAGCGAGTCGCCGTGCAACACCGGCGCGAGGAAGATGACGGCGGTCGCGGCAACGCCGGCCAGGAAGGTCACGCGCATGGCAGCCAGCACGAGGAACAGCGGCAGAAGCAGCAGCGCGAGCGCGTCGAACAGGAGGTAGAGCCCGAGCACCGCACCGAGCGAGACGAGTGGGTGCCGCCGCCGGTACAAGACGGCGACGACGCTCTCGACCAGCACGGCTGCCAGCCAGAACGGGTGCGCGCCGTGGCGGCCGCCGTTCGACGAGAGCGCGATCGTCAGCGCGCCGGCGCCGAGCACCAGCGCAGCAGGAACGACGTCGAGCTGCGTTCGTCGGATCGAGAGAGCAGAGTTCATGTCCTCGACGCTACGCTCGGCCGGAGCGCTGGAGATCGGCTGAAGGCATCGATGCACCTCATCCATTCGCATGAGGTGAGAGCGCGCCCGCAGGAGTACGGTGAACGAGTGAGCAAGTGGCGCCCGTACCTGGATACGTACGGTGGCGACATCCTGCTCGCGACGGTGCTCGCCGTGGCGGCGGCGCACGCGGCCGCCGGCGCAACGTCGAGCCAGCCGCTGCAGACGGTGCTCGTGCTGTTTGCGTTCGCCGCGGCGGGAGCGCTGGCGTTCAGGCGTGACTACCCGGTGGAGGTTTTCACGGTCGCGGTCTTCGCAACGGGCTTCTTCACGGTCGTCTACAACGGCTATTGGCCGTTTGTGGCCCTGCTGGCCTTCTACAGCCTCGCGGCGCACGCGCCGAGACGGACCGCGCTGCTTGCCGGGGCTGTCGGGCTCGTCGCTCTCGGAATCCCGATTGCGCGCGCCGCGAAAGTCGGCGGCCTGGAGACCTGGGAGCACGGCAGCGGCTGGAGTCACGCCGCACTGCTTGCAGGACGGCTTGCGCCGCTCGTCGCGGCGTGGATCCTCGGCGACAACATGCGCACGCGCCGCGCGTACCTGCGGGCGGTCGAAGGCCGCGCGGAGCAGTTGGAGCGCGAGCGGGAGGCGAACGCGCGCCGCGCAGCCGCAGAGGAGCAGGCGCGCATCGCGCGCGAGGTGCACGACGTCGTCGCGCACAACCTCAGCGTGATCATCGTCCAGGCCACCGCGGCAGAGCGAGTCTTCGACACCGACCCGCGGAGCGCCGAACGCGCGGTCAGGGCCGTCGGGCGAACTGCGCGGCAGGCGCTCGACGACCTGCGCGGCGTCCTCGGCGTGGTCGCTGACACAGACCTCGCCCCGCAGCCGACGCTCGACTGCCTCGACCCGCTGCTCGATCAGGTCCGGGCAGCGGGTCTCGACGTCGCCCTGCGGACGGAAGGCACGCCGCGGCCGCTGCCGTCGGCGCTCGGGCTCTCGGCCTACAGGATCATCCAGGAGGCGCTGACCAACACCCTGCGGCATGCGAACGCGGTGCACGCCACCGTCAGCGTCCGCTACGCCGTCGACACTCTCACGCTCGAGGTCGTCGACGACGGGACCGTGGAGGTCGCACAGAACGGTACGAACGGCCACGGCCTGATCGGCATGCGCCAGCGGGCAGCGACGTTCGGCGGTGAGGTGGAGACGGGGCCGAACGAGGGGGGCGGCTTTCGCGTCTCCGCGCGCCTTCCACTCGAGGCGGCGGAGGCATGACGATCCGCGTCCTCCTCTGCGACGACCAGGCGCTGGTCCGCGACGGCTTCCGCATGATCCTCAACGCCGAAGACGACATCGAGGTCGTGGGCGAGGCGGGCGAGGGCCGGGAGGCGGTCGAGCTCACGAACCGGCTGCTCCCCCACGTCGTCCTGATGGACGTGCGCATGCCGGGCATGAACGGCATCGACGCGACGCGGCGCATCCTCCGGAGCGGCGTCGAGAGCCGAGTCCTCGTCCTCACGACGTTCGACGTCGACGAGTACGTCTACGAGGCTCTGCGTGCGGGCGCGAGCGGCTTCCTGCTCAAGGACGTCACCGCGCAGCAGCTCGTCGAGGGCGTGCGTGTCATCGCCGGAGGCGAGGCGCTGCTTGCCCCGACCGTGACAAAGCGTCTGCTCGACCGGTTCGCCTCGACACTGCCGGGCGAGGACGATGCGCCGCCCCCGGCGCTCTCGTCACTGACGGAGCGGGAGTTGGAGATTCTCGCGCAGCTCGCCCGCGGGCTCTCGAACGCGGAGCTCGGTGCGACGCTCTACCTGAGCGAGCCCACGATCAAGACGCATCTGTCGAGCATCTTCCGCAAGCTCGGAGTGCGCGACCGCGTGCAGGCGGTGATCGCGGCGTACGAGGCGGGCCTCGTCGAGCCCGCGACACGTGTGCGTCACTGACGGATCATTCGAACGGACGAGGGCGGTTCCGACCTCCGCCCGAGGTCTGCGCACCCCCCGCGACGTACGTTCGCGTTCATGAACAGGCACCCGATCGCAGCAATCGGCCGCTGGAGCGCGGCCCATCCGTGGTACGCAATCACCCTCTGGCTCGCATTCGTGGCAGCGGCGCTCGGCGCGCTGGCGGTGACGGGCTCGAAGACGCTGAACAACAGCTCGATCGGCGAGTCGAAGCGCGGCTACGCCATGCTCGACTCACAGGGCGGCCGTAACACCTGGCCCGCGCAGTGGGACTACGGCTACCTGCGCAGTGCCAAGCTGCGTGTGACAGATCCCGCTTTTCGATCGGCGATCGCAGACGTCAAGAACCGGATGGAGAGCGTGCTCGGAGGCACCACCACCGTTCGGTTCGGTGCCGGCGGACACTCCGCCCTCGTCGCGTCCGAGGCCGGCCAGGCATTCGGAGGCGCGCTGCAGTCATCGCTCGCGCAAGCCGCGGCTGCACATCCGCAGATCCAGATCGGCGGCGACGGGCCCGGGAGCGGCAGTGACAACTCCAGCAAGGACCTCCACCGGGCCGAGAAGCTCGCGCTGCCCGTGACGCTGTTCGTCCTGCTGTTCGCGTTCGGGTCGATCGTGGCGGCGCTCGTTCCCGTCCTGCTGGGTCTGACCGCAGTCGTTGCCGCGTTCGGGCTGCTCGGCCCGATCAGCCACCTCTTCCCGCTCGACAGCAGCGTCAAGACGATCGTGCTGCTGATCGGAATGGCGGTTGGCGTCGACTACGCGCTCTTCTTCGTCGTGCGCTCGCGCGAGGAACGGGGCAAAGGACTGGCGTCGCACGATGCGCTCGAGCGCACCGCCCGCACGTCCGGCCGCACGGTCGTGATCGCCGGCACCACGGTCGCGATCGCGATGGCCGGACAGTTCGTTGTCGGCTCGCCGATCTTCAACGGCATCGCCGCCGGCACCATCGCCGTCGTCGCGTGCGCCGTCGCCGGCTCCGTCACGGTGCTGCCTGCCGTGCTCGAGCTGCTCGGACCGCGGATCGACCGCGGCCGCATCCCCTTCCTGCCTCACCTGCATGCAGACAGCGAGAAGTCTCGCTTCTGGCCGGCCGTGGTGGATCGCGTGCTGCGGCGGCCGGCGGTCTCCCTTGTGGCGGCCGCGGCCGTGCTCGTCGCGCTGGCCCTGCCCGCGCTCCACCTGCACATCGCCGAGCCGGACTCGAACACGCTCAAGCCCCAGAGCGACGCGGCGCTGACGGCGCAGATGTTCAGCGACTTCCCACAGACGTCCGAGCCGGCGCTGCTCGTCGTCAGGGCGCCGGCCGCCGAGCAGGCGCAGGTCAACCAGGAGCTGGCCAGACTCGAGTCGCTCGCCGCGTCGCGCGGCATCGCGCACCCGCCGTTCACAGTGGGCGCGCGCGGTGCCAACGGGATCACGTCGGTGGCGCTGCCGCTCACTGGCCGTGGCAACAACGACGCCAGCCGTGAGGCGGTGCGGACGCTCCGCAGCGACCTCGTCCCGCAGACGCTCGGGAACCCCGGGATCGAGACGGCAGTGACCGGCACGACCGCCGAGGACGTCGACTTCACCCATCAGATCAAACACGGGATGCCGTACGTGATCGGGTTCGTGCTCGTGCTCGCATTCCTGCTGCTGCTCGTCACGTTCCGCTCGCTCGTCGTCCCGATCAAGGCGATCGTGCTGAATCTCCTGTCGGTCAGCGCGGCCTACGGCGTGCTCGTGCTCGTGTTCCAGCGCCACTGGGCCGAGGGGATCTTCGGCTTCCAGTCGAACGGCACGATCATCTCCTGGCTGCCGCTCTTCCTGTTCGTCGTCCTCTTCGGGTTGTCGATGGACTACCACGTGTTCATCCTCAGCCGGATCCGCGAGGGCGTCGACAGCGGCATGAACAACGACGACGCCGTGCGCTACGGCATCACGCGCACCGCCGGCGTCGTGACAAGCGCCGCCCTCGTGATGGTCGGCGTCTTCTCGATCTTCGGCACGCTGAGTCAGCTGGACGTCAAGGAAGCCGGCGTCGGCTTGGCGACGGCGATCCTGATCGACGCCACGATCGTGCGCGCAGTGCTATTGCCGGCCTCGATGAAGCTGCTCGGGAAATGGAACTGGTACCTCCCGCGTTGGCTGGAGTGGTTACCGCATACGAGCCGCGAAGCTGCGCCGCCTGCCGGCGCCGCTCTGCCCGCAGCGCGGGCGCAATGAAAGGAGCACACGTGGTCGTCGAATACATCCGCTACACCATCGACCCCAGTCGTACCGAGGAGTTCGACGCGGCATACCGCCGCGCCGGCCAACTGCTGGACGCGTCGCCGCACTGCCGGCACTGGGAGGCGGCGCGCTCGGTCGAGGAGCCCGACAAGCAGATCGTGAGGATCGAATGGGACTCGGTCGACGGGCATCTCAACGGCTTCCGCAAGAGCGGCGACTTCAAGCCGTTC
>Ga0066903_100000538_pt1 | contig 24286 bp, 23 predicted proteins | sample PanSoiMetaGPlot1_FD_67491 | JGI IMG/M metagenome (GOLD analysis project Ga0066903, IMG submission 67491) | Tropical forest soil microbial communities from Panama analyzed to predict greenhouse gas emissions - Panama Soil - Plot 1 (version 2) | ecosystem: Environmental > Terrestrial > Soil >... | reverse complement strand
CACGGCGTCGACCTGCCGGCCGGAACGATCAGCGTGGGGCACTTCTGGAGCGACCGTCACTACAACGTCTACCACTGGCTGGATCCGGCCGGGAAAACCCTCGGGTATTACTTCAACATCTGCGACCAAACCCGCCTGGGAGCCGGCGTGATCGAATGGCGCGATCTGACGGTCGACGTGCTGGCCCTGCCGGACGGCCGGCTCGACGTGCTGGACGAGCACGAGCTGCCGGCCGAGCTGCCTACGGAGACGGCGGCCGAGATCTTCGCCGGCAAGGACGAGATCCTGAGCAACCCTGCGGCCGTGCTGGCCGAGATCGAGGCCGCCTCGCGGGCGGTCTGGCCCCTGCGGCCCTGAAAAAGGGCCTCGGGCCTCGGGCCTCAGGCCTCGGCGGTTCGCTCCCGCGCGCTACGGGTCCGTCGTCATTGGCGAACGTGGACATGGGCGTGTACGTGGTCGTGGACGTGTGCGTCGTCGTAGACGCAAACGTTGTCGTAGTCAGCGACTACGTCTATGACTATGTCCAGGTCCACGACCACGTCCACGTTGGCCGAGCGTGAGATGCGCTCTAAAGGCCCGTGACCACGGCGGGCCGGCGGTCGATCGCCGCGAGCGAGAAGGCGGCTATCAGATCGCGCGCGGCCACCGCCGCGCCCGTTGCGCGCAGTCCCGCAGACGCCGCGAGCGCGCCGACGACCATCTCCGGCGTCACGCCGCGCGCGCGGAGGTCGGCGATCGCCTCGGGTCGGGTTCGCTTGGCGAGGCGCTCGCCGGAGGCGGTCAGCACCAGCGGCACGTGCGCGAACGCGGGTGCGGGCAGCCCGAGCGCCCGGTAGAGGGCGAGCTGGCGCGGCGTGGAGCGCAGCAGATCGTCGCCCCGCACGACGCGCGTCACCGACATCGCCGCGTCGTCGACGACGACGGCCAGCTGGTAGGCGGCGGTGCCGTCCGCGCGCCGGAGCACGAAGTCGTCGAGGCCCGCGTCATCGGCCGCCACCGGCCCGTGGATCTCGTCGACGAAGCCGATCCGCTGGCCGGCGCCCGCGAACCGAATGGCCGGCGCCCGCCCCTGCGCGGCGGCGCGCGCGCGCACCTCATCGGCCGGTAGGTCCCGGCAGGTGCCGGGATAGCGCGGGCCGTCCTCGTCGGCCTCGTGCGGGGCATGGGCGGCGCGCGCGACGTCGGCACGCGAGCAGGCGCAGGGAAACGCGCGCCCCTCTGCCAGCAGCCGGGCGATCGCGGCGTCGTAGCGGGCGGCCCGCTCGCTCTGCCGGTAGGGCGCGAACGGACCGCCGCGGTCGGGGCCCTCGTCCCAGTCGAGGCACAGCCAGCCGAGATCGTCGAGCAGCGCCGTCTCGGCGCCGGCAGGCACGCGGGCGCGGTCGAGATCCTCGACGCGCATCACGAAGGCGCCGCCGCGGCTGCGCGCGTCCAGCCAGGCGAGCAGCGCCGTGCGCGCGTTGCCGAGGTGCAACCGACCCGTCGGGCTCGGCGCATAGCGCCCGCGCTCGCCAGATGAGGCCATCAGTACTTGAGGAGGGCGTCGACGGGGACGCCGGCCAGCCGGTCGCGGCCGCGGAGCAGCTCCAGCTCGACGACGAACACCGCGCCGACGACCTGGCCGCCGATCTCGCGCACCAGCTCGACGGTCGCGCCCGCGGTGCCGCCCGTCGCCAGCAGGTCGTCGACGATCACGACGCGCGCGCCTTCCACGACTGCGTCCGCGTGCATCTCCAGCGCGTCGGTCCCGTATTCGAGATCGTAGCTGCGGCGCCGCGTCTTGTGGGGCAGCTTGCCCGGCTTGCGAACCGGCACGAACCCCACGCCCAGCGACGCCGCGACCGGCGCGCCGAAGATGAACCCCCGCGATTCGACGGCCACGATCAGCTCGGGCCGGTGATGAACGGCCGCCTCCGCGAGCAACTCGACCGCCGCGCGCATCGCTGCACCGTCACCCATCAGCGGCGTCAGGTCGCGGAACAGGATCCCCGGCTTCGGGAAATCGGGGACGTCGCGGACGCGCGCACGCAGCAGCGCCCGGCGCGCGTCGGTCTCGCCGCGGCTCATGAGGGTCCGTGGCCCTTGGTCAGCTGGGGGAGGAATCCCATCGGGTTCTTTGGAATCTGGCCGGCCCGCACCTCGAAATGCAAGTGGGGACCGGTGGCGCGCCCGCTCTGCCCGACCAGCGCGATGCGATCGCCGGCGCGGACCGGCTGCCCCGGCGTCACCAGCAGCACCGAGTTGTGCGCGTAGACCGTCAGCAGATCGCCCGCGTGACGGACGACGACCAGGTTGCCGTAGCCGCGGATGCCGTTGCCGGCGTAGACGACGCGCCCGTCGGCGGCGGCGAACACCGGCGTGCCGACCGGCGCCGGCAGATCGATCCCCTCGTGGGGCCGGCCCTCGCGCGTGCCGAACGGCGACGCGATGACGATCCGTCCCGTCGCGAGCGGCCAGCGCAGCGGCGTGCCGGACGCGGCCATCAGCGTCGGCGGCAGCGGCGCGTCGTCAGTGGGCGCCGACGGCGGCGCGCCCGGCGACGCGAGAATGAAGATCAGCCGGCCGGGGCGCGCATCTGCCGGGTCGGCGAGACCGTTGATCTCGACCAGGTCCGCCATCGGCACGTCCGCGCGGCGCGCGATCGTCTCCAGCGTCTCGCCGGGCGCGACCACGTACCAGTTGCCGGCGGGGCTCTCCGGATGCATCGGCGGGGCGGCGCCGAAGTGGCAGCCGGCGACCGCGCCCAGCACCGCCATGAATGCAGCGGTCCGGAAGCTACGCCACCGGCTGGCCGCCGCCCACGCCGAAGCGGCCCTGGAGATCGACGTATCGGCAGCGGGTGTCATACGAGGTGAGGTAATGGTCGCCCTCGCGGCGCACGACCGCCAGTTCTTGCTCGTCCGGGCTGCCGACCGGGATCACCAGCCGCCCGCCGTCCGCCAGCTCCGACACCAGCATGGCGGGGATGCGAGGCGCCCCCGCCGAGACGATGATGACGTCGTAGGGGGCGTGCTGGGGCCAGCCGCCGCTGCCGTCGAACGAATCGACGATGACGTTGGTGTAGCCGGTCTCGGCCAGCACCTGGCGCGCGCGGGCCGCCAGCGCCGGGACGATCTCGATCGCGAACACCTCGGCGCTCAGCTCGCCGAGCACGGCGGCCTGGTAGCCGCTGCCCGCGCCGACCTCCAGCGCCCGGTCGGTCGCGCGCGGCGCCGCCAGCTCGGTGGCGCGCGCCACCATGTACGGCTGCGAAATCGTCTGGCCGTAGCCGATCGCGAGCGGCCGATCCTCGTAGGCCTGCTCCTCCAGCGCGAGATCGACGAAGCGGTGCCGAGGCACGGCCGTCATCGCCTCGAGCACGCGCGGGTCGCGGATGCCGCGCCGGACCAGCTGATCCAGCACCATCCCGCGCCGCAACCGCAGCGCCCCATCCTCCAGATCGTCGCCGTCCACGCGCTAACTTTTAGCGCGTTCGATGGCCTCGTGCACGAAATTGCCCACCTGCCAGTCGACCAGCTCGCCGATGAGCCGCGTGTGCGTCAGGTCCAGACTCAGGGGCGTGACGGATGCGAGCCCCTGGCGGACCGCGCTGCAGTCGGAGCCAGGCAGGTCGGTCGCGTTCTCTTCGGGCCCGCCGATCCAGTAGTACGAGCGGCCGCGCAGATCTTGCCGGACGTCGACCTGGTCGCGATAGACGCGGCGACCGAGAAACGTCACGCGGTAGCCGCTGATCGGGCCGGCCGGGAGGTTGACGCTGAGAAGCGACGCGTCCGGCAGAGCCTGCTCGCCGCGGCGGATGATCTCGTGCGCGAGCGCGCGCGCAAAAGCTGCGGCGTGCGAAAAATCCTGCTGCCGGCGGCGCTCGAGCGACACCGCCAGCGCCGGGACGCCGCGCAGCGCCCCTTCGACCGCGCCCGCCACCGTCCCCGAATAGAAGACGTCCGAGCCGAGGTTGAATCCGTTGTTGATGCCGGAGACCACCAGGGCCGGCTTGCGCGGCACCAGGTGGAGCAGCGCCAGGTAGACGCAGTCGACCGGCGTCCCGTCGATTGCGTAGGTCCCGGGTTCGATCTCGTCGACGCGGAGCGGCCGATCGAGCGAGATCGAATGCGACGCCGCGCTCCGCTCGCGGTCGGGCGCCGCGACCACGACGTCGGCGAAGTCGCGCAGCGCGTCCGCCATCGTCCGGATCCCCGGCGCAAGCACCCCGTCGTCATTCGTGATCAAGACCAGCGGCTTCTTCATGCGGCGCTTGAAGATACTCGGTCGGAGCGCAACTGCGCAGCGGGTTTCGAACTATCGCCGATTCAAGTTCGCCCGGCCGCCGCGAACAGGACCGCCTTTCTCAGGTTCCATTGCACGGGCCCGCGACCACAGCCGTCCAAGGAGCCCGGATCCTCCATCCTCTTGTCGCGCTGTCGTCTCTCGAACGCATCGTCTACGTCTCGGACCGCGCTTTCGAGGTCGCCGCCCGTCGCGAGCGTCTCTGCGAACTTTAGATTCGGAACGAGGGTGGCCAGAATCCCCTTCACCTTCAGCGCTTCAGGCGCGCGGTACGGCTTCCCGTCGAGTAACGCTGCAATGGCGTTTCGGTACTCGATCCAGTACGCAAGGAATGGCGGCTTCGCGATTCTGCACAGCGTCCTGGCGATATCCAAGCGGCCCAGCGCCAACGCGAGATCGATCTGATCCGTATAGTCGATCTTGCCCGTGTGCTCCGGATGTTCATTCGCGAACGCAAGAATCCGATCCAACTGGACGCCGACGCCGACACTCGAAAGCCATCGCCGCGCCTCCGCTTCCGGGATTCGAACCGCTTCCTCCAACGCCGTCTTGGTCGCCGACTTTCTGTTCTGGAGTGCCAGATCGATTTGACCCTTGGCCTCGACCTCGTCCGCCGCGGCCGCAAATTCATGCCATTTCAGCATCTCGACCTCGCATGTTCACACCAAGAACCGAAACAGTGCCAAATCAAGTTCGGCGGGTCTGACCGATTGCTGCCCTTTTCAAGTTTGGCGTAGGCTTGAGGAGACCCGTGCGAATCCAGCGCCCGTCCGTCGACCTCCGCGATCCGGTTCGCTGGAAGCGGGGCGTCGTCATCGCCACGTTGTTCATCGTTCCGGTCGCCGTGGCGGCCTGGCCATGGTCCTTCCTGCCTCTGCGCTGGCAGTACAGCTCGATACGCGAGGCCGAACCGGTCATCGCCGCCACCGATCAGCTCTGGGTCCGGTTGGGACGTCTGCCGACCTACGACGAGTTCCTGCAGGCCGCCGATCCGCTGGTGGCCAGCACGCTCAACTACGAACCCAGCGCCGACGGGTACCAGTTGATGATCGTGTGCGGATTCGGTTGCGCCCTGAAGTTCGATTCCCGCACCCACCGCTGGCAGAAATGGCCGACGAGCTGAACCTCACGCCCCTGTCCGTCGCCGCGATCATTGTAGGCCTTGCGATGCCGGTGACAGCGGCCGCGGCGCCAACCAAGCCATGCACCCTCGGAGCCACGCACGCGACGATGCGCGCCTCGACGCCGCCCGCCTGGCTGTCGGGCGAGGAGCAAAAAGGCGCGTGCGAGATGGACAGGCGGGGACAGCTGCCGAGACAGCGGGGCGCCGCACTGACGGTGAAGCTCGGTCAGAGTCCAGACGGCCCCTTTACGGTCTCGCTCGTCGGGCCACAAGGATCGGGTCGTACCTGGAGCGTCGGCGTGTCATTCCAATCGCCGGCGGGCCTGCGCGGCTTCTGTTTTCTGACGTCCACCGTGGGATGGCGACACGTCGGCGGGAACGACGCTCTGGCCGGAAGGCGGCTCAGGAACTGACCCGCACAGCCGGCTGCGCCAAATGAGGCCGACAAACGTGGTGCTCATCAAAGAGATTGTCCGATGGATCTTCGAGCGGGATCCGCGCAATGGTCGCGAGCCCATCCACCTCGGCTTCGAACTGGACAGTGATCTGGTGGCGTCGCTCGGCTTCGATGCTGGCCAGAGGCGCTCGTGCTTCCTTTACAGCGGCGTCCCGTTCGAGTTCGTCCCCTTTGGTTGGCAAGGCGGAGATGCGCTGCAGTACGGTCATCTCGTGCACGCGCCGGAGCTCGGGCAGATCGACTATCCGGTCGGCAGCTTCTCGCCGTCGGACGACACGGGTGTCTGGTGGTTGGGCGACGATACGCGCGCCGGCATCCAGAATTTGCTGTCGGCGAATCTGCGCGTCGCCCAGGAAGATCCCGACTGGGGAGGAACCGTCGACGACTTCCTCGGCGACGAGGCGCTGGTCGCGTTGTGCGAGCGATTCGCCTTTCAGTTGGTCCCAACAATCGACCCCGATGTGACCCGTGGGGGACGATCGGATCGGCGCATTGCTCCCCTGGTCCCACCCGGATGGCTCTTCAAGCCGACGAGAAACGGCGTCGGTGTGCTCGCGCCGGAGGCGTCGTTCGCGTCGTTGCCGCCTTGCTCGCGTACGACCACCAGGGCGATCTGCAGCCATTCCTCGACCGAGCGCGCGGATACCTCCAGGCCGCTCAACCTGGGTCCGCGCTCTGCCAGCTCTACGAAGTGCACCGGGCGGGCGCGGCGACCGCTGAGTACGAGGCGTTGATCCTCATGCAGCGAAGCTACGAGCAGCTCGGACGCCCGCTGCTTGCGGATCGCGTGGCGAGGCGTCTCGCTCGCTGTCCGGCGCTCTTGAAATGAATTTTGTCGGGGCGACTGGATTTGAACCAGCGACCCCCTGTCCCCCAGACAGGTGCGCTAACCAGGCTGCGCCACGCCCCGTGACGTCTTCGTTATGTTAGTTCGTCAGGTCAGTCAGCGCAGATACGTATCAGATCCGTGAGCCCCTGCTTGATCTTTCGTAGGGTGTCGACGCTGACGTCGGATTCGGCCGGCGGTGGCATCGGGGCCGGCCCCTCGTCGTGGCCGAGCTCGCGCAGCCGGGCGCGCGCGCCCTCGATGGTGAAGCGCTGCTCGTAAAGGAGGTGCCGGATCTTCAGCAGCAGCTCGACGTCGCGCTTGCGGTACAGCCGCTGCTGCGATCTCGTCTTCTGCGGACGCACCGATTTGAACTCGGTCTCCCAGTAGCGCAGCACGTACGGCTTGACCGCGCACAGCCGCGCCGCCTCCCCGATCTTGAAGTACGGCTTGTCGGGTAGCCCGGAGGCGTCGGTCGGTATCGCGCGCCTCGCCATTCGCGCCCGCGGCTAGTCGTTCAGGACGTTCTTCAAGACCTGGCTGGGCTTGAAGGTCAGCACGCGCCGCGCGCTGATCGTGATCTCCTGGCCGGTCTGCGGGTTGCGGCCCGCGCGCGCGTTCTTGTCGCGCACCACGAAGTTGCCGAAGCCGGAGATCTTGATCTTCTCGCCGCGCTCCAGCGTCTCCTTGATCGTGTCGAACACGGTCTCGACGATTTCTGCGGCTTCCTTCTTGGAAAAGCCACCGACCTTCTCGTAGACGTTCTCCACAATATCGGCCTTCGTCATGGCCCTGTTTGTATCGAAAATTCCCTTTCGGGTCAATGACTTAGTGTTTTTCCCTCACGAATGCCATTACCGGATGACGACCGACGGGCTCGCCTTCAACGCGCCGACGACGCGGGCGTGGGCCGCGTCGACCTCGGCGTCGGTCAGCGTGCGGTCATCGGCGCGGTACGTCAGCGACCACAGCATCCCCTTCTTGCCTGCGGGCGCGTACTTCGGGTCGCGATAGTCCTCCAGCACGCCGAGGTCGCGCAGCAGAGGTCCCGCGGCCGCTACCATGCGCGCGCGCTGCTCGTCCGCGCTCTCGGCGACGTCGATCCAGAACGAGATGTCGCGCGTGACGGCGGGGAAGCGCGGCGGCGGCACGCTGCGGACCGCCTGCCGGCGCCCCTCGACCGCGTTCAGCAAGACCTCGACGCAGACGGCGCGCTGTTCGAGCCCCAGCGCCTTCGCGATGCGCGGGTGGACCTCGCCGCACAGGCCGACGCGCGTCTCGCTGCCATCGACGAAGATGGCGGCGCCCGCGCCGGGGTGCAGCGGCCCGTCGCGGAGCGGTGCGAACCGCGGCGACCCGATGCCGAGCCCGCGCAACAGCTCGACGGCGACGTGCTTGGCGTCGAAGAAGTCGACGGGCGCGCCGGGCTTCAGCCAGTCGGGCCGGCGGCCGGTCAGGATCGCGGCGGCGTAGAACGGCTCCTGCGGCGCTTCCTTGGCGTCGGCGGCGCGCCAGACCACGGGGCCGACCTCGAACAGGCCGACGTCGCCGACACCGCGCGCGACGTTGCGGCGCGCGGCGTCCAGCAGCGCGGGCAGCAGCGACGTCCGCATCAACTCGTAATCGGCGGAGATCGGGTTCTTGACGACGATGCCGTCCGACAGCGGCGCGCACAGCGGCGCCAGCCAGGCCCGCGGCACGAAGCCCCAGCTGACGATCTCAGACAGCCCCAGCGCCGCCAGCAGATCGCGCGCGCGATCGGCGAACGCCTGCGGGCTGGGCGCGGGCGCGCCGCTGGATCGCGGCAGCCGGGCCGGCGCCTTGTCGTAACCGACCAGGCGCATGACCTCCTCGACGAGGTCCTGCTCGATCGAAAGGTCGGGACGGAAGCTCGGGATCGTGGCGTTCAAGCGATCGTCACCGTCGGGCGTGCTGGCGACGCCGATCGCCGCCAGCTTATCGGCGGCCTGCGCGAGCGGGATGTCGAAGCCCGCCAGGCGCGAGAGGCCCCCGGCCGAAAGCGACACGCGCCGCACCTCCTGCTGCTGCGGGTAGCGGTCGATCCCCTCGCCCGCCACGGCGCCGCCGCCCGCGCGCGCCAGCATCGCGGCGGCGCGCCGGCTCGCGTGCGGAACCCCTTCCGCGTCGACGCCGCGCTCGAAGCGATGCGACGCCTCGCTGTGCAGGCCCAGGCGCTTGGCGGTGCGGCGGATCGACCGCGGATCGAAGGTCGCCGTCTCGAGCAGCACGGCCGTCGTGCTCGCCGAGATCTCGCTGTCGGCGCCGCCCATCACGCCGGCCAGCGCGATCCCGCCGCTGTCGTCGGCGATGACGACGTCTCCCTCCTGCAGCGCGCGGTCGACGCCGTCCAGCGTCGTCATCCGCTCGCCCTTGTTCGCGCGCCGGATCTGGACGTCGCCCTTCAGCTTGTCCAGGTCGAACGCGTGCAGCGGGTGGCCCGTCTCCAGCATCACGTAGTTGGTGACGTCGACCAGGTTCGAGATCGCGCGCATCCCGCAGGCGGCCAGGCGCACGCGCATCGCGAGCGGGCTCTGCCCGACGCGAAGACCGGTGATGATCCGCGCGTTGTAACGGGGGCAGCCGGCCGCATCGCGGATCTGCACGTCGACGCCGCGGCCGGCCGGCAGCGCGATCTCGGGGACGGCGTCGGGCGCCGGCATCCGCCAGGGCGCGCTGAACAGCGCCGCCACCTCGCGCGCGATCCCGACGTGCGACAGCGCGTCCGGGCGGTTGGGCGTGACGTTGACCTCCAGCACCTCGTCGAGCAGACCGATCCAGCGCGCCAGCTCCGCGCCCACCGGCGCCTCAGGCGACAGAATCAAGATTCCGTCGCTTGCCTCGCTGATCCCGAGCTCGACCTCGCTGCACAGCATCCCCGGCGACGACACGCCCCGGACGTCCTTCTTCTCCAGCTTGCGGCCGCCGGGCAGCGTCGCGCCGGGCGGCGCCCAGGCGACCTTTCCTCCTGGCCCGGGCACGTTCTTGGCCCCGCAGACCACCTCTGTCTCTTCCTGCTCGGCCCCGCCCGCCACCACGCGGACCAGCGTCAGCTTGTCCGAGCCGGGATGCGGCCGTGAGCCACGCACCTCGGCGATCACGACGCCCGAGACGTCGCGGCCGCGGCGTTCGATCGACTCGACCTCCAGGCCGACGAGTGTCAGCTGCTGCGCGACGCTGTCGGCGGTCACGCCCGGTTTGAGCTCGACGAGCTCACGCAACCAGTTGAACGAGACCTTCATCGGAATTGCGCCAGGAAGCGGGCGTCGTGCTCGTAGAACGAGCGCAGGTCGTCGACCTCGTACTTCAGCATCGCCATCCGCGACAGGCCCATGCCGAACGCGAACCCGGTGACTGCCTGCGGGTCGTAGCCGACCGCGCGGAACACGTTCGGGTGCACCATCCCCGAGCCGCCGATCTCGATCCACCCCGACCCCTTGCAGAGGCGGCAGGTCCGCCCTTCGACCTGGCCGTTGCCGGAGCAGAGGTAGCAGGCGGCGTCGACCTCGGCGGACGGCTCGGTGAACGGGAAGTAGCTGGGGCGGAGGCGCACGCCGAGGTTCGGCCCGAAGAAGCGGTGGACGAAGTGCAGCAGCGTCCCCTTGAGGTCAGCGAACGAGACGTCCTTGTCGACGTACAGCCCCTCCATCTGCGGGAACATCGGGGTGTGCGTGGCGTCGTCGTCGCGGCGAAAGACGTTCCCGGGCGCGACGATCCGGATCGGCGGCGGCCCTGCCATCATCGTCCGGATCTGCACCGGCGACGTATGTGACCGCAGGATCCGCCCGCCCTCGACGAAGAAGGTGTCCTGCATGTCGCGCGCGGGGTGGTCGGGCGGCGTGTTGAGCGCGTCGAAGTTGTGCCACTCGCTCTCGACCCACGGCCCGGTGCGCACCGCGAAGCCGAGGCCGAGAAAGATCTCCTCGATCTCGCGCCGCACCAGCGTCAGCGGGTGCAACGTCCCGAGCGCCCCGCCCCGCGCCGGCAGCGTGACGTCGACGACGCGCGCCAGGTCCGCCGAAAGGCTCACCTCGGCGAGCGCCGCCAGCCGTTCGCTCACGGCGCGCTCGATCCCGGACTTGGCGCGGTTCGCGGCCTCGCCGACCGCCGGGCGCTCCGCAGACGGCAGCTTGCCGAGCGCCTTCATCAGGTCCGAGACCTTGCCCTTCTTGCCGAGGTAGCGCGCCTGGGCGACGCGGATCTCCTCCTCGGTCGCGAGCGCTCCGATCTCGCCCGCGAACTCCGCGGCCAGCCGATCGAGCTCGGCGACGAGCTTGCTAGTCTCTGCGCTGGACATTCTAAAGGGGGGACCGCCCGGCGGCTTGTACGTTGCCTCCTCGGCAGACGCGGACTGCCGCCTCTGCGTCCCCCCTCACCCCCCGCTGCTCGCCCCGGCAAAGCCGCGGCTCACAGCCGACTCTCGATCCGGAATGCATCCGGCGTCCTTCCGCGCGGCCTGCTAGGCCGCGCGCGCCGTTTCGACGACCTTCTTGAAGGCGGCCGGATCGCTGATCGCCAGGTCGGCGAGAATCTTGCGATCGAGCGCGATGTTGGATTTGTCGAGCGCCGCGACCAGGCGCGAGTACGAGATCCCGAGCTCGCGCGCGGCGGCGTTGATGCGCGTGATCCAGAGGCCGCGAAAGTCCGGCTTGCGCTTGCGGCGGTGAAACAGGGCGAAGCGCCACTTGCGATGGACCGCTTCGACCGCTGCCTTCCACAGCTTGGATCGGCCGCCGCGGAACCCCTTCGCGTACTTGCGAATCCGGTTCCGGCGTTGACGTGTCTTGTATCCACCCTTCGCGCGAGGCATATCGAGAGCTCCTTATGGAAGGCCGTAGGGGAGCATCGCGTGAATCTGATGCTCCTGCGTCTTGCTGACGTAGTCGCCCCGGCGCAGCTTGCGCTTGGCGCTCGACGACTTGGCCCCGAGGTTGTGGCGCAGGTAAGCCTGCTTCCGCTTGACGCGCCCACTGGCGGTCAGCTTGAAGCGCTTCTTCGCGCTGCTGTTCGACTTCATCTTGTACTTGGCCATGCGAGGCGCGGAAGTATATCGATCTCGCGCGTTTGGGCAAGCTCAAGTCGCCGGGGGCCCTCCCCGTTATCGCTCCAACCCGGCGTAGAGGCCCCCGATCAGGTCGGTCCGGTCGCTCCCCGCGACCGGCAGCTCGACCAGGATGGCGGTCCAGAACCGCCGCCGCACCGCGAAACGGGCCCCCACCCTCGGGACGAGGCTGATGAGGTCGAACGACGGCGCCACCCTCAACCGCAGGTCCGCCCCGCCGCCCAGCGACACCCAGGGGCGCAGGCGCACCCAGCCCTCGGCCAGCGCCCCGGCCTCGAAGCGACCGTGGGTCTGGCCGGCGACGATGTCGATCGGCGCCGCGAGCGACACGCCGCCGTCGAGCACGAGGCGCGATCCGACGGCAGCGCGGATCGCGCCTCCCAGCTCGCCGCCGGTCTCGGCGCCCGACTGGCGCGCGGTGTCCAGCGGCACCAGCAGCCGCGCGTACACCGCGGTTGCCGTCGCCGCGCCGAGCACGAAGCTCTGGTGAAACCCGACCGTCGCCGGACCGAACGACGGGCCGTGCGACGCCAGGTTCGCGTTGTTGATGTAGCGGTAGGTGAAGACGTCCGCCGCCGCGGACAGCGTCGAGTGCTCGGCCAGCTGGTATCGCCCGCTGAGCGTCGCGGTTCCGATGATGCTGCCGAAGTAGTCGGGCATACCCGGCGCGACCACCAGCGACGCGCGCGTCCGCAGCGCGGCGTCGGTGGCGCTGCACGTCTCCGGCACCGCCCCGAAGTCCGCCGGTCCGATGCCGCCCGCCAGCGGCCCGGCCGCCCGATCGTCCCCCGGCGCGCAGACGTCCGCCGCGCCAGCGGCACGCGACCAGACGAACAACATCAGCACGGCTGCGGCGGCGCGCGCGTTCACGGCAACCCGGGCGCCTGCCAGCCGCCGCCGTCGAGGTTGAGAAAGAATGGGTTCGAGAACGCCATCGGCCACGCGCCAGGAACGATCGCGTGGTAGTCGTCCAGGGACGCGTCGGAGAGCGCCTGCAGATCCTTGTCGCTCAAGATCGGGAGACCCTCGGCGTCCACCGCATGGGCGGCGTCCAGCGCGCTCCCGGCCTCGACGATCAGCCAGGCGTCACCGTTGACCTTCTCCAGCAGCGACGCCAGCGGGAAGCTGCGCGTCGCCTTCGCGCTCTGGGCCCCGAGATGATCGAGGTTGGCGAACTCGGCGGGGTTCTCGATGGTCTTCACGATCGCGCCGTTCACGATCACGCGGAACTCCGTCACTGGGATCCAGGGCGCGGCGCTGACGGTGATGTTGAGCTGGGCGGCATCCGACACCGTGATCGGTTGCAGCGCCGGCGCACGCGTGATGGTCGTCGTCTTGCCGTCGGGGGTGGTCGACGGGTCGGTGATGGTCACCGCGAGGATCGGCCCGGTCGTGCCGACCATTCGGCCGCGGCGGACGTGGTCGTCGAAGCGGGCGACGTCGCGCGGGTCCAGGCGCGCGTCGCTCGTGTCGTTCGGATCGGGAAACACGAGATTGCGCGGGTAGCCGATCTGCTCGAGCGACAGCGAGTGGGTGTCGCTGTTCGCCGTTCCGGCGCGCATGAACCCCTGCGACAGCATCGAGAACCAGAGCGCCCGGTAGCGCAGCCAGTTCGCGGGCGACGCGCCGGTCATCACCTCCTGCGTGTCCCAGTCGATGTTGCGATGCCCGCCCGGACCGCCGGGCGCGCGCAACAGGACGTCCGCCGCGAAGCTCGCCCCCGCGACGATCGGCTTCCGGGGATCGTAGCCGATCGCGCGCATGAACCCCTGATCGCGTTCCAGCTTGCTCTCCGCGAACGGGTGATTGAGCTGGCGCACGCCGGTGTCGACGGTGAAGAGCCCGTCCACGTCGTCCATCATCTGGCCCGGCTCGCGCAGCTCGCCCCAGGGCACGCCGTCGCGGGCCTGCTCGATGTGCTGCGCGAGCGGCCAGAAGTTGAAGTGTCCCAGCGTCTTCGGCAGGTCCTCGCCGGGGACCGCGAACCAGGGGATGTTGGGCGTCTGCTCGGTTCCTGGAACGACGGTCAGCCGATCGGCGGCGCCCAGAGCGGCCAGCGTGTCCGCATAGGTGGTGACCACGTTGTGATCGGTCGCGACGACCAGATCGACGCCCGCGCTCAGAAAGCTGATGACGCGGTCCTGATCGGGAATCGACGAATCGAAGCTGGCCGCGCCATGAACGTGAAAGTCGCCCGAGAAGACGCCCGCCGGCAACAAAGCCAGCGACTGCGAGACCAGCGTGATGGGCGGCGCTTCCATGCCCGCCGTCACGATGATCTGGGCGCGATCGAGGGTCGCGAACGGCCCGCGCGTCGCGTAGACGTTGTACTGACCGGCCGGGATCAGCAGATCGAATTTTCCATTCGTCGTCAGCGCGCGGTTGCACGCAGGGGAAGCGCCGTGCGGTGGGCCGAGCATCGGGCTGCAGCCGGGGAACAGGCCGTACAGGCTCGACTCGCCGCTCGCCGTCGTCCCCCCGATCGGAACCAGCACCAGCTCCGCATACGTCATCGGATCGGGCGCGGACTGGCCCGGCGCGGTCAGGACCGTCGCCTTGAGGTGAGCGGACGCCGCCAGCGTCAGGTCGCCGATGTCGACATCGTCGCGCGCGACCAGGAATGACGTCGCCGGACCCGCCGGCAGCCCGAACGCGTAGGGCTGTACGCGATACGCGCGGTCGGCCGGCAGCGCCACCGAAAACACGCCGTCCGGGCCCGGGACCGCCTCGCTCCACGGCCTCCGCCGCGCGAGATCGTCGGGGTCCGGGCCGAAGGCAGGCTCGTAAAACAAGAGAGACGCCGCCCGCCCCGATTGGCCGTCGATCGGTGTCCCGCCCGCGACGACGCGGCCCTTGACCTTCACGGGCCCCGTCTCGCCGTGAACCATCGTCCGCACGTTCAGCGCCTCGCTGACCGCCGGGGCCAGCCCCTGGCCGGGCACTCCGATGATGAAGCGCTCGAAGTGGATGCCGTCGCCCGGCAGCGTGGTGACGAGCGGTACGCCCGCCGCGGTCAGCGTCGTGCTGTTGAAGCCCGCGCTCTGGCCCGGGTCGCAGGGGACGATCGCGTACGCGGCGTCGGGCGGTGCCTGGCTCCGCGCGGCGACGAACGGCCACTCGCCCCACGCGCTCGAGATGTTGGTCAGGTCCAGCGCCGGCGCGCGGAAGCCGAGCCCGATGCCCGGTACGAACGGCGCCGCCGAGTTGTCGCCCCAGAACATGCCGTCCGCCAGATACAGCGTGTTGGGATCGGGCGCGCCGTTGTAGAGGTCGCTTCGGACGCGCACGCCCGGCTCGCACGGGCGCAGCTCGTAGCGGGTGACGACCGTGACCCGGCTGTCGCCCTCCAGATGGCCGCGAAACACCACCGCGACGAAACCCTCGGCCGGACCGCCGTGCTCCTCGACGCGATCGTAGTGGACGGCGTCGCGCGGCAGAAGGCCCGCCGCCTGGTAGATCGAGTTGATCTGGTCTCCCGAACCGGTCCCGAGCGGCGCCAGATCGATGATCGCGCCGCCGGTCGGCGCCAGATCCGACGGATGCGACGGGTCCGAAACGACCACGCGGACCAGGTCGTTCTGGAGCAAGAAGTCGCCCACCGTGGCGCGTGTCTTGGGCTCGGAGCTGAGTGGCAGATCCGATTCCGTCAGCTGCTTCTGGCTGAGCGCGCCGGACAGGGGACCGCAGGCATACTGCAGCGCCGTACACGCCGCCGGCGGCTCGCAGGTTCCGTCGTCACCGCCGACGCAGCCGTCGCGGCGACAGCCCGCCGCGAACGCCGCCGTTGCGCTCAGGATGGCGAGGGCGGCGGCGTCACGGTTCGTCACGCCGCCAGTCTAGAGCACTCCGGCTGAGTTCTAGCCGCTCTTTGCGGCGGCCGGGATGGGCGGCGATGCGCCTCCGCCTCCCCCGCCTCCGCTCGACGCGCCCTGCGGTCGTCCGCCACCGGCTCCGCCTGCGCCGCCGCCACCGATCGGGCTGGGACGGATCACGCCGACGCGCGGACCGATGATCATCACCATCCGGCGGCCTTCCATCATCGGTCGCTGTTCGACCATCGCCACGTCCGCGACGGTCTTGACGACGCGATCGAGCATCGCCTGGCCGGTCTCCGGGTGGACGATCTCACGGCCGCGGAAGACGATGACCAGCTTGCACTTGTTCCCTTCCTGCAGGAACCCGCGAATGTGCTTGACCTTGAAATCCAGGTCGTGGTCGTCGGTCTTGGGCCGGAGCTTGATCTCCTTGAGCACGATCGTCGACTGGTGACGGCGCGAGGCCTTCTCCTTCTTCGACGTCTCGTACTTGAACTTGCCGAAGTCCATGATCTTGCAGACCGGCGGCGCGGCCCGTGGATTGACTTCGACCAGTTCCAGCCCCTGCTCCTCTGCGAGGCGCAGCGCCTCGTGGGTGGGGATGATTCCGACTTGCGAACCGTCGGCGCCGATGACGCGCACCTCGGGAACTCGAATGCGGCGGCCGACGCGGTAGTTGTCCGTCGCGCTGGTGGGGGGGGGATTGTATGGCCTTGGGATGTTCTTTCTCCTTGGTGGGCGGTTGTTAGTTCAGGCTACGAACGGGAACCATCATTGTAATGCCGGGCGACCGGCGGAAGATGGGAAGGCGGGCATTTTCGCTTCGTCACGCAACAGCGACACGAACTCGTCCACCGGCATCGCGGGCAGCTGCTTCCCCTCCCGGGTGCGGGGCGAAACCGTGCGCGCAACCATATCTTTTTCCCCGACGACCCCCATGTAGGGAATCTTCTCCAGTTGGGCGCGCCGGATCTTGGCCCCCAGCTTGTCGGCCGCCACGTCAGCTTCGACGCGCAGCTCCTCGGTCCGGCAGCGCGCCGTGACCTCCTGGGCGTAGGCCTCGGCCTTCTCGCTCACAGACAGGATCCGTGCTTGCACCGGGGCCAGCCAGAGCGGAAAAGCGCCTGCATATTGCTCGATCAGGACGGCGATGAAGCGCTCCATCGACCCGAGCAGCGCCCGGTGGATCATGATCGGCCGCTGCCGGCTGCCGTCCTTCGCGACGTATTCGAGCTCGAAACGTTCCGGAAGCTGGAAATCCAGCTGGAACGTCGAGCATTGCCATTCGCGGCCCAGGGCATCCTTGATCTTGAGGTCGATCTTCGGGCCGTAAAACGCGCCACCGCCCTCGTCGACCTTGAACGGCCGCCCCGTCTTCTCGAGGACCCCACGCAGCGCCGCCTCGGCCCGGTCCCAGGCCGGCACCTCGCCCATGAAGCTCTCCGGCCGCGTCGCCAGGTAGAGATCGAAGTCCTTGAAGCCGAACAGCGCCAGCATGTCGAGCGCCAGCGTCATGCAGCCGCCGATCTCGTCGCCGATCTGGTCCTCGCGGACGAAGAGGTGGCCGTCGTCCATGGTCAGGCCGCGCACGCGCAAAAGGCCGTGCAGCACGCCCGACCGCTCGTAACGATAGACCGTTCCGAGCTCCGAATAGCGCAGCGGCAGATCGCGGTACGACCGGAGCTGCGACCGGTAGATGGCGACGTGGAACGGGCAGTTCATCGGCTTGACCAGGTAGCGCTGGCCGTCCAGCTCCATGCCGCCGAACAGGTTCTCCTTGTAGTGGGCCATGTGGCCCGACGTCACCAGCAGCTGCTCGCGCGCGACGTGCGGCGTGTAGACCAGCTCGTACCCGCGGCGCACGTTCTCGCGGCGGATGATGTCCTCGATCTGGTAGCGGACGAACGCGCCCTTCGGGTGCCAGAGCGGGAACCCGGGGCCGACCAGGTCGTCGAACGAAAATAAGTCCAGCTCCTTGCCGAGGGTGCGGTGATCGCGCCGCTTGGCCTCTTCGATATGCGCGATGTGCGCGTCCAGGTCGGCCTGCGACGTGAAGGCCGTCCCGTACACGCGCTGGAGCTGCGCGTTCCGCTCGTCGCCGCGCCAGTAGGCGCCCGCGAACGACAGGACCTTGAACGCCTTGATGTCGCCGGTGCGCTCGACGTGCGGCCCGCGGCAGAGGTCGATGAAGTCGCCGTGCTGGAAGTACGAGACCTCCTCGCCCTCCGGGATCGAGTCGATGATCTCGACCTTGTACTTTTCATCGCGGTCGGCGAAGCGCTTCCGGGCCTCCTCGCGCGCGACGACGTGGCGCACGAACGGCAGGTTCTCCCCGATGATCTTGCGCATCTCGGCCTCGATGCGGGCGGCGTCCTCGGGCGCGAACGGCTCGGTGTCGAAGTCGTAATAGAAGCCGTTCTCGATGGCCGGACCGATCGCGACCTTGGCGTTCGGACGCAGGCGCCGGACGGCGTCGGCCATCACGTGGGACGCCGAGTGCCGCATGCGCGACAGCGGATCGTCCGGGACGTCGCCCTTGTCGCGAGGCCGGATGGTGCGCTCTTGCTTCATCAGAGCGAAAGCGCGACGGCCAGGACGCGACGGCTGCCAGTAGGCACGGGCGGGATTGAACCGCCGACCCCTACCGTGTCAAGGTAGTGCTCTTCCACTGAGCTACGTGCCTGGGTCTTCACGTCGGAAAATTGAATTCGCGTACGTTACGGCTAAGGCGCCCGGAGTCAAGCGAAACGGCTGAAACGTCGGCGATTCCCGGCTAATCTGGGCCGCTCATGACCTTCGCAGGCGCGCCCAACGCGCAGTTCAACCTGGCCGCGCCCGATTCGCTGACGGCGCGGGTGGCGACGCGCGCCCGCCGGCGCATGTACGAGCGCTTCCTGGCGCTCACCGCCCTGCGGCCCGAGGAGTCGCTGCTGGACGTCGGGGCGACGTCGGACCAGACGTACGAATCTTCCAACTACCTCGAGGCCTGGTACCCGCACAAACGCCGGATCACGGCGGCCGGCCTGGACGACGCCGCGTTCCTCGAGCAGCTGTACCCGGGCGTCACGTTCCGGCGCATCGAGGCGGGGGCGCTGCCCTTCGCCGACGGCAGCTTCGACGTCGTGCACTCCAGCGCCGTGGTGGAACACGTCGGATCGGCGGAGTTGCAGCAAGGTTTTCTCCGGGAACTGGCGCGCGTCGCCCGGCGCGCCGTCTTCGTCACCACGCCGAACCGCTGGTTTCCGATCGAGATCCACACCCAGTTTCCGCTGCTGCACTGGCTGCCCAAGCCGGTCTTCCGGCGGCTGCTCGCCGGGACTCGCCACAGCTTTTTCGCGCGCGAGGAGAATCTCAATCTTGTTGGCCGCGGGGAGCTCTTGCGGATGGCAGATGCGCTGCCGGGCTGGACCGCCGCGATCGAATTTTTGCGGCTCTACGGCTGGCCGAGCAATTTGATGCTGACGCTGCTGCGGGCGTGAACGACCGGATCAGTGGCGCGCCAGGATGGCGCGGCGATCGGACGGCGACAGCGGGCAGCGCACGAACGCAGCTCCGTCGGGTGCGCATCCGCCGCGGCCGAGCGCGTAGGCGCAGACCGGATCGACGTCGCCCGCCGGCCGCCCCGCCGGGCAGATGGCGTCGAGCGGATCATCGGGCTTCAGCATCTCGCGATCCAGTTGCTGGAACCCCTGCAGGCCCAGCGTCGGCCGCAGCTTCATCTCGAACTGCGAGCCGCGCTTGCCCGCCACGAAGGTCGGCCGGCAGCCCGCGTACGAATAGAAGACGCTCGACTCGACGTACACCAGCGCCGGCGTCTGGCCGAGGCGCGCCCCCGCCGTCGTCCGACAGCTCTCGTCGTGCAACCCCGGCCCGCGCTGCCGGAACCAGCGCTCCGGCGTCGGGTGCTTCGGGTAGTGGCTGAGCCAGAGCAGCGTCGAGAAACCGCCCAGCCCCAGCGCCGCGAACACGAACACCCGCCGCAGCGTCCCCGGCGGCCACCAGTCGAGCGCCAGCACGCCGACCACCGGAAACATGAACAGCGCCGCCGTCAGGAAGCGGTGCGACTCGGGCGGCGACCGATTGATCTCGACCGCGGTCAGGCCGACCAGCGACGCCGCGGCGAGCGCGAGCAGGAACGCCAGCAACCCCCGGCCCGGCTGGCGGTCGGCCGGCGCGCTGCGCGCGCGCAGCATGACGATCGCGGCGGCGATCGCCCAGATCGGCACCGTGTCCGCGATCAGCGCCACCCATCCCGGCCAGGTGCTGAGCGGCAACGGCGGCTGCTGAACGCCCGGCGAGCGCGGCGCGACCAGCGCGATCTTCTGCACCGGGCTCCCCGGGGTCAGCGACGCGTCGAACAGAAGGTTCGTCACCGCGAACGCCACCGCCAGCCCGCCCAGCACCGCCGCGCCCTGCCGGCGGGTCGGCGCGAGCAGCGTCGGCTCGACGAGCCAGGCGATCCCCAGGCAGAGGCCGAGGATCGCCGTCGACGTCTCGTCCGTGATCGCCAGGACGGCGATCATCGCGGCGAGCGGCGCGATGCCGCCCCACCCCGCCCGCTGTTCCACCGGCGCCGGCTCGGTGCCGCGCGCCAGAAGCACCGCCGCGACGCCCGCCAGCATCAACAAGGCGATGGTCAGGTGCGGGCGGTAGGCCCAGTTGTAGAGACCGTAGTAGCTGTAGCCGAGGTAGGGCTCGCCGACGCCGAAGCGCAGCAGGCAGGGCCCGGAGAGCAGCACCGCCACCACGCCCAGCACGACCACGTGGGCGGGCCGCGGCCCCGACGCCAGCATCGCCAGCCCCAGCGTCACGGCCAGCAGCACGAACACGATGTCGTGCGCCAGCGAGAGCGCCAGCGACGCGTTCAACGCCGCGAACGAGAACACCTGCACCATCGCCGCAAGCACGTCGCCGGTGAAATGGTAGTGAAGGCCGGCGCCCGGCTCGAACGCGCTCGCGAACGGGATGCGCTGGCCGCGCAGCGACGCCACCAGCGGGATGTGCAGCTCGCGATCCCAGATCGCGTTCGGCCGCGACAGCAGCGCGCTCAGCGCCGCCGCGACCAGCGCGGCGATCCCGATCGCGATCAGCGCGCGCCGGTCGAGCGCCGCCGGCCAGGCCGGCGTCTCGCCGCGCCGGCGCCGCCGCCACAAAAGCCACGCCCCGCCCCCCAGCCAGAGCGCGCGGCTCGCGAACGCCGCCAGCTCCAGCCGGACCACCCGGCACAGCACCAGCACGACCAGCAGATCGACCGCCAGCGCCGCCGGGATGACCGCCGCCAGCTGCCAGAGGGCGCGGTCACGACGCGCGGTCAGCAGCACGGCCACCGCCACCGGCACCAGCGTCAGGACCGCCGCGACGACCTGTGCGAGCGCGAGCATCGCCCTCTCATGCGCCAGGTCGGCCCGCGTTGGCAAGTCTCGCGCGAACCCGTCCCAGCCCTGGTCCTTGCCCTCGCCCAGACGAGCTGGCAGCATCCCGCCGACTTGATCATCGCCCGTAGTCCTCTGCGCATCTCCCTGGGCGGCGGTGGGACCGACCTCCCGTCCTATTACCGGCAGCACGGTGGGTTCCTGGTCGCGGCCGCCATCACGCGGTACGTCTACGTGTCGATCCACGAGACGCCGCTGACCGAGATGATCCTGCGCTATTCGCAGATCGAGCGCGTCCCGGAGGTGGCGGCGATCCGCCACCCGATCATCCGGGAGGCGCTGCGCCTCTGCGGCATCAAGGGACCGAACATCGAGATCACCAGCATGGCCGACATCCCGGCCGGCACCGGGCTCGGTTCGTCGGGTAGCTTCGGGACCTGCCTGCTGAAGGCGCTGCACAAGTTCAAGCGCCACAACATCCATCCCCGCGACCTGGCCGAGCTGGCCTGCCACATCGAGATCGACGTGCTGAAGGAACCGGTGGGCAAGCAGGACCCGTACATCGCGGCGTTCGGGGGCGTGACCGCCTTCGAGTTCCGGCCCGACGACACGGTCCTGTCGCGGCCCGTCGCCGCCAGCAACGACACGCTGGATCTGCTGGAGGACAGCCTCCTGATGGTGTCGACCGGGTTCTATCGCGCCGCCTCCCAGGTCCTGCAGGAGCAGGACGACAAGACGCGCGGCAAGGATCCCGCGATGCTGGCGAACCTGGATCGGGTCAAGGAGATCGGCCACCGCAGCCTCGAGGCGATCGAGAGCGGCAACCTCGGCGACTTCGGCCGCCTGATGCACGAGCACTGGGAGCAGAAGAAGCAGCGCTCGCAGGGGATGACCAACCCCGAGATCGACGGCTGGTACGCGCTGGCGCGCGACAACGGCGCCATCGGCGGCAAGCTGATCGGCGCCGGCGGCGGCGGATTCCTGCTGTTCTACACGGAAGAGAAGGCCAGGTTGCGCAAGGCGATGCGAAGCGCCGGGCTGATGGAAGTGCAACTGGGCTTCGACTATGAGGGCACCAAGATCCTCTGAGCTCGCGGCCCGCCTGCGCGCCATCCGATCGCGACTGGCCGCCGCCGAGCCGGTCGCGATCGCCGGGCCGGTGCTGGCGGCGGTGGCCGTGCTGCTGGCGTTCGGGGTCGCGCTGCGCGGGATCGCCGGGCCGGTGCCGAACGGTCACTTCGCGTCGGCCGCCGCCATCGGGATGGCCGGCGACAACATGTGGCGGTGGCACACGATCCTCCCCGTCGTCGGTTACGCCGATCATCTGCTGGGCGCGCCCGGCTACTACATGCACCACCCGCTGGGGCTGTTCTGGGACATGGCGATCCTGGGCAAGGTGTTCGGCTTTCACGACTGGGTGCTGCGGGTGCCGCCCCTCGTCTACGTGACGCTGACGCCGTTCTTTCTCTATCGCATCGGGTGCGCGGTCTGGGGGCCGCTGGAGGGCGGGCTGACCGCGCTCGCCTACGTGGCGCTGCCGATCACCATCGTCTACGCGAACTACCACGACCTCGAGCAGCCCTACATCTTCGGCGTCGTCGTCGCGAGCTGGGGCTACCTGCGCTTCGTCCAGACCTGGCGCGATCGTTACGCGGTCGTCAGCGCGCTGGGGTTCTTCTTCGCCCTCAATCACGCGTGGTGGGGCTATCTGTGGGGCGCGGTCTTCCTGCCCTGGATCTTCGTGCGCGGCTTCATGCTGCCCGACCGCTGGCTGGGCGGGGTTCGCGCCCGCTCGTACGGCCGTTACTGCGGCCTGATGTGCGCCGCGCTGGGCCTGGCGTTCTTGATCGAGCTCTACGTCCTGAAGGACAGCGGGCGCGTCGCGGACGTCATCACGTCCTTCTTCGTCCGCAAGGGCGACGAGATCCAGCCGCTCAGTCAGGTTCTGACGTCGCGGCAGTACCGCCTCGGGCTGATGTTCACCGGCCTCGGGATCGTGCTCGGCAAGATCGCGGCGCCGGTGATCGTGACCCGCGCGATCATCAAGCGCAGCGACGTCGAGCTGCTGCCGGTCTTCCTGCTGCTCGCCGCGATCGTGCACTACACCGAGTTCCGCCAGGGCGCGCAGGTCCACATCTTCTGGCCCCACACGTTCGCGCCGTACTTCGCGCTGGCCATCGGCGCGCTGGCCGCCTCGGTGCGCGACGCGGTGGCCTGGACGGCGGCGCGGCTCACCATCTGGACCGAAAGCCGCGCGCGCAACTGGGGCACGGTCGCCGCCGCGGTGCTGGTCGGCGTGCCGGTGCTGTTCGTCCTGCGCGACGGGCTGTCGCTGGTCCGGCTGTCGCGCGAGACGGGCGGCCGGTTCGCCGAGGCGAACCTGGACAGCGAGATCGACAAGGGCGTCGCGCTGCGCTGGTTCCTTTCGCGCTTCCCGCCGACGGCGACCGTCGGATTCCACACCAGCTTCCCGAAGTTCTGGGAGCTGGAGTGGGAGGCGCGGCCACGGTCGATCTCGGCCAACGTGCCGGTGCCGACGCCGGGCCCCGTGGGCCCGCGCGTGTTCGTCCTGGACAGCCGATCGACCCCGCTCGGCGAGCTGCGCACGGCCGCGACGCGGTTTCACGTCTACGCGGTCGGTCCGTTCTGGTTCGTCGATCGGCTGGAGGCGGCGGGGCCGATCGACGGCTATCGCTTCGCCGAGCGCGAGCCCGGCTGGTGGGAGCGCTGGTCGGAGGGCGACGTCGAACCGATCCGCGCCGTCAGAGCCGATCCCTGGCTCACCTGGGAGTGGCGAACGGCCTTCGGTCAGATCGCCGCGACGCCGGGCGGAACGCCCGCGACGGACGAGCAGCTGCGCATCGCCCACAATGTCGCGCTGGTCGCGGGCGACAAGCCGCGCGCAGCCGGCCTGCGCGCGGCGCTGGAGAAGCGCTTCAACCTGCCGCTCCACGCGACGTACGCGGATGGCACCGAGCTGATCGGCGCCGTCCACGAGCGCGGCGCCCAGCGCGCCATCACGCTCTACTTCGTCGCGGGCAAGTTCGCTCAGGACTCGAAGTACGTCGTGAACGCGCACGTCGTCGCGCCGCCGCGCCTGTCGACCTTGCCCGTCGATCCCGCCACGCTGGATCTGGCGCGCAGCCCGGCGCCGCCGACGACGCTCTGGCATCCGGGCGGCCTCTACGCGATCCGCTTCGTCTACCGCCGCCGTCCCGGCACCGAAGCGCTGACCGGCTCCTGGACCCCCGGCCCCGCACGCACCGACGGCGGCGGCAAGCCCGTCGAGATCGCCCGCCTGCGCTAGGTCGACCATCTTTCTCACTCTT
>Ga0066903_100000534_pt1 | contig 24329 bp, 13 predicted proteins | sample PanSoiMetaGPlot1_FD_67491 | JGI IMG/M metagenome (GOLD analysis project Ga0066903, IMG submission 67491) | Tropical forest soil microbial communities from Panama analyzed to predict greenhouse gas emissions - Panama Soil - Plot 1 (version 2) | ecosystem: Environmental > Terrestrial > Soil >... | reverse complement strand
ATGCCAATCGCCGCCCGTGCCTGGAGGAACCGCGCCTGCTGCGCCTTGAGCGTTTCGTTCGAGACGTCGATCAGCGCTTCGAGCGCGTCGAGCTGCGGATCGCGGAAGACGGTCCACCACGCGCCCTTGACGATCGCGTCCGCCGGCGCCGCCGCCTTCCAGTCGGCGTTCTCCTTGAACGCCGACGGCAGCGGCTCGATCGCCGGCCGCGCCGGCGTCGCGGTCTTGCACGCGCCGGCCACTACAATTGCGAGCGACAGCCCGGACGCCACAAGCCTTCCGGAGACCGCCCTCCCCCCTCCCTCCTCCAGCCTCCGCATCATGGTTGGGACTTCTTGGGTTCGGGCGCGACCGCGACGGTCTGGCCGACCGCGAGCGAGTCGGGCGGATTCACGACGATCGCCTCGGTCCCGGTGAGACCTGAGACCACCTCGACCGTGCTGCCGAAGTCGCGCCCGAGCGTGATGGGGACGAGCGACACGACACCGTCTTTCACCGCCGCGACGCGCAGTCCCTCCGACCGGAAGATCAGCGTGCTGACCGGCAGCCGCAGCGTCGTCGCCGCCGTGGGCAGCTTGAGGCGCACCTGCGCGAACGAGCCCGGCAGGATCAGGCCGCCCGGATTGTCGAGATCGATCTCGGTGAGCAGCGTCCGCGATTCGGGATCGATCGCCTGCGCGGTCCGCGCGAGGCGTCCCTTGAACGTCCGGCCCGGCAGGCTCTGGATCTGGAGGTCGGCGTCGATGCCCGGGCGTGCGGCGCCCGAATACACCTGCGGCACGTTGACGTAGATGCGCAGGCGATCCACCGACGCGATGTGGAAGAGTTCCTTCGCGTTGTTGCCCGAGCCGATGAGCGCGCCGATGTCGGTGTTGCGCGCCGTGATCACGCCGTCGAACGGCGCGTAGATGGTCCGGAACCGCTGCAGCGCCTCGAGGCGCTTCACGTTCGCGTCGGCCGACAGGACCGCCGCCTTCTTCGCCTCGTAGCCGCCGACCGCGTTGTCGAGGTCCTGCCGCGAGACCGAATCGGTCTTGATCAGATCCTGGTAGCGCTCGGCCGTCGTCTGCGCGAGCTTCTCGTTCGCCACCGCGCTCGCCAGGTCGGCGCGCGCCTGCAGCAGCTGCTGATCGACGTCGGGCGTGTCGATCTCGGCGAGCACCTGGCCGGCTTTCACGCGCGATCCGATGTCGGCGTACCGCGCCTTGAGATATCCGGTGGTCCGCGCGAAGATCGCCGCGTCGGTGAACGCCTGGATGTTCCCCGGCAGCGAGACCAACTCGGACGCAGGGCCGCGCGCCGGCGTCGTGACGGCCACGGTGACGACCGCCATCTCGCGTGTTTCGCGCGCGAGATCCGACAGGGCGCGCTCGCGCGCCTTGATGCCCCACGCCGCCGACAGGACGGCGGCGATGATCAGCAGGGCGACCACGATCGCGGCGCCCCGTCGGCGCGGCGCCGGATCCGATTCGGCGGTCACGGTCATGACACGAGCTCCGATTGACGCGGCCGGCGGTGCAGCAGCGCGAACACCGCCGGAACGAAGAACAACGTGGCGACGGTGCCGAGCGTCAGCCCGCCGATCACCGCGCGCCCGAGCGGGGCGTTCTGCTCGCCGCCCTCGCCGAAGCCAAGGGCCATCGGCACCATGCCGATGATCATCGCGAGCGCCGTCATCAGCACGGGACGGAACCGGCCGAACCCCGCGTCGAGCGCCGCGTCGAGCGGCGCGCGGCCGCGGGCGAGCTCGTCCTTCGCGAAGCTGACGACGAGAATGCTGTTGGCGGTCGCCACACCCATGCACATTATCGCGCCCGTCAGGGCCGGCACGCTCAACGTCGTGTGGGTCAGGAACAGCATCCAGACGATGCCCGCCAGCGCGGCCGGCAGCGCCGAAATGATGATGAACGGGTCGAGCCACGACTGGAAGTTGACGACGATCAGCAGGTAGACGAGCACGATCGCCAGCGCGAGGCCCGCCAGGAGCCCGAGGAACGACGTCCGCATCGTCTCGATCTGGCCCCGGACGACGATCTGCGAACCGCGCGGCAGGTCCTTGTGCGCCGCGTCGAGGATCGGCGCGATGTCGGCCGCGACGCCGCCGAGATCCCGTCCCTGCACCGAGCCGAAGATGTCGATCACCGGCTGCACGTTGTAGTGCGACACGACCGCGGGTCCCGCTTCCCGGTGCACGGTCGCGACCGCCTCGAGCATCGGCGACGGCTGGACGCCGTCGCCTGCAGCCACGGGAATCGTCTTCAGATCCTGCAGCGAGTCCATCCGGTACTGCGGCGTCATCGTCGTGACGTTGTAGCTGACGCCGGTCTCGGGATTCAGCCAGAACGTCGGCGACGTCTGGCCGCTGCCGCTGAGCGACACGAGGAGGTTGTTGGCGACGTCGCGCTGCGTGAGGCCGAGCTGCGCCGCGCGCGTCCGATCGACGTCCACCTCGAGCGCCGGTTCGTTCGCCACCTGGTGAACGCGCAGATCGACGATGCCGGGGACGCGCTGCAGCTTCGGCGTCAGCGCGGCGGCGAACCGCCGGTTCGCCTCGAAGTTGCGGCCGACGATCTGCACGTCGATCGGCGCCGGCAGGCCGAAGCTCAGGATCTGGCTCACGATGTCGGCGGGGATGAACGAGAACTGCACGCCGGGGAAGCGGCGGTTCAGCTCGGTCCGCAGGTCGTGGACGATCGTCGCCGTCGGCGGATGCGGCTCGGTCAGCGCCACGAGGATGTCGGCGTCCTGCGCGCCGATCGGCGCCGAGTTCGAGTACGAGAGGTTGAGGCCGCTGTACGGCAGCCCGATGTTGTCGATGAGGCTCTCGAGCTGCGGCTTCGGGATGACGTCGCGGATCGCGCCGTCCACCTGATCGCAGAGGAGCGCCGTCTCTTCGATGCGCGTGCCCGTGGGCGCGCGCAGGTGCAGCTTGAACTGTCCGCTGTCGACCGACGGGAAGAAGTCCTGCCCGACCCACCGGACCAGCACGAACGAGACCACGCACACGAGCAGGAAGCCCGCCGCGAACAGCCCGCGCCGGCTGAGGCACGCCGCCAGCGTGCCGCGATAGCCGTTGCGCATCCGGACGAAGCCCGCATCGAGCGCGTGCTGGACGCGGACGACGGGATTGCGCGAGACGCCGTGGCCGTGCGGCTCGTGCGCCTTCAGCAGGTACTTCGCCATCGTCGGCACGAGCGTTCGCGAGAGCACGTACGACGCCAGCATCGCGAACACCACCGCTTCCGCCATCGGCACGAACAGGTAGCGCGCGACGCCCGTGAGGAAGAACATCGGCACGAACACGATGCAGATGCAGAGCGTCGAGACGAACGCCGGCACGGCGATCTGCTGGGCGCCGTCGAGGATGGCGGGCTCCAGCTCCTTGCCCGCCTCGAGGTGCGCGTTGATGTTCTCGATCGCGACGGTCGCGTCGTCCACGAGGATGCCGACGGCGAGCGCGAGGCCGCCGAGCGTCATGATGTTGATCGTCTCGCCGAGCGCGCTGAGCACGATGATCGACGTCAGGATCGACAGCGGGATCGAGACCGCGATGATGATGGTGCTGCGCCAGCTCCCGAGGAACACGAGAATCATGATCGCCGTGAGGCACGCGGCGATGACCGCCTCGCGGATGACGCCGTCGATCGACGCGCGGACGAACAGCGACTGGTCCGCCATCTGCTTGATCTGCAGCGCCGGCGGCAGCCCGGTGAGGATGCGCGGCAGCGCCTCCTTCACACGGTCGATGATGTCGAGCGTCGACGCCGAGCCCGACTTCAGCACCGACAGCATCGCCGCGCGCTGGCCGTTGACGCGGACGATGTTGGTCTGCGGCGGAAAGCCGTTGCGCACGTGCGCGACGTCGCGGATGTAGATCGGCGATCCCGCGAGCGTCTTCACCGGCAGGTCGTTCAGCTCCTCGACCGTGTCGGGGCTTCCGTGCATCCGCACGTCGTACTCGTAGCCGCCGATCTTCGACGTGCCGCCCGGCAGGATGAGGTTCTGCGCCGAGATCGCGTTGACGACGTCGATCGGCATCAGCCCTTTCGCCTGGAGCGCCTGCGGATCGAGATCGACCTGGATCTGCGCCTGCTTGCCGCCGTACGGGTTCGGGATCGACGCGCCCTGCACGGTGGCGAGCTGCACGCGGATGAAGTTGACGCCGAAGTCGTACAGCTGCTGCTCCGACAGTCCGGTGCCCGAGAGTCCGAGCTGCAGGACCGGCACCGTCGACGCGTTGTAGGTGATGATGAACGGCGGGTTCGTCCCCGGCGGATCGTTCCGGAGCGCCGACTGCGAGATCGACGCGATCTGCGCGACGGCCGCCTCGGTCTTCGCTCCCGGCTGGAAGAAGATCTTGACGACCGACACCCCGCGGAGCGTCTGCGACTCGATATGCTCGATGTCGTTGACGGTGGTCGTCAGGCCGCGCTCGAAACCCGAGACGATGCGGTTCGCCATCTCGTCCGCCGACATGCCGGAGTACTGCCATACGGCTGTCACAACCGGGATGTTGATGTTGGGGAAGATGTCGGTCGGCGTACGGACGATGGCGATGGGCCCGACGAACAGGATCGCGACGGCCAGCACGACAAACGTGTATGGTCTGTTCAGCGCTATCCGGACGATCCACATAGCCGGGAAGTTGACATTATACTTTCGCATTACTTCATGACGGGGCGGACTGCTTACATCGCGATCGCGCGGACGATGATTCCGTTTTCAGTGGCGTTGCTGAGCTTCACGGGGTGTGCCCGCGATCGCGACGTCCAGGCGGCCGAGAACAAAAAGGCGCGCGACGTGAAGACCGAGCCGGCCCAGATTCGCGACGTCCGCCGCCAGGTCGACGTCGTGGGCACGCTCGCGGCGCGCGAGGAAGTCGTCGTCAGCGCTGAAGTGGACGGGCGCGTGGCGCGTCTCGTCCACGATCTGGGCGACCGCGTGGCGAGCGGCGAGGCGCTCATCGAGCTCGATCAGGAGAAGCTGCAGTACCGCGCCGAAGCGCAGCGCGCGGCGCTCGAGCAGGCGCGGGCGCGCTACGGCGCGTCGGGCGACGGCGACCTGCCGCCGCTCGAGCAGGTCCCCGCCGTCGTCAGCACGACCGCGCAGCTCGCCGACGCGCAGCAGCAGCTCGAGCGCGCGAAGAACCTCTCGGCGCAGAACCTGCTGGCGCGATCCGATCTCGACACGGCGCAGACGCGGTACAACACCGCGAAGGCGGCGCACGACGCGGCGCTGGCGTCGGCGCGGCAGCTCCGCGCCGACATCGAGTCGCAGTCGTCGTCGCTGCGGCTCGCGCAGCGCAACCTCCGCGACGCCGTGATCCGCGCGCCCTTCGACGGCTACGTCGCCGAACGTCTCGTGTCGCAGGGGCAGTACATCCAGACGCAGGCGCCCGTCATGCGGATCGTCCGGCTGCAGCCGCTGAAGATCACGGCCGAAGTGCCCGAGAAGTTCGCGCCGTGGATCCAGACGGGGCGCGAGCTGTCGGTGCGCGTGGACGCGTATCCGTCCCAGGTGTTCACCGGCAAGGTCGTGCGCATCTCGCCGGCGGTCAACCTCCGTTCGCGCGCGTTCGCGATCGAAGGCGAGGTGCCGAACGCCGACGGACGCCTGAAGCCGGGCACGTTCGCCCGCGTGCAGATCACGACCGATCACGTGGAGCGCGCGATCACGATTCCCGCGGTCGCGGTGCAGAGCCGCTATGGCACCAACCGCGTGTTCCTCGTGCAGAACGGCCAGCTTGCCGGTAAGGAAATCGTGCTCGGCGACCGCCTCGGCGATCGCGTCGAGGTCGCGCAGGGCCTCGAGGCCGGCACGACGATCGTCGCAGGCGACGTCGAGCAGCTCGCGGATGGGATGAGGGTGGCGCTGTTGCCGGCGCCGGCGAAGTAGCGCCGAGGGTGCTAAAGGTGCTAAAGGTGCTAAAGGTGCTAAAGGTGCTGGTGCAAAAGGTGCTGATGCAAACGGCGCGAGCGGTGCTGGAAGTGCGCGCCGGTCACCGGGCACTAGCACACCGAGCACCCTCGGCACCGTTAGCACCAGCCGCGTTAGGCCCCTCAGCACCAGCCCCCTTAGCACCGTCAGCACCTTTAGCACCTTTAGCACCTTTAGCACTATCGCTGTGTCACTAGCTGAATTCTGCGTCAAGCGGCCGGTCTTCACGACGATGCTCGTCATGCTGCTCGTCGTGACGGGCGTGTTCTCGTTCCGCGACCTGAGCGTCGACCTGCTGCCGAAGGCGGATCCGGCGGTCATCCAGGTGCTCATCAACCTGCCCGGCGCGAGCCCCGACGAGCTCAACAGCGCGGTCGCCGAGCCCACCGAGCAGTCGCTCAGCAGCATCTCGGGCATCGACGAGATGCAGGCGCTCATCCGCGAGGGGAACGTCCGCCTGACGATCAAGTTCGTCCTCGAGCGCGACATCAACGACGCGGCGCAGGACGTGCGCGAGAAAGTGGCGCAGGCGATGCGCGAGCTGCCGCCCGAGGTCCAGCCGCCGATCATCACGAAGGTGGACCCCGACGCCGATCCCGTCATCAGCTTCGCGCTGTCGGGCACGCTGCCGCTGCAGGCGCTGACCGAGATCGCCGACAAGCAGATCCGCCGCGCGATCGAGACCGTGGACGGCGTCGGCGAGGTGTCGATTTCCGGCGGACAGGCGCGCGAGATCCACATCGTGCTCGACGTCGAGAAGCTGAACGCGCACGGCCTCACCGTCGACCGCGTGCGCGACGCGATCGTGTCCGAGAACGTCGAGATTCCCGGCGGCTACATTCCGCAGGGGGACGCGGAGCTCACGCTGCGCACGCTCGGCCGGCTCGAGTCCACGGCGCAGTTCACCGACATCGTCGTCGCCAAGGCCGGCGCGACGCCGATCCGGCTGCGCGACGTCGCCACCGTCGAGGACACCACGCAGGAAGCGCGGACGGCCGCGTTCTTCGACGGGCAGCGGACGCTCGTGATGGACGTGCGGCGGCAGTCGGGACAGAACACCGTCGCGGTCGTCGAGGCGGTGCGTGCGAAGCTGGATCAGGTCCGCCGCTCGCTGCCGGCCGAGGTCAAGGTCACCGTCACGCGCGACGACTCGCAGTTCATCCGCGCGTCGATCGAGTCGCTGCAGGAGCATCTGATCATCGGCAGCCTGCTCGCGAGCCTCGTCATCATGGTGTTCATCCGCAACATCCGCGTGGTGCTCGTGGCGTCGCTCGCGATCCCGGCGTCGATCATCGCCAGCTTCGCGCTGATCCGCGCCGCGGGCTTCACGCTGAACAGCATGACGCTGCTCGGGCTCACGCTCGCGGTCGGCATCGTGATCGACGACGCGATCGTCGTGCTGGAGAACATCTTCCGCCACATGGAGGAGGAAGGCGCGCCGCCGTTCCAGGCGGCGATCGACGGGACGAAGGAAGTCACGCTCGCGGTCGTCGCGACCTCGGTGTCGCTCATCGTCATCTTCCTGCCCGTGGCGTTCATGACGGGCTACACGCAGCGGTTCATCTACCCGTTCGGCTTCACGATGGCGTTCGCCGTCATGGTGTCGCTGCTCGTAAGCCTCACGCTCACGCCGATGCTGAGCGCGCGCGTCGTCCGCACCGACGGCCGCATCCACCGGCACGGGGAAGGCGTGCTCGGGCGCGTCGACGCGTTCTACAGACGCACGCTCGAGTGGTCACTCGACCACCGCGGCGTCATCGTCGCGATCAGCCTCGTGGCGTTCTCGTCGACGTTCGTCCTCAGCCGCATGGTCGGCCGCTCGTTCCTGCCGAACGAGGACATGGGCGACTTCCAGCTCGTCATCGACACGCCGGAAGGGACGTCGCTCCCCGGCATGGAGAAGGCGGTGCTGGAGCTGACGCCGCAGCTGCTGCAGATCGACGGCATCGCGCACGTATTGCCGACGATCTTCGAGCGCGTCAACCACTCGCACATCTTCATCCAGCTCAAGCCGCGCGGCGAGCGCAAGGCGACGCAGGAACAGTTGGCGATGAAGGTGCGCGAGCTGATGACCGCGCACCCCGGCTACAAGCCGACGATCGTCATGCGCACGCCGATCGGCGGCGGCGAGCAGCAGTCGTTCCCCATCCAGGCGATTCTCAGCGGACCCGACCTGCACCAGCTCTCCACGTATTCGCTGCGGCTGCTGAAGGACGTGCAGGCGATGCCGTCGATCAGCGACTCGAAGGCGGCCGTCAACCTGTCGAACCCCGAGCTGCGCGTCGCGGTCGATCGCCAGCGCGCCGCGGATCTCGGCGTGCGCGTCGGCGATCTGGCGCGCGCGCTGCGGCTGATGGTGAGCGGCGAAGACGAGATCTCGAGCTACCGCGAGAAGGGGGAGCGCTATCCCGTCACGATTCGCGTGCGCGAGGACCAGCGGTCCGACATGCAGAGCATCGGCGGGCTCATGGTGCCCTCGGCGCGCGGCGAGCCGGTGCGCGTCGACAACATCGCGTCGCTCGAGCGGGGATTCGGCCCGTCGACGATCCAGCGCTACAACCGGCAGTTCTCGATCGCGATCTTCGGCGACATCAAGCCCGGCGCGGCGCTCGACCAGACGCTGAAGCAGATCGGCGGCTACGCGCGTCAGCTCGACCTGCCGCCGGGCTACTCGTTCCGTCTCGGCGGGCAGTCGAAGCTGCTCGACGAGACGACCAACAACATGGTGCTCGCGCTCGCGCTCGCCAGCGTCTTCATCTACATCGTCCTCGCGATGCAGTTCGAGAGCTTCGTGCAGCCGCTCGTCATCATGACGGTGCTGCCGATGTCGGTGCCGTTCGCGCTGCTCACGCTCTGGGCCACGGGGCGCGTGCTGAACCTCTGGTCGGCGCTCGGCGTACTGCTCCTGCTCGGCATCGTGAAGAAGAACTCGATCCTGCAGGTGGACTACACGAACGTGCTCCGCAGGCAGGGCATGCCGCTGCGCGAAGCGCTCGTGCAGGCCTCAGAGACACGGCTGCGTCCGATCCTGATGACGACGGCCGCGATCGTCGCGGGGCTGATCCCGACCGCGCTCGGCGTCGGCGCCGGCGCCGCGCAGCGCGCCGACATCGCCGTCACGATCGTCGGCGGCCAGTCGCTCTGCCTGTTCCTGACGCTGCTGCTCGTCCCCGTCAGCTACTCGCTGGCCGAGGAAGGCGTCGAGCGCGCAAAGCTGCTCTGGCGCGCGCGGCGCGGCGGACCCGTCGAGACCGGCGCGTGACTCTCGAGTGACTGAGACGGGCCACGGCCTCACGCTCCGGCACAAAGACCACGAAGACCACAAAGATCTTTGTGCCGGAGCGTGAAGGCGTGGCCCGTCTAGGCCCTCTGGGTAGCGTGGTGTACTGAGCGACAGAACGGCGGACGCGATGAGTCAGCGAGAGGCAGGCGCGACCATTTCCCGGCGGCGTGTGCTCCAGGCGGCGGCCGCGATCATCCCACTGCGTATCGGGAGCCGGGCCGCCGATGACCTCCTGGCCCTCGGTGCGCGCGAAGCCGTCGCGCGCATCGCGCGCGGCGAGATGACCGCCGAGGCCTACGCCGCGCGCCTGCTGCGGCAATTCGACGCCCACAAGGACCTCAACGTCGCCGCCGCCATCGACCCGGCACGCGTGCTGGAGGCCGCTCGCGCGGTCGATCGATCGCGGGCTCGCGGCGAACGGATCGGCCCGGCCGCCGGACTGCCGTTCGCAGTGAAGGATCAGATTGCCGTCGCAGGACTCCCCGCGACGGGCGGGACGGCCGCGCTCAAGGGATACGTCCCGGCGCGTCATGCGGCCGTGGTCGAGCGTCTCGTCGCCGCGGGAGCAATTCCATTCTGCAAGACGTCGCTGCCCGACATGAACGTCGTCGACGGCCTCATGCACCAGATCTCGTCGCACAGCGACGCGTTCGGCGCGGTGCGCAATCCCTACGATCGATCGCGGATTCCCGGCGGGAGCAGCGGCGGGAGCGGCGCCATCCTCGCCGCACGCATCGTTCCCGCCGCGTTGGGGCTCGACACCAACGGGTCCATCCGTATTCCGGCGGCGTTCTGCGGTGCGACAGGGCTCAGGCCGTCGACCTATACGATCGACAACGCGATCGACGGCACGAGCCGCAAGCGTTACCCGGACGAGGGGCTCGTGATTCCGCCGGCGCGACGCCTCGACACGATTGGGCCGATGGCGCGCACGGTATCGGACGTCGCGTTCCTCGACACGCTGGTGACGGGCGAGGCGGTTCCCGCGGTGAATCTGCGCGCGGCGCGCATCGCGGTGCCCGGGCCGGCCTACTGGGACCGGGACGACGTCGATCCGGGCGTCGCCGAGGTCGTACGCCGCGCGCTCACGGCGCTGCGCGACGCCGGATGCACGCTCGTGGAGATCGATCTCGACGCCGAGCTCAGGAGCATCGTCGGCACGATCTTCGAGCCGACACCGGCGGCCATGTTCGCCGGCGACGGCATGAATGCGCCGCGGCCGACGAGCGTCACGATGGACCGGTGGCTCCGCGAGCACGCGACCGGCGTCACCGTCGCCCAGATGTATCGCGATCGTCCGATACGCGATGCCGGGCGCGTGTTTCCCTCTGTTGACGAGCAGGTGCAGGCCTTGAACGCGGCGAAGCAACGCTACGCCGACATCTATCGCCGGCACGACGTGCGGGCGATCGCGTTTCCGACGATTCCGATCGTGGCCCCTCCGCTTCGCGCCGGCGGACCCAAAGAACCGCTCGGCGAGTTGATGACGATCAAAGGGAAGCCGATCGAAGAAGGCCGAGTGGTCCCGCAGAACACGTTCATCGCGCCGCGCCTGGGCGCACCGGCCTTGAGCCTTCCCGTCGGACTGAGCCAGGGGCTGCCTGTCGCCCTCGAGCTCGATGCCTTGCCGGGGAGGGACAGCGAGCTGCTTGGCCTCGGGATCGCGGTGCAGGCGATCGTCGGGATCATTCCTCCGCCGTCGCCCTAGCCGACACGTACTCAGAGCGACTGGGACGTGCCGACGGCAGCGGCCACGAAGGCCACGAAGATCACGAAGATCACAAAAACCCAAATAGGTTTGCTTAGCGATCTCTGTGATCTTCGTGATCTTCGTGGCCCGCTGCCGTGGCCCGTCTCGGTCGCTCGGGGTACCGCGCCAGCCAGGTGTATTGTGCTAGTCGCGTGCTGACGAGACTGGCGTGCGGCGTCGCGCTGCTGATGACGGCCACCGTCGCGGCGGCGCAGCCGCGCGACTACGTCGTGGACGTGTGGGACACGGACCGCGGCCTGCCGAGCAGCCTCGTCACGTCCCTCGCGCAGACGCCTGAGGGCTACCTCTGGGTCGCGACACAGAACGGCCTGCTCCGGTTCGACGGCCTGCGCTTCGTCGCGTTCGACCCCGACAACACACCGCAGCTCCATCACGCGAGAGTCGAGCACCTCTTCGTCGACGCCGCGGGGACGCTGTGGATCAACACCTACGACGGATCGATCGCGTCGTGGCGCGACGGCGTCTTCCGCCACGAGTGGACGGGGTCCGGGCCGCGCCGATTCGAAGCGTTTCTCGCGGTGTCGAACGCGAACGAGACGGTGTTCGTCCTCGACACCGGCGCGGTGATCCGGCGCGCGGGCGCGTCGACGGCCGGCTGGCAGGTACTGCGGCCGCCGAACACCGATCTGGTCCCCCTCTTCGCGCGCGACGCGGCCGGCGCGCTCTGGATCAGGTCCACGGACGACCGGCTCTGGCGCCTGGAGGCGGGCGTGCTGCACGAAGTGCCGACGCGCGGTCTGACGAGCGCGCACGTACAGAGCCTCGCCAGCGATCCCGACGGCCGGCTCTGGGTCGGCACCGACGCCGAGGTCGCCGTCTTCGACGGCCATCGCTTTCGCACGATGACGCCGTTGAACGGCGAGCCGCGGATCGACGTGTCGTTGATCTTCTTCACGCGCGACGGTGGCGAGTGGGTCGTCGCGAACGGCCGCGCGCGGAAAGCGCGCCGGCGCCAGTGGGTGTGGACCGACGACGCCGGCAAGGGACTGACGGGTGTGTATCGCCAGTCGCTGAACGGCGTCGAGGATCGCCGCGGCGGCGTCTGGTTCTCGGACATCGGCAGGGGCCTCCTGCACGTGCGGAGCGACGGCGCCGCGCGATGGATCAAAGTCGCCGACGGACTGCCCGGAGACCGCATCCTCGATCTGTTCGAGGATCGCGAAAGCAACATCTGGCTCGCGATCGATCGCGGCGGACTGGTACGGCTGCGCGATCCGCGGTTCAAGGTGTTCACGGCGGCCGCGGGGCTGCGGACGCCGGCGGCGGCATCGGTCGCCGAAGACCACAGCGGATCGATCTGGATGGGATCGATGGGCGGAGGCCTGCAGCGCTACCGCGACGGTGTGCTGACGCGCGTGCCGTTTTCCGGCGACGCCTCAGGCGAATCCGTCTTCTCGGTGTTTCCCGCGCCGAACGGCCGGTTGTGGATCAGCGCGGAGCGCGAGGACCTGTACGTCTACGACGGCACGCGGGTCGCGCGCGTGAATCCCGGCGTGCACGGCGTCAAGGCGATCCTCGTCGATCGCACCGGATCGGTGTGGATCGGCGCGAAGGACGGCCTGTCCCGCCTCGACGGCGGGGATCGCCGGACATTCGGTCCCGAGGACGGTTTCGAACGCCGCGACGTGCGTGCGCTCGCCGAGGACCGAGACGGCGCGGTCTGGGTTGGATCCGGCGACGGCACCGTCTACCGCTACAAGGATGGACGCTTCGCCGCGTTTCATCCCGACAACGCGAAGGGCAGTTATCCGATCTGGTCGCTCCTGCCCGACGCCGACGGCTCCATCTGGATCGGCACGTTTCGCGGCGGCCTTCTGCGCCTCCGCGACGGCCGGTTTGCTCGCTACACGACCGACGAGGGATTGCCGAGCAACGTCATCTGCCAGGTGCTCGACGACGGCGCGGGGCAGTTGTGGGCGAGTTCGTACGGCGGCGTCTTCCGTGTCGCGAAATCGGCGCTCGACCGCCGCGACACCGGGACGCCCGTGTCTCTCGTGAGCTACGGCCGATCCGACGGCCTGCCGACGCTCGAGTGTTCGGGCAACTATCAGCCGTCCGGCTGGACGAGCCGCGACGGCCGCCTGTGGTTCGCGACGCCGAAGGGAGTCGTGTCGGTGGATCCGCGCGAGCCGGCCAACACGCGCCAGCCGCCGGTGGCCGTGGTCGAGCAGATGCGGCTCGATCAGTCGCTCGTCACCGCGCCTCGTCTCCAGATCCCGCCGGGTCCGCACCGCCTCGAGTTCCAGTACACGGGTCTGAGTCTCTCGACACCCGAGCAGATCCGCTTCCGGTATCGCCTGGAAGGCCTCGAACCGGCATGGGTCGAGGCGGGCGCCGCGCGCTCGGCGACCTACAGCTACGTCCCGCCCGGCACCTACCGGTTCATCGTCGCGGCGAGCCTCGGCGATGGCCGCTGGGGTCCGCCGTCGACAGGTCTGCCCTTCACCGTGCTGCCCCGCGTGTCGGAGACCGTGTGGTTTCGCGCGGCCGCGGGACTCGGCGTCGTCGCGCTCGTGGCAGGAGCGGTCCGCTACATCTCGACCCGACGGCTTCGACGGCGGCTCGAGCGCCTCGAATGGCAGCGGGTCATCGAACGGGACCGCGGCCGGATCGCCCGCGACATTCACGACGATCTGGGCGCAGGGCTGACGCAGATCACGCTCCTGAGCGAACTGGCGCGGCGCGAGTCTCCGCAGGAGATGGAGGCGCACCTCGTGCAGATCTCCGACACCGCGCGCGAACTGACGCAGGCCGTCGACGAGATCGTCTGGGCGGTCAATCCGCGCAAGGACACGCTCGACGGCCTCGTGAGCTACATCTCTCAATTCGCGCAGGAGTACCTCGCGGTCGCGGGAATCGTCTGCCGGCTCGACGTCCCGGCGCACCTGCCGCCGCTGCCGCTCAGCGCCGACGTGCGGCACAACCTGTTCCTCGCGGTGAAGGAAGCCCTGAACAACATCGTCAAGCACGCCCAGGCCCGCGAAGTACGGATTCGCCTCGTGCAGGAGGATGGCCGGCTGACGCTCGTCATCGAAGACGACGGCCGCGGCTTCGACGCGGCAACAGCCATCGTCGCGACGACACCAGCGACCGGAACGGAGCGGGGCGCAGAGGCCCCCGATTCAGCGGAGGCAATGAGGGGGCGATCTTCCCCCGGATCAACGATGCCAGGCCAGGGCCTCGAGAATCTTGCGAACCGCCTGTCGTCGGTGGGAGGCCGCTGCTCGATTTCGAGCGAGCCCGGCCGGGGCACGCGCGTCGAATTGAACGTGGGGATCGCGTGAGCCGGGTCACCAACACTGGCGACTCGCGGTCCCCGAGCGCGCACGCGTATGCTGACGGTCCCATGAGCGGGGAGTCGATCCGCGTGTCGATCGTCGAAGACGATGCGCGCGTTCGTGCCAGCTTTGCGCGCCTCGTCGATCAGGCGCCGGGGTTTTCGTGCGTCAGCCAGCACTCCAGCGCCGAAGACGCGCTCGACGCGCTGCCGGCCGTCCAGCCTCACGTCGTCCTGCTGGACATCAACCTTCCCGGCATGAGCGGGGTCGAGTGCATCCACGCCCTGAAGACGCGGCTGCCCGACGCCCAGGTGGTCATGCTGACGGTGTACGAGGACACCGACCTGATTTTCGGCGCACTGTCCGCCGGGGCGACGGGATACCTGCTCAAGCGGACGCCGCCCGACGAACTCCTGCGCGGCATCCGCGACGTGCACCGCGGCGGATCGCCGATGACGAGCCACATCGCGCGCAAGGTCGTCCAGTCCCTGCGTCAGACGCCGCCGCAGGGGGCCGCCGAGGACGCGCTCTCGCCGCGCGAGCGCGAGGTGCTCGACTACCTGTCGCGCGGATACCTGTACAAGGAAATCGCCGCCGAGCTCTCACTCAGCTACGACACCGTGCACACCTACGTCAGGCGCATCTACGAGAAGCTCCAGGTGCACTCGCGTACGGAAGCCGTCGCGAAGCACCTGACGCGCCCAGGCCCGTCCCGCCTCCCGGCCCGTCCTCGGAAGTAGATCCCAGGCGAGGGGCGTCAGCGAGCGAGGCGAAGCCGAGCGATGCGATCCGGGACGCGCCCAGGGCCGTCCCGCCTCCCGGCCCGTCCTCGGAAGTAGATCCCAGGCGAGGGGCGTCAGCGAGCGAGGCGAAGCCGAGCGATGCGATCCGGGACGCGAGCGAGCGCAGCGAAGCGAGCCTGACGAACGAAGCGCAGCCGCGCAGCGGCAAGCGAGTGAGGCAGTAGGGGAGTCCGAGGGGCGAAGCCCCTCGGATGATCACGTCGCCAGAATTGGCGACTCGCCGTCACCATGGCCCTGAGCCACACTCCCGCGGCAATCGCCTGCGTTTCCGGCGCGGCGTTCGGGAGGATTCATGAGTGTGACGGGACGATCGGCGGCGGCGCGTGTCACGAGGATCGCAGTCAACGCGCTGGCGGGCGTCGTCCTGCTCGCCGGCCTCGCGTTCGGACAGGACACCGGGTCGATCACCGGCACGGTCAAAGATCAAAGCGGCGCGGCCCTGCCGGGCGCCACCGTCACGGTGGTGAGCGACGCGCTGGCCGTGAGCCAGACGGTTCAGACGAGCGGCCAGGGCACCTTCGTCGTCCCGCAGCTCCCACCCGGCACCTACGCCATCACGGCGGAGTTGACCGGCTTCAAGAAGGCGTCGAAGAGCAACGTCATCCTGCCATCGTCGTCCAAGGTGAACGCCGGCGACTTCGTGCTGGAGATCGGCAACGTGACCGAGGTCGTCTCGGTCGACGCCAACGTGGGCCGCATGCAGATTCAGACGGAGTCGGGCGAACGCTCCGATCTGGTCACGAACCGCCAGCTCCGCGACGTCGCGCTCAACGGCCGCAACATCGTCGACTTCATGAAGCTCGTGCCGGGCGTGATCGCCGGTGGCACGACCACGACGTCGACCGTCACGAACGTCGTCGGCGGCTTCAACATCAATGGCACGCGCTCGTTGCAGCACGAGTACACGGTCGACGGCGTGACGAACCTCAACCTGGGCAACAACACCGGCGGGCTCGTCTCGGTGAACCCCGATGCGCTCGAGGAAGTGAAGGTCCTCACGTCGAACTACCAGGCCGAGTACGGCCGGGCAGGCGGCGGCTTCATTGCCCTGACGACGCGCGGGGGCCAGAATCAGTACCGCGGCGGCCTGCGGTATTTCGCGCGCAACGAGAAACTCAACGCCAACACGTTCTTCAACAACGCCCGGGGTGGGGAATCCGGGGGCTTTCCGAAGGCGCCGTACCGCTTCAACTACTACGGGTGGGACTTCAGCGGGCCCGTTCCGTACAACGGCGTCAAGGCCACCCCCAAGATGTTCTTCTTCGCGGCGCAGGAGTACTACGACCAGCTCGTGCCGCAGCTGGCGTCGATGAACATCCGCGTTCCCACCGAAGCCGAGCGCGCCGGCAATTTCTCGCAGACCGTCGACGGCACCGGGCGTCCGATCACGATCGTGGACCCGCTGACCGGCCAGCCGTTCCCCGGCAACATCATTCCGTCGGATCGCATCTACGCGCCTGGACGGTCAACCCTCGCATTTCTGCCGACGCCCAACACGACGGCCGGCGGAAACGTCTACAACTACACTTCGCAGGTATCCAGCAAGTACCCGCGCCGCGAGGACGTCGTGCGCGTCGACTGGCAGATGTCGAACGACACGCGTCTGAGCACGCGCTGGGTCCACAACTACGACGCCCAGCAGTTTGCCTACGGCACGACGACAGCGTCGTGGAACTTCCCGCTGACCGTGACCGAGCGCAGGAACGGACCGGGCACGACGCTTTCGTTCACGCTGACGCACGTCTTCAGCCCGACGATCACGAACGAGTTCGTATACGGCGCCGGCCGCGGCGGCGTGACGATCGCGCCGGTCGGCGACGCGGCCACCCGGGCTACCTCGGGCGTCAACACGCCGATGCTGTTCCCTGACGCCAATACCGGCGGCCTGATCCCGAGCCTGGCGTTCGGCGGTATCGCGAGCGTGCCCGGGATCGTCAACACGTCGGTGTTCGGACCGTTCGATCAGAAATTCGTCATCAACAACTTCATCGACAACCTGACGAAGGTATCGGGGAAGCACACGTTCAAGTTCGGCGCCTACTACCAGCGTGCGTCGAATCAGAGCAACTCGCAGACGAACGTCGAAGCGAACATCGACTTCGCCAATTCCGCGTCCAACCCGCTCAACACCGGGTATCCGTTCGCGAACGCGCTCCTCGGCGTGTACACGGGGTACACGCAGGCGAGCAGCAAGCCGGTGGCGTCGTACTTCTATTACGACCTGTCCGGCTACGCCCAGGACACGTGGAAAATCGTGCCGAGGCTGACGCTCGATCTGGGCTTCCGGCTGTCGCACTACGAGCCGTACTACAACCGCCTCGGCGACGGCGCGTACTTCGATCCCACGTTGTACGACCCCGCGAAAGCGCCGCGGCTCTACCACCCGGTGTGCGTGGCGCTTCCGTGCTCCGGCAACAACCTCCGCGCGATCGATCCCGCGGTGACGGCGCCGCCGACCACCGCGAACACGCTCGGGTCGTTCTACGTCGGCAAGATCGTCCCCAACACGGGTGACCTCACGAACGGCATGGGGCTGACGGCAAACGGCTACCCGCGTGGAGGGATCCACGGGCAGGCCGTCCTGCCGCAGCCGCGGCTCGGCGCGAGCTGGGACGTCACCGGCGACCACAGGACCGTCGTGCGCGGCGGGTTTGGCACGGCGTTCGATCGGTACCAGAGCGGCGCGGGCGTGGGGAGCGGCGCCACCAACCAGCCGTTCGTCTTCAATCCGACGCTGACGAACGGCTACCTCCAGGACATCGTGCCGGGCGGCGGCGGCGCGCTCGCGCCGCAGTCGGTGCAGGGCGTCGACATCAACGGCAAGTGGCCCACGATCTACAGCTACAGCGTCGGGCTTCAGCGCGAGGTCTGGAAGGGAACGGTCGTCGACGTCGCGTACGTCGGCTCGCAGTCGCGCCACAACACGCGCCGCGTGAATCTCAACGTGCTGCCCTACGGGACGACGTTCACGGCGGCGGCGCAGGATCCGACGAAGACCAACGGCGTCGTCCCCGCCGTCGAGCCCAACCTGCCGTCGGTGTACTCCTCCGCCGGGCTGGCGTTCAGCGGCGCCAACGCGCTCGCGATCGACTTCCTGCGTCCGTATCAGGGCTACAGCGACATCATCTACTACATGTTCGACGGCGAAACGTCGTACAACTCGCTGCAGGCGTCGCTCCAGCGCCGCTTCTCGAGCAGCCTGACGTTTGGCGTGTCCTACACGTTGTCGCGCGCGATCACGACGGTGTCCGACGACGGCACGTTCACCAACAATCTCGATCCGGAGTCATTCGACCGCGGTCTCGCGGCGTTCGATCGCACGCATTACTTCGTGGCGAACTACGTGTGGAACGTGCCGGCCGGCGGCAAGCTGCTGGGCGGCGGCGTCTTCGCGCGCGGACTGCTCGACAACTGGACGATCTCGGGCGTGTCGTGGATCGCGTCGGGCAACCCGGCCGAGCTCGGGCTGGTGATCTCGGGGCAGGATGCCGGCAACCGGCTGCTTGGCACCTACACTGCGGGCAACGGCGCCGGCCTGCAACCGCGTTTCTTCGTGAACGGCGATGCGCAGAGCGCGCCGAACGCGATCAACACGACCGCGTTCGTCGCGCCGCAGGTCGGCGAGAAGGGGCCGTATCCGCGCGCGTATCTGCGCAATCCCGGATTCCAGAACCACGATCTGTCGATCTTCAAGAACTTCCCGCTGGGCGGCGCGAGCCGGCGCTATCTGCAGCTGCGGTTCGAGGCCTTCAACGTCCTGAACATGGCGGAGTTCTCGAGCGTCAATCGCACCACCAATCTCACGAACGCGGCCGGCCAGACCGGCGCGGCGATCTTCAACAACTACACCGGCCTCACGGTCACCAACAACACGCGGCCCGCCGGCAACACCTCGGTGACGGGAACGTTCTTCGGTGAATACACGGGCACGCGCGATCCGCGGATCATCCAGCTCGGCGTCAAGGTGTATTTCTAGTTCTATCCGAGGGGCTTCCCGCCTTTGCTCTTCGAGCGACGGCGCGGCGGGCCGCCCCTCGGTCTCCCCTGCACGCGCTCTCGCGCGCCGCGCCTGCCCTGAGCGAGCGAAGCGAGTCGAAGGGCGGCTCACTCGCTGCGCTCGTTCGCGACGCGACACTGAGTGGCATCAACGTCATGAAACACGTTCTTGAATCTCAGGGCCTCGAGGCGCGTCTTCGGCATGCGCTGGATCGCGACGGGATCGATCTGGGCCGGCTGGCGGCCATCGTCCGCGCAACCGGCGCCGCGGACATCGAGTCGGTCGTGCGGCGCAAGCCGACAGGCGTGTTCGCGCGGCGGCTCTGGTTTCTCTACGAGTGGCTCACGGGCCGGAAGCTCGACGTGCCAGAGCCGGCCGGGCGGCTGCGGTTCGTGCCGGTCCTCGATCCCGCGCGCCAGGCCGCGCTCAAAGTCGGCGTGCCGTCAGGCCGCCATCGCGTGATCGACAACCTGCCGGGCACGCCGCGCTTCTGCCCGATGGTCCGCTGGACGCGCGCCCTGCGGGCCGCGTCTGCAAAGCCGTGGGACGTGCAGGCCGGCCGGATGTTCGCGTCTGCAGGGCAGGACAGCCCGTCCGCGCCCTCGCGTCAGCGCAGAGAGGCGGAGTCCTCGTTCGCGCTTGCCGGCGAGAAGCCGACCGACGCGCGGATCGTGCGCTGGGCAGATGCGATCGGCCAGGCCGGCGCTCGCATGCTCACGCTCAACGAACTGCTGCGGCTGCAGCGCGTCGTCTGCGGCGGCGTGTCGTCCACGCGTCTCGGGCTTCGATCGGGTGTGCCGGCGCCGGCGGCGGTCGAAGGGCGCGCCGTCAGCTGCGGCGCCCGGGTGGAGGATCTCGACGAACTCGTCGGCGGGCTGATCGATTTTGCCGAACGGGCGATCGGCGGCGGCGTGGATCCGGTGATCGCCGCGGCGGCCGTCGCGTTCGGCTTCTGCCACATCCGCCCGTTTGCCTGCGGCAACGGCCACCTGCACCGCTGGCTGGTGCATCACACCTTCGACGTCGCCGGGTGCACGCCGCCCGGCTTCACGATTCCGATCGGCACCGCGATGGTTCGCCGCCTCGCGGAGTATCGCGAGGTCGCCACATGTGCTCCGCATGAGACGGCCGACGCGTACCGCTTCGCCGACATGACGCGCCATGCCGAATTCCTGTACGCGTGCCTCGAGGACTGCGTCGAGCGGGATGTAGACGACTGCGCGCTGGCGGTGGACGCCGGCGCGTAACCATCTTCGCCGACTGTCGATGAGTTTGTAGGATGAAGACTGACACGCACAAGACGAAACCATGAATTGTGATCGGCCGAGCTTGACGACGGCGGTGACGACTGTTAGCGTGTGCGCCGTCTTACCGGACGATCTCCTTTCTAACCGCCACTCATTCGTCCCATTCAACGGATAACACGGGAGAAGCATCCGACACCAGGCACGTAGGTCGCGTCCGATGCGGAGTCGGCATCGGCCGCCGACGCGACGCACACGAAGGTTCTCGCGCACGTCATGAGAAATGCATCAGTCATTTCCAAAGGAGATCGTCGTGGAGGACCAAGGCGGCTCGGATCGAGTACGGCCGGAGTGGTTGCTCGAAGCGGCCACACAATTCCAGTCCGCGCCGCGTCGATCCCAACGGACGCTTCACGCGCACGGACCGGATCTCCGTGGACTTCGCCTGGAGGCCGCTGTACGCCAGGCGACCCGCCTCATGGACGCCGACCCGCGATCTGACTGGACCGTCGAGCGGCTTGCGCGCCGCGTCGGCTGCAATCGCACGGATCTCGAGCGCTCGTTCCGGCGCCTGACGTCACACACCATTCACCAGTATTTGTCAGCCCGCCGCGTCACCGCTGCCCAGAGCCTGCTCCGCACGACGGCGTGGCGCGTGGAAGAGGTGGCGAGGGGTGTCGGCTATCGCAGCAAGGTGTCACTCTACCGGCACTTCAGCCGCACGCTCGGCATGACTCCCGACGAATACCGACAGCGATGGCACGCCTCGATTGCCGAGCATTTATCTCCTGAATGGATCCAGAGCTGACCGCAGCCGACCACAGATAGCCGCGCTCGAGTTAGAGCGCGCGCTAGGTGAATTGTCGAATGTGAACCAGCGCTGCGAGATCTGAACGGACAGATCGTTGACCGTCCTACCACGCTGACTTACGCTCCGCTGTCCACTGGGCAGAAGCGCCAGCGCTGCCTCGTCGTTCCAACAGCAGTGGAGGAGTCGTATGCGCAGTCGTCTCAGGGTAATCATGGCCGTGGCGATAGTTATCGCATGCAGCGGAGTCGTGTCGGCGCAGGGCCAGTCGGGTGCGAACCGCCGGCTCCTGCATCGAGGGCTGACTCCCTCCGCAGATTCAGAGGTGGATCTGTCTGAAGCGACCTTCACCACCGACGGAACGGGACATATGAAGGTCTATCTCAGTGGTGACTTGAAGAAGAAAGAGCTGACCGGGATCTTCTGGATGATCGATCCGAGGACGAGTACCTACACGGCCCTTCGCTTGAGCGGGAATAACAAGACGGACACGGACAAGGTGGTCCGGTTGCTCAAGAGCAGAGGACAGGCCGTGTCCGACGTGTCCGCGGTCAACATTGGTGCTCGTCTCGCCTCGACGCAGTCTTCGGCCGACGCGAGACAGGAACGGATGAAGAAAGCCAAGCAGGCGGGCAACCGCGAGGAGTTCGTCGTCAGTTACCCCTGTCCGCCTTCCTCGGTCCACGCCGATGCGGTCTCGCAACATGGCCCCTCCGTCGATGAAGCCGCAGGCGGCCAGTACAGCCAGACCTGCGACGGTTGGGGATGGGCCGACATTCAGACGTGGGAACTCGCCATTCAGTACGGTTTCACGGACGAGTACCTGAACGAAACCTATCTCGAAACCGACTGGACCCACGATCGGTACTGGTGGGGGACTGACTGGTGGGGGTGGGACTCGTCGGCGTCGTGCTGGGCGAACCCCGAGACGTTCCTGGGCACGCATTGGTACACCGCGGACTGTCTCCCCATCATGACCAACACCGACACACGCTATTTCGACCAGCAGAAGACGGGCCGGTACATCAACGCGGACTTCACAATACAGATCTGTACGGTGACGAACTACCTGTTCTGTCCGTGGCCGTTCCCGGTGCTTGCGCAGACGACGACCACCGCGGCGGTGCACTACGCGAACGGGCAGCCCGGCTGGGGAACCAGTTTCAACATCGACAGCGACTACGACGCGTACACGTGGCTCCTCCAGCATGTCTTTCTCGTCGGGACCGCATACGGCGGAGCGGACGAACCGGCCGCCTGGTGCGATTGGTTCTGCGATCCCGATCCGGACGAGGTCTGGGAATGCACACACCGGGAAGACAATTTCTACTGGGACTACGACCTCTGCGAGTGCCGGGGCGGCGCGTCGCCGATCGTGATCGACCTCGACAGAGACGGCTTTTCGTTCACCAGCGTCAGCGACGGCGTCCAGTTCGACATCCTGTCGCGCGGCGCACCTGTCCAGGTGGCGTGGACGAAAGCGGGCTCCCGGGACGCTTTCTTGGCCTTGGACCGCAATCACAACGGCGTCATCGACGACAGCTCCGAGTTGTTCGGCAATTTCACTCCCGGCGCTGACGGGGACAAGAACAAGAAGCGCGGCCCGAACGGTTGGGCCGCCCTCGCGGAGTTCGACCGCCGTGTGAACGGTGGCAACGGCGATGGCCAGATCTCCGCGGAAGACCAGATCTTCGCCAGCCTGAGAATGTGGACCGACAGCAATCACGACGGCATCAGCCAGCCGTCTGAGCTCGTCACGCTGGAGGAGGCGGGTGTCACGGCGATTTCGCTGCATTACGCCGCCGCGAGTCACCGCGACGAGTTCGGCAATACGCTGCGCTTCCGAGGCATCGTGACGATGGATCGCGATGGGCTCGACTATGGCTTGCCGAAACGAGCCGCGGTCGACGTGTTCTTCGCGTATACGCAGGTCCCGCGGTGAAAGCTGCGGTACGCGTGTTCGGTCTTGTTGCCGCGTGCCTGCAGTTGCCATTCGTGGCGCTGCAGGCCGCCCAGGCCATCACGACGATACACGCCTCCCCGTCCGTGGAGTCGACGATTGCGATCGACGAGGGCAGACTGGCTGCGCTGGTGCTCTGGCGCGGACAACCGGGATGGACGCTCGCCGCGGGCGAATTCCGCAACTCCGGTGGTGGGACCGCGGACGGAACGATCACGGTCGGGATTCAGCGCGGCGCCGTATCGCTCGATCTCTCGTATACGCCTCGCGATGGTACGGTTCTCTTTCGCGGGAAGACGCTGCGTGCCCCAACCGGTACCAACGTGATTCTGGTGGACGGAGCCGACCGCCGCGGCGGCGGCGCCATCGCGGGTTTCCTGACCATCGATCCGGGCAGCGCGAACATCGATCCGCGCAAGGGAAGTCTGGGGCCCTTGTTCGGACGGTCTCCGGACATCGCGGCGTTCCTGCAATGCGACGCTGCGGTGCCGGAGCCGACGCTGCCTCCGGATTCCCCCCAGGGTCTCAAGGGACTGATCATGATGGGGATGAAAGGCTACTGCGATCAGATTCCGCGGTAGCCCTATTCCTTCAGCTTCTCGCAGACGGTGATGACCGGCACCTGTGTTCCCGCAAACGACGCGGGAGCGGCCGGCATCGGAACGTCGCAGCGAAGGTCCCGCAGCAGATCGCCTGACTGGTGGGCAAGTGCCAGATTCCAGTCGCCGCCGAGCGGGAGGTGCGGCTCGGTCCACCGGGTCGCAGACACATGCGGGCTGCCGTCGACGTCATCGACGATGACCGTGTTGATGCGATCCAGTTTCACCGTGGATCGCCCGATTGTCACCGTCTGCGCGTCGAAATCGGCGTCGAACGCAATCGTCACGTCGCCATACGTCTGGCGTGCTGAGACGACGCCCTTCGTGCGGGCGCCGAAGACACGCGTCCCTTCGACCCCTGACTGGCCGCCGTGGAACCATCCCGGCTTGCCGCGCCAGAGGATCAGCAGGTCGAGCACCTCGCCGTTACCCTTGCGGTGACCGCAGAAGGTCGCGACGCCGGTCGACGAGACAATGTTGGACTGGCAACTCGCGCTCTCGCTCGGCTGGCACCCGGCGGCCGCCAGGGTCGTCATGACGACCATCAGCCTGGGCAGGACCCGCGCCATGCGGCAGCGGTCCGTCGAACGCGGAGATGGGACGCTCAAAACAGGTAGCTGCGCCGTTCGACGGTCGCGTCTGCCAGTTG
>Ga0066903_100000533_pt1 | contig 24349 bp, 26 predicted proteins | sample PanSoiMetaGPlot1_FD_67491 | JGI IMG/M metagenome (GOLD analysis project Ga0066903, IMG submission 67491) | Tropical forest soil microbial communities from Panama analyzed to predict greenhouse gas emissions - Panama Soil - Plot 1 (version 2) | ecosystem: Environmental > Terrestrial > Soil >... | reverse complement strand
CCCCGCCCTTCTCCTCTCGCGGAGGTAGAGCGGGGGACATCACGGGCAAAATCGGCACGGCGATTGCCCTGGTCAATGCCGTTGCCTCCTCCCCGTGTCAATTATTCCAGCGTATAAACACAGTTGGCTACCCCGCGCATACTCAGGTCATGCTTTCATTCCGGCTACCGGTCGCAAAATAGGTTGGCAGCCGTACAAAAACAGTGGCCCATTGTGACAAAACGGCATATTTTTGACGCGGACTCAACGAGGCAGCTGGGATTCCGGCAATCGGCAAGACCACACAGATGGGCGAATTAGAACGACCATTGCTCATTAAGAGATATGGAGGGCGACGCCTCTGTGGTCCTGCAACCAGCGCCTATCTGACACGCGATGATCTCATAGCGATGGCGAAGAGCGGCGAGAAATTCGTCGTCATCGACGCTGACACCGGGGACGACGTGACCAGCTCATATCACCCCATCCTCGTCACCCCATCACCGTAGAGCATTGAAGAACATGGCCAAGCCCGAAGAGCCGATCGTCATAAAAAAGTATGCCAATCGGCGGCTCTATAACACCGGGACCAGCACCTACGTGACGCTCGAGGACTTGGCCGGCATGGTCAAGACCGGCGAAGATTTCGTCGTCTACGACGCCAAGTCCGGCGAGGACATTACCCGGTCGGTCCTCATCCAGATCATCTCCGAGCAGGAGAACAAGGCCGGTCAGAATCTTCTGCCGATCATGTTCCTGCGCCAGCTCATTCGCTTTTACGGCGACAGCATGCAGATGCTGGTGCCGCGCTATCTCGAAGTCTCGATCGAATCGCTCACCCGCGAGCAGGAAAAGTTTCGCCAGCATATGAGCCAGGCGTTCGGCGTCGGTCCGTTTGCGCCGTTGGAGGATCAGGTGCGGCGGAACATGGAAATGTTCGAGCGGACGTTTGCGATGTTTGCGCCGTTCGCGCGGCGCGAAACCCAGGCTGGCGATGCTGAAAAGCAGGCCGGCTCGGGCGGCGGCGAGATCGATGATCTCAAGCGCCAGCTCGATGACGTGCAAAAACGGCTTGATCGTTTGAGCGAAACGAAAAGCTGATCAAAAGCCCGTTGACACCAAACTGCGCTAACCAAGTAAAAAACCGTTCCGCAAGATGTGCCGGACGGCGGCCTACCGTTGCAGAACCGCGCCGGCTACTGATGCTCTTCAATACCCGATCGCACAGCCGTCCTTGCGGCCATCCGACGCGCCGATCAGGACGCCGCGCTGCCAGTCGATTGCGATGGCCTGGGCGCCACCCCACGGTCGCTCTCGCACCGTCACGCGATGGCCGCGCTGAGTGAGTCCTTCGATGGTCGCGGCCGAAATCCCGCGTTCCACAATGGTCGTCTCATCCTCGTAAAACACGCGCGGCGAATCGATCGCGGCCTGCAAATCCATGCGGTAGTCGACCAGATTGGTGACCAGGTGGGCATGGCCCATGGGCTGGTAGTGCGCTCCCATGACGCCGAACGCCAGTTCGCAGCGGCCGTCCCGGACCCCGAGCGCCGGAATGATGGTGTGCATCGGTCGTTTGGCCGGGCCGATAGCATTGGGATGCTCGGGGTCCACCACGAAGCAGGCGCCGCGATTGTGCAACATGATCCCGGTCTTCTCCGTTGCGATACGCGCCCCGAACTCGCTGAACAGTGAATTGATAAACGACACCACCATGCGGTCGCGATCGACTACTGTGAGATAGACGGTATCGCTGCCGAGCGTTGGCGCCTTGCTGAAGTTGCTGCGCCTACGGCGATCGATCCGGTCGGCAATTTCCCGTGTAAAGCCCTTGTCGAGCAGCGACGGCACTGAAACCCGCATGGATTTCGGATCAGCCACATGGGTATCGCGGACCGCATAGGCCAGACGGGCAGCCTCGAGTGCGAGGTGGAGGCGTTCCGGCCCGTTGGGATCGAGAGAGGGGAGATCGAAGTTCTCAAGCACGTTGAGCAGCACGAGGGCAACAAGGCCTTGCCCGTTGGGCGGCAGTTCCACCAGATCGAGCCCGCGATAACTCGACACCACGGGAGTCACCTCCTCGCCACGGTGACTGGCGAAGTCTTCCCGCGTGAGCCAGGAGCCGCGCGGCGCCAGCGTCGCGACGATCTCCGCACCCGCTTCCTCGTAAAAGGCCTTCGGTCCGCGCGTCGCAATCGCCTTCAATGTTGCGGCAAGCGCCGGAAACCGCATCACCTCGCCCACCGTCGGCGCGCGGCCATCGATCAGAAAATGGCGCGATGCGCCAGGATCGCCGCGCAACGCTGCCCGCGAAAAGGTCCAATCATAAGCAACGCGTGGGGCGACCGGAAATCCGTACTCGGCATAGTGAATCGCGGGGCGAAGGGCACGATCGAGCCCAAAGCGGCCGTGGGTCTCCAGCATCGCCGACCACGCCTCGATGGCGCCAGGCACCGTGACGCGATGGGGCGAGCGGTCGCTGATCGCACGCACGCCCTGCTCCCACAGGATATCGGCCCGTGCCGCAGCGGCGGCGCGACCGGAACCGTTATAGCCCCAGATCGGCACACCCGGCTTCGCCACCAGGGAGAAGCAATCGCCCCCTATGCCGGTCATGTGAGGTTCAACGACCGCGAGCGTGGCCGCCGCCGCAACCGCGGCATCCGCCGCGGTACCCCCCGCCTTGAGGGCATCGATGGCCACCTGGCTCGCCAGCGGATGCGAGGTCGCCGCCATGGCGTCACAGGCAAACACCGCGGAGCGGCCGGGGCTGTGGAAGTCGCGCATCATCTTTCGGGTCAAGATGCTTTCGGACGCGTGCTCGTCAGCGATGTGAGCGCCGCAGCCCTCCTCCGCGGTCGGTAATCAGGCGGTGCGGGCGCGCTCGGCTTCTCCGACAAGAACATCAGGCCGGGCCGCAGGGATGCCTAGTGCAAACCCACCATTGCGTGTCCCCGCGGCACGATGGCGCTGCCAGTTCAGCGTCGACGAAAGGTCGCGGACGGTCCGGCCGGATGACGCACCGAATCCAACCTGACGTCCCGAAAAGTCCCAGACTTTTCCGCCGGAATCATACGGCAAATCACAGAGACGAAAGCGCTGGGACGGAAGTGCCGGCCGGTTCTTGCAGGCTCGATGGCTGCGGCGGGCGGCCGCTTACACTTCGGTTTTCAGCTTAAGAATTTGGCGGCCCCGATACATGCCGGTCTTCAGGTCGATGTGGTGGGGACGGCGCAATTCGCCGGAGTCCTTGTCTTCCACATAGGTCGGCTGCTTGAGGGCGTCGGCGGAACGACGCATGCCACGTCGCGACGGCGACGTCTTTTTCTTCGGCACGGCCATGGACGGTCTCCTTGCATTCGAAATGGCGCCAGGCGCCGAAATCGGGCTATCGATGGATAGCCGCGCTTATAGTGGATGAAGCGATCGGTGGCTAGAGGTCAATCCCTCAGCGCCGCGACCGCGCACACCGGTCGATGTCGGTTACGACAGCCGCTCGTGCCACGTAGGTAGCGGCCAGCCGGCGCAAACCAGGGCCGGGTTGTTGCGCATTACGCCGTACCGGATTGGGAAGGGTTGCGGCCAGCAATGCCGCTTCAGCGGGAGACAACACGCCGGTCGACTTGCCGAACGCCCGGCGGGCGCCGGCTTCGGCGCCGAATTCCCCATTCGGCCCCCATTCCGCGATGTTGAGGTAGATTTCAAGCTGCCGGTGTTTCGGGATCACCAGATCGATCCACAGCGCCAATGGCATTTCCAGCGCCTTACGGACATAACTGCGGCCAGGCCACAGGAACAGATTTTTGGCGAGTTGCTGGGTGATGCTGGACGCCCCACGCGGCCGGCCCACGCCGTCGGCCTCGGCCTTCACGACGCGCTGGAATTCGTGGAAATCGATCCCGCGATGGCTGCAAAAACGCTCGTCCTCGGCGGCGAGAACGGAGCGGGGCAGGATCGGCGCCATGCGATCAATCGGCACTACGATCCGCTCGACCCGTGCGTGCTTGGCCCAACGCCACAGCATGAGCGTCGAGACCGGATCAACCAAGCGGTAGAGCGGGGTAAGCGCATATGGCAGGACCACCAGAAAAGCAGCGGCCACGACCAGCACCCGGACCACCTGCGGCAACCATTTCCGCGGCGATGTCTGTGGTAGCGCTATGCTCATGTGCTATCTGGCGCCGCTGATCCATTCGCAGGATCACGTGTCCGGCGTGCTCCCCGGTATGCCGACTGCCGGTATAGCATCTTCCGCCTGCGCGGATGCCTGGGAAAACAGAACGGCAGCAAATCGGAGCGAAAATGACCGTACCGGAAAAGCGACGCGATCCGCTGCAGCGCTGGCTTCGGGTGGTTCGGGCGCGGCCGCGGTTGTTCCTGGCCGTCCTGCTTGGACTTGCTGTGCTGACGTTCCTGCCGGCGGAATGGCGGCTTGCGACGCGTTCATTGATGGCATGGGACATCGCCGTCGGTCTCTATCTGGCGCTCGCTTTCCGCCTGATGACGAATAGCGATGTCAACCGAATCAGGCGTCGGGCCGCGCGCCAGGACGAGGGGCGCATCACGATTCTGGTGCTTGTCGTGGCCTCGGCAATGGCAAGCCTGCTCGCTATCTTGGCCGAACTTGGGGGCGCCAATCGCCAGCCCATGCACCTTGCGCTTGCGGCCGCTACTATCCTGTTGTCCTGGGCCTTCACCCATACGATTTTCGCGATCCACTATGCTCACGAGTACTATGATGAAAAGGCCCACAAGGGCGGTGGCCTGAACTTCCCGGGCGATGAGCCTCCCGACTATTGGGATTTTGTGTATTTCTCCTTCGTGGTCGGCATGACGTCGCAAGTCTCCGACGTGGCGGTGACCTCGAGGGCGCTTCGCCGTCTGGTCGCCGCTCACGGGGTGGTGTCGTTCATCTTCAATGCAACATTGCTGGCCCTGACCGTGAACATCGCCGCTGGTGCGATCTGATTTTGCTACGACGGTGTTCCTTGATCGCTGGGAGCACTTGGCTCCTAGATCGCCAACAGCACCTGCGGCGGTCTAACTATCCGAGCGCGGAGCGGTCGCGGCAACCCCGCGCCAGAGCGCAGTATCAAGGGACGTCCATGCCCTTGCGCTTGAGGACATCCAACGCCACTTCGGAACGCAGAAAGCTTACCAGCGCCCGCGCGGTTTCCGGGTCCTTCCCCTTTGCCACGATGCCGGCCGAATATGGAATCTGCTTCTGCAAGTCGGCCGGCATCTCGCCGATCACCTCAGTACCGGGCACCGGCCGCAGTTCGGCGACCTGTTGCACGCCGATCTCCGCCTCGCCAGACGCTATTGCGGCGCCAACCGGGCGACCCTGCGCGATCACGGCCTTGGCCTTGATAGCATCCGCAATGCCGAGCTTCTCGATCACCGTCAGGAAATGCTGGCCGCTGGCCCCCTGACTGTAGCCGACGGTCTTCGCCGCCAGCAGCGCGGCCTTGAGCTTGTCCGGCGTGCTGATGTCCGGCTTCGTCGCGCCGGCCTTCACGGCGACGCCCACCTTCGAAATCATCAGCAACGTCTTACCGTTGCCCGTTACATCGCCGGCCGTAGCAAGCTCGTCGACGGCCTCGGTGTTGGTGACGACGAGGTCCGCAGCTCCCTGTTTGACATCGGCGGTGATCGCAGGTCCACCCTTGAAGCTGATCTTCACCTTGTTCCCGGTGGCGCTTTCGAACATTGGCACCAGCGTTCCCAAGACGTCAGGCAGCGGGCCGCCGCTGGCGACAACGATGATTTCAGCAGCATTTGCCGCGACGCCAGCAGCGACTGCATTCAAGCAAGCCGCGATTGTGACGGCGACGATCCTCGAATATGCATTCATGACAACTTCCCTCCATAACGGCTTCGCACGAAAAGGCGAAACTGCGCCGCTGCGTGGGCGGCGGCGCAGAGGCCGGTTTTGCAATATGCAGGTCTTGGGAGATTACGGTTCCGCTGTAATCTCCCAGCTCTTCGACGGCTTCATCACGTCAGTTGGCAGCGAAGCAGTAGATCCGGCCAGCGCCTCCGGTGTTGATGAGGGCCTGCTTGGTGCACCCCTGGCTCATATGCGCCGCATTCCACGACGTGTTCTGGCCGCCCGACCGGTCGCTGTGGCCAAGCATGGCCCGCGCGCGATCCGCCGGGATGTTCGGGTTCTGCTGCGTCAGCGTCATGCCGTCCGAGGTCCAGTTGTTGCAGGTGTGATCGGTGCCGTCGGTGAACGCACGGCCCAAGGAGTCCGAACCGGTCAGGATGTCGTGCTGGTTGCCGCCGGGAGGAGACCCCACCCCTGGAACGTCGTTACCCTTGACGTCGAGCGCGGTCGCACGCTGGACGTTGTTGCGGTCGCGCTGCTGGTCGCCATGCAGGTCGGCGACGTTGCTGGCGATCAGCTGGCCCCTGACATTGTACCAGGGGCCGCTGCCGATGCGATCGCGCGCATTGATACGCGGCTGGTTGGCACGCTGTTCCTGGCTGAGATATGCCTGCCAGGTGCGCGTGGCGGCCTGCCCGCCCAACGACTGGGCCTCGTTCTGGCAGATCTGGTCGGCGCCCGCGAGCCCGCCAAGATTACCGGTGCCGGACGGGTTGTCGGCAATGAAGAAGCTCGCGAGTTGGGGATTTATCGGCGGCGGCTGCTGCTGGGCCTGCGCCAACATGGCTGCCGACCCGAGAAGACCAACGGCAACGGCAGAAAGAACGATCATTCTCGTCATGTGATTTCCTCCCTTATGAAGGGCTCAACCCTAACATTCATCGCTTATCACCCGCAATGCGCAGCCGCTCGATCGTTGGCCCACGCTGCGCTTTCAATGCTCTCCTGCAGGCACAAGGGAAGTAACGATCGCCTCAGGTCATTCGCAAGGATTTCCAGCCGGCGCCGTATCGGTCGGCTCATCTCGATGAACGGACATCGATCCCGAGCCTTTTCGCTCATGATGAGCGCCGCGATTTGACCCAGGATGCGGATGGCCGGAAACAACGGCCGGTCATGACAACGGCGGTTGAAAATCACAGCTCCCAGCCGATCAGAAAGTGATCGAGGGAGTAGAGGCCGCCGCCGCGAACGAGGAAATAGAACACCGCCACGGTCCACATCAGGGTGTATTCGAAGCCTTGGGTGTTCCAGAAATAGCCGCCGACTCGCCAGCGCTCGATATTCGACACGGCCAGGAAAATGAAGATCGGCACCGCCATCGGCCGCGTGAACAGGCCGAGGGCGAGGAGGGGCCCGCAGAGGAGTTCGGTGACCGAGATCGCCGGCGCCCACAGCCAGCCCGGACGATACCCGGTCTGATCGAGCTGCTCGGCCAGCGATTGCAAGCTGTCGACTTTAACGCCTGTGCCGGCGAAGCAACCGAATGTCATGCGCAGTCCGTGGGGAACCAGCGCGAGCCCGACAATGACGCGCAGCAGAGCCTCTGCGACGGGAGCAAACGCCGCATAGATGCCCGCAAGACCCGGGACGATAAGCGAGGTCGTCGGATCGGGCATTGCTACAATCTGATCTCGCCAAGATTGACGCTGACGCCAAGCCCCGTCTGGATCGATTTCTTCTCGCGCCCCTCGGCCTCGATTTCGACCGTGTACGCGCCGGAACCCTCATCGAGCTGATCGAATTTGAAGTCGCCATAGTTGTCGGTGCTCATCTCCGCGACCATAGTGCCTGCCTTGATGAGCCGGACGAGCGCGCCTTCGACGCAATCGACGATGCCGTTCACCTCCGCCGAAACGGTGCCGCCGATGAAGCATTTGGTGTAGCGCCACAGATTGCGATAGTAGACGCGTGGCTTGGTATTGAGCTCGGGCTTGAGGGTTTCAAGACCCTCCCGGCGGGCCAATTGCGCCATCTCGGCGTCGTCGAGCCTGACTGCCCGCATGGCGCCGGTTGGGCATGACTGGTGTCCGCGAGTCTGGTGCCAGCCCTGGTCGATCAAATGCGCGTCGAATGGCCAGTGCTGCGGCAGTTGCAGGTCTTCGTTCCACCAGATGTGGCCATAGGGGCACGCCTCGGCGAGTTGCTTCTGTCCCTTGGCCTTCACTGGGTCGATGATGACAATGCCGTCGTCGCGCTTTGCGATCGCGCCGTTGTCCGCCGCCTTGATGCATGGCGCGTCGTCGCAATGGTTGCACATGGTCGGGACATAGGCGATGTCGATCATCGGCGCCTGGCCGCGTTCCTTCTGCAGGATATCGATCCAGCGGTGACCGTGCTTCGGCATCGGCGCCGCATAGCCGGGAAAATCGTTCCCGACATACTCATCCATAGTGGCGAGCGTGCAGAGCTGACAGTTAGTGCACTCCGCAACGTCGATGATCATGTTCCATTTGGACATTGCAGTCTCCTCGGCCATAGCCGAACACCTCTGCTCCAACGGCGTCTTCATCCGCGAAAGCGGATGATCCAGTAGCCGCAAGCATTTCGATGAGGCACGAACATAGCAGGCTGCCCCATTTCGGTGGTTACCGGATGCTCCGCTTTTGCGGAGCATCACACTGCTTGTTGACGCGCAGTACGATCACTTCGCCGGCACCAGGCTCGCGGCTTCGAGTGCGCGCTTGATCTGTGCGTCCTTTTCCATCCCGGCAAACACCGCCGACACATGTTCGGTGCGGCCATCCCACGACTCGACCTGGACCAACGCATTTGCGCCCGCCAGCGAATGGGTCGACCTGGTCTGGGTGCGCTCCGGCGTCAGCAGATTGAGGCATCCGCCGCGATCGATCGATTTGCCCGGCTCGCCCATCGGATCGTAGATCGCAGAGGACTCATAGCCGTGGCAGACGCCGCGGGCGAGGCGCTCGGTCGGCAAGGCCGCGCAGATGACGGCGCCACGATCGTTGAAAACCTTGACGAGATCATTTTTATTGATGCCGCGTTCTGCCGCGTCCTTCGCGTTCAGGCGTAGCACCCAGTAGTAATAGCCGTCCACGTTGACGCGGTGGTCCGCGATGTTGAGCAGGAAGGAGTCCTTGCCGTCGCCCTGAGTGTGGAACGAGTATTTGGAATGGGGCGTGAGGAGCTGCAGCGGAAAGCGCGTAAACATCGCGCCAGAATGCTGTCCTTCCCATGACGGTTCATACTTCACGATCGGCGGTCGCTCGGGATCATTGAAGCGCTTGAGACTGTTGCACTCGAACTCAAGTTTGCCGGACTGGGTCTGCAGCCCGCGCTGGAATTCCTGCGCATAGTCGGACGGCAGTGGGTGAGCCTCGGGGACGTCCTTCTTGCGGTTTTCCCAGAACCAGCGGAACGACACCGGCGCGCGCAGCTTCTCCTTCTCGGCCGGCACCACGTAGTAGCCTCTGCGGATGAACTCCTTCCACGAAATGTGCTTTGGCAGGTCGGAGGCGTCGAACAGGCGCTTGACCCAATCGATCTCATTCATGCCTTCGTTGAAGTAATTGGCGAGCCCGAGCCGCCTGCAGATTTCCGTGAAAATCCAGTAGTCGGATTTGGATTCCCCAAGCGGCGCGATGGCCGGCGCCTGAAAGACGATGACCCGGTGGTTGAGCTGCTGCTGGCCGTGGTGGCCGTAGCCGCCGAGGCCCGCCCATTCACTGATGTCGACGCGCTCGAAGTTGGTGCAGGCCGGCAGGATCACGTCGGCAAATTTCGCCTCACCCTCGAACCAGATCGACTGGTTGACGACGAATTCGAGATTTTCCGACTGGTACATACGCACATGGCGGTTGGTGTTGTTCATGGTCGACAGCATCGAGCCGCCGTACTTGTAGAGCATCTTCACGGGCGCATGGCCGGGGGCCGGATAAGTGAACTTCGCGAATTGGTGCTCGATCGACTTGCCGACCCAGGCGTAACCCTCCGCCTTGCCGTCGGCGATCGCCTCCGGCATCCAGATGCGCGGGATACGCTGGAATGTCGACGAGATGGTCGGCAGCTGCGGCATGCGCTGGTACAGCTCGACCGGCATCGAGGTGTTTTCGAGGTCACCCGACATGCCGCCATCGGCATAGCCAGGAAAATAGAAATTGAAGTCGAGCGGACATCCCCATTGCAGATTGCCCATGTTGACGCCTGGCTTACCGAGCCCCTGCATGGCGGTGAGGCACACCATGACGCGGGCCCACTGAATTCCGGTCTGGTTGCGGCAGGCGCCGCCATGGCCATTGCCCCAGCCGCCAGGCGCGAGATAAACGCGCTTCCTGCCCCACTCGCGGGCGAGCGCGCGGACGTCCTTCGCCGGAACGCCGGTCTCCTTCTCCTGCCACTCCGGAGTCTTTGCGATGCCGTCCTCGATGCCGAGGAGGTAGTCCTTCCACGCGTCGAAACCGACCGTGTGAGTGTGCACGTAGTCCTTGTCGTAGAGGCCTTCCTTGATCCACACATAGGCGATCGCCATCGCCATGGCGACCGAGGTGGTGGGCCGCGGCGCCAGCCATTTGCCCGGCAGGAACTGCGCCGACGCGTTGTAGTACGGATCGACGTGAACCACCTTGATGCCGAGCTTGGGATTCTTGAGCCACTGGCGGCGAATGGTGCCTTCCTGCGCCCCGTATGAGCCACTGGTGGTTTCCGGATCGGCCGCCCAGAACACAATCATATCGCAATTCTGCAGGCAGTCCTCGACGGTGCCATAGGTCTCCGACTGACCGACGCGGAGCGTATAGCCCCAGTGATGTACAGCGCCCCAGTACCAGCCCTCCCAGCTGTCGGGATTGTGGTGGACCTGGGTATAGCCGACCGCGTTGCGGAACCGGTGCAATGCCGACAGGTAATAGCCGATGTTGCCCCAGGTATGGTGAGAGCCGTGTGACACTGCCATCACACCCGGGCCATATCTGCTCTTGAGCCGCTTGATCTCGGAGGCGACGAGGTCGAGCGCCTCCTCCCAGGAAATCCGCAGATAACCGGACTTGCCGCGATTGTGCGGATTACGCTCGCCGTTGGGATCGAAATCGACGCGCTTCATCGGATGAAGCAGGCGGTCCGGTGAATAGACAATCGATTTCGCGTTCTGCCCGTGCGGCGCGAGCGTGGTCTTGCGCGGCGGCGTCAGCTTCAGGCTGCGCGCCTCTATGGTCCAGGGCTGCGGATCGGAGTCGTCGAAGTCGATCGGCGTCATGCGCACGATCTTGCCATCCTTGACGTGCACGAATACGGGGCCGCCATTGGTCATGTTGCAATACCGTATGGTGCCGTCGGCGAGGCGCTTGCCGAACCGCCACCCGGCCGTCATCGTCGCCATCATAGTCTGGGCCCACCAGTTGGTGAGGTTCTCAGGGCCATCGACCGTGAGCTTAAAATCCTTCTGGGCATTGATCTGGTCGAGCCAATTGATGGGTGGCTTGAGAAGCGAGGCGCCGAGCGCCGCATTCTTGAATGCGAGCGTGATGTCGGGCGCCTTATGAAATCCACCGCCCGATCTCACCTTTCCGTCGCGCACCTCGAACCAGCGCCCCACCTCCTCGTCGCGTGCCTTGAGCTGCGCCACCAGATTGCGCTCACGCAGTCGATCGCGGAACTTTTCATGCCGGCGCGCCTGCAACTTCATCAGCTGCGCGAAGCCCCACAGGATGGCGGAAAATTTCATCGTCGCCACGCTCATGGACGTTCCTCCTCGCCGCCGATCCCGAAAATCTCAGACTTTGCGTTCCCACGCGCTGCACGAACAAATATCGCGCGCTGGTGCCGGGCTCGGCCGATCGACCGGGCAATTATGGAGCCAAATGATCCATCACGGAACCAATTTCCGCAGTCCTTCAGCAATTCGCGCAGCTTCCTGTTCCGGGAGCCTTTCTCCCAGGTGGCGTTGGATCGCCGCCGCATAGCGCGGCCACATGCGCTGGCGCAGGGCGAGGCCCTTCTCGGTGATCGCCACCCAGCGGGCGCGCGCGTCATCCGTGCAGCTTTCGCGCCGAACCAGCTTCTCGCGTTCAAGCCGATCGACCAGCCGCGAGATGCCGTACTGGGGAAACAGCATCTTGCGTTCGAGATCGCCCTGGCGAAGGCGCCCACCGGGTTCCCGCCACAACTCAAGCAGCACGTCGTACCAAGCGAGCGGCGGCAGCCCGGCGGATTTCAATTCGGCTTCGATGGTTTCGAAGGCGTAGCGTTGGGCGCGGTTGAGCGCAATCCAGGCGTCAACGACGGATTTGGACGGCTTGACCATTCGCTGGTTCCAAGGTTCACGATCCATTTACTTGCAAATGCATCTAATTTGGCACAACTATGCATCTGCATGTATCTCAGATTCCGGAGCGCCTGTCATGGCCGATCTCACGCTCGTCAGTTATGACCTCTGTCCCTATGTCCAGCGCGCCGCGATCACGCTTGCCGAGAAGGGCGTCGATTTCCGCCGCCTCGACGTCGATCTTTCCAACAAGCCGGACTGGTTCCGGGCGATATCGCCGCTTGGCAAGGTGCCGCTGCTGCAAGTCGGTAATGATGTGCTGTTCGAATCCGCCGCCATCGTGGAATATCTCGAGGAGACGACGCCGCATCCCCTGCACCCGCGCGATCCGATCAAGCGCGCCAAGCACCGCGCCTGGATGGAGTTCGGCTCCTCGATTCTTGCGGATATCTGGGTGCTTGAAACCACACCAGACCGGGCAGCTTTCGTCGCAAAGCGAGACCTGCTCATGGACAAGTTCAAACAGATCGAGGGCGCTCTGACGTCTGGTCCCTATTTCGCCGGAGCACAATTCAGTCTCGTCGACGTCGTGTTCGCGCCGGTGTTCCGCTACTTCGACACCTTCGAGCGCTTCGTGGACCTCGGCCTGTTCGAAGCCGTGCCGAAAGCGGCGGCGTGGCGCGCAGCGCTGGCGGAGCGTCCCTCAGTGATCGGCGCAGTCGGGCCGGACTATCCGGCGCGGCTTGAAGCGTTCCTGCACAAGCAAAACGGCTGGATCGCCGGCCTGATGAACAAGGCCGCGTGATAAGTAGGGCGGATTCTCTTTAAGCCGCCTTAATCCACCGCTGCTTCGTCGTTGACTTGCCGCAGTTTCTTATGCGAGTTCGTTTACGGCCGAGCCACGTGGGTTAGGCACATGAGGCTTCCCGGACGGCTTGGCCCGTGCTAGGTTCTTACGACCGCCAGATCGATCAAATAGTGGTATGACGATGCCGGACACAGCGAAACTCTCCGCAAAATTTCAGATTTCGATCCCCAAAGCGGTGCGCGACGCCCGCAAGTGGAAGGCAGGCCAGGAGTTTGCATTCATTTCCAAGGGAACGGGCGTGCTCCTGGTTCCGGTGCCGGAGCGTAGGGAACTCGCCGGCATCGCAAGAGGCGCGAAGCCGGAGAATTACCGCGATCGCAACGACCGGTTCTGATGCGGCTCGTCGATACGTCTGCATGGGTTGAATGGCTGATCGCATCGCCGGCGGGGGAATCTGTTGAGATCGTCTTGCCTACGCGGGCCGATTGGCTCGTCCCGACCATCGTGCAGCTTGAACTGGCGAAATGGCTCGCTCGCGAAGTCGGCGAGGATAAGGCCGACCAGGTGGTTGCCTTCACTCAGATGTGTTTTGTGGTGCCGCTCGATACGAAGATCGCGCTGGGCGCAGCGGAGATATGCAGCAAGCATCGGCTCGCGACAGCCGATGCCATCGTTTACGCAACGGCCCTGGAATACGAAGCTGACCTTCTGACCTGCGAAGCACACTTCGGCGGGCTGCCCGGTGTGACATTCATCTCGAAGACCAGCGCTTGAACAATGATCGTCGATTTCCAGCACCATTTCACGCCGCGCGAACTCATCAAGGACGATCCCGGCGACCGACTCGTCCTTCACTACGACGAGAATGGTGCGCCGAGCTACACGGTGCATTCGCTTCTATATGATCTCGACGAGCACATCCGCATGATGGACGCCGCCGGGATCGATGCCGCCTGGCTTACCAGCGCGGCCGGCATGGCAGCCGATCTCGAGCGCTCGAAATTCTGCAACCAGAAGGCCAAGCAGGCAGAGCGCGACTATCCGGGCCGCTTCATCGGGGCAGCCCATGCGCATCCGCTCGGCGGACCGCAGGCGCTGAAGGAACTCAACCGCTGCAAGCACGAACTGGGATTTCAGGGCGTGGTTATCACCTCGGAGGCCGACGGCAAATTTCTCGATGCCCCGGATTACGAGCCGTTCTGGGTGGAATGCGAGAAGCTCGGGATGTTCGTATTCGTGCACCCGGCTCTGAAGCTCAACTTCTCGCAACAATTTGATGGCTACGACACCGCACGCTCGGTCGGACGCGAGTTCTCGCTCATCATGGCGACGATCCGGCTGATCAACTCCGGTGTGTTCGACCGCCACCCCAGCCTTGTCGTGCACATGGCGCACCTCGCCGGCGGCATCGCGTCGATGCTCGGCCGCGTACGCAGCTATCAGGACAAGATATTCTGGGGCACCGCCGGCAACGCGCGGCACGGCGTCACACCGAAGCATGAGTTCGACCACTACCTGCAATACAACATGGTGTTCGACACGGCCGGCTTCTGCGGCGCGATCGGATCGGTGAAGACGGCGCTGATCGAAATTCCGGCGGCGCGCATCGTGTTCGCCACCGACTACCCGCAGGAAATCCGCGCCCGCCAGGCGGTGCGTGATTTCCTGCGTGACCTCCAGGCGCTCGGGGCGGATGGGGAGAGGATATTGTTCGGCAATGTGGGGCTGTTGTTGAAATGATCAACGCGGCAATTGTCGGATTGGGGCGCTGGGGCCGGGCGCTGATCACATCAGTGCAAGGAAAATCCGACCACATCCGTTTCGTCCGCGGCGTAGTGCGCGATCCCATGAGGGCGCGCGATTTTGCCGGCCAGCATGGGCTCGGCTTGACGACCGCGCTCGCGGAGGTTCTCGCCGATCCTGAGATCGACGCGGCTTTTCTCGCAACCCCCCACTCCCTCCATGTGGAGCAGGTGATTGTTGCGGCCCGAGCCGGCAAGCCGGTCTGGTGCGAAAAGCCGCTGGCGCTTACTCGTGCCGGTGCCGAGCGGGCGGTCACGGCCTGTCGCGATGCCGGCGTGCCGCTCGGTTGCGGTTACAACCGACGTTGCTTTTCATCGATGCACGAACTCAAACGCGTCGTGGACAGCGGCACGCTCGGCGACATCCTGCACATCGAAGGACATTTCTCCAACGAATATTCGACCCGCGTGCTTCCCCATGGCTGGCGCGACGACCCCGCCGAATCGCCGGCACTCGGCATGACTGGATGCGGTCTCCACGTGCTCGATGCGCTGGTCAACCTTGCGGGCCCGATCCGCCAGGTCCATGCCAAGTCATGCGCCCCCAAGCCGCCACCCGACCCGCGGGATGCGGTCGCGGTGCTGGTGGAATTTGCGAGCGGTGCCACCGGCCTGATGGCAACGGTGCGGGCGAGCGTGCCGTTCTGGCGTATTCACGTATTCTGTACTGAAGGCGACGCCGAAGCGCGCGGCGAGACAAATCTGAGGACCGGCTACATTGGTACGCCAGCAATGCAGCATACATTCGCACCGGTCGATTCCCTGCGCACCCTGGCGGAATCCTTCGCCGATGCCGTCGCGGGCCGCGCCCCGTTCCTGATCTCGCCCGGCCAGTTGATCGACGTCACCGCCGCCTTCGAGGCTGTGATCAAGTCGCTGGATGCGGGCGCGCCGGTGGACGTGCCGGGATGACCGGTAGGAGCTCCCTACCCACGGCCAGGGCGGATTTCGTTCGCTTTTAATCATTTACTGCGTCGTCGCCGGGCTTGTTCCGGCGACCCCGAATTCTTGAGCACAAAGCATCAACAATCGAGGTGGCCGGGACGAGCCCGGCCACGACCCGAAAGGCGCCCTACGGTGTCCCGGCGGTCCTCTCAGACAGCACCTTGCCGACCCACCGCTCGATGACCTCGGCAATCTGGTCCGAATTCTTCTCCAGCATCATCATATGGCCGTTGCCATGAATGCCCAACGTGCCGAGATTGAGCCAGGTCGGGTGCACGCCCGCCTGCTCCAAAAACTTCACCACGCAGTGCTCGTAGGGGGCGTGGAACGAAGCCTCGCCGGTGACGATGGCGATCGGCAGCTTCTGCAGATTGGGTAGTTGCCGCGCCGGTGCTTTCTGCAGCCAGCATCTGGCGAGGTCCGGGCCGTCTGCCTTGTCCTGCCGTTCGAATGCAAGCTCCGTGGCGTCCTTTGCGGGCGGCGCATAGGTGGTCGGGATCGCGGTGAGACCCCAGGTGCGGGTGCGCGCACCGTCGCGGAACCATTCGGGTGCACCAAGGAATTCGACATCATGACCGGCGGCGCCGACGGCTCTGCGTGGATCAGGGCCTTGACCATGCCGGGGCGTTGATCGACAGCCTCCCAGCCATAAGCGCGCGACTGAGAATGGGTCATCAGGATCACCGGCCCGAGCTTGTCGATCAGCGCCGCAATGGCGTCGCGGTTGAGAGCCTGCGTGACCTCCGGCTTTTGCACGAACGGCACCTGGGAGGCAAAGAACTCGTCGAAGTTGGGATCGCCCGCCGTGCCAGTACCGGGCCATTGGGTGTGCAGGCGCGCCTGCGGCCACAAGGCGAATTTCTCCGGTGCCGTGAAGCGCTGCTGGACGCGGAGAACCTCCGGATAGGCCTGGGTCCCGTCGGTGTCCGGCTGATAGGAGGAGCGGCCGCGCCCGGGCTGCTCAACGATATAGACTGCGTAGCCACGGCGTAGGAAATGCTGGGTCCAGCCCTCGCGTCCATCCGGTGTGCCGTTGAAATTGGTCGCGGTCTGCGCAGCGCCCGGCACGATGACCAGCGGATAGCTCTGGGTGCGTTTTTCCGGAATCTGGTATTCGACGTAGATCTGGCCGTTCATCACCTGCTTGTCGCCGACCGGCGAATATTTGCCGCCGACGAAGAAATACCCCTGCTTGGCGATGGCTAGCGGTTGTTCGGCAAGGGCCGGCGAAACGCAGGTGAGTGTTGCGACGAATACACCGAGGGTTGTTGCTCTCGACATGCTGATTTCCTCCCGAAATGCCCGATCTTTATGAAGGGCCGGCAATGTTATTAGGTGGATGATAACAGCCGTGCGTAGGGTGGCAAAGCCAACGGGTCCGGCCTTCGGCCGCCCCGATGACAGGCTCCGCGTGCCCACCATGACCGACCCTGGTGCGCGGCGCGAAGAGCGCGCCTTTCCCCATGCCACCTAGCGTCACTTCCCGGTGAACACGATCGTGACCGGGCTCGCGTTCTGGATCACTTGCCCGGTCGGAGTCAGCTTGCCTGTGTTCGCATCGACCCGGAACGTGACGATGTTATCGCCCCCTTCGTTGGCGGCGTAGAGGAAATGCCCGGCTGGATCGAGGCCGATGAAGCGCGGAGTGCTGCCCTGGCTCGGCTGCCAGCCGACGATGCTTAGCAAGCCCTCCGGATTGGCGGAAAAGATGGTGATGCTGTCGTGACCGCGGTTGGAGCCATAGACGAAACGCCCGTCCGGCGAGACGGCGATCTCGGCCGTGGTGCTGTAGTCCGTGAAGTCGGTCGGCAGCGTCGACATGACCTGAAGGGGCTTGAGGGCACCGCGTTCGCTGTCGAAGCGGTAGGTGGCGATCGTGCTGTCAAGTTCGTTGAGGACCCACACGATCGGAAGTCTCGGATGAAACGCAAGATGGCGGGAGCCGGCGCCCGGCCGCGACTTCACTGACCCTTGCTCGGTCGCCGTGAGCCGACCGGCGGCGCCGTCGAAGCGGAACGCGAACACCCGGTCGAGCCCCTTATCGGGCACCAGCACAAAACGGCCGGAAGGATCGAACACGACGTCGTGAGGATGCGAGCTCATCTGCTCGACCTTGTGCGGACCGGGGTCGCCCGGCAACTGAACGAACTGGTGCTGGTCCTTGAGCGATCCGTCTGGCGTGATCGCCAGCACCGCGACGCTGCCGCTTGCATAATTGGCCATCACCAGGAATTTGCCCGACCGATCTACGGCCTCACGGACGCCATTCTTGCCGCCAGCCGCAGCGCGATTGAGGAGCTTGGCCTGACCAGTGGCTGGATCGAGCGCGAAGGCGGTCGCATAGTCTTCGTCGCCATGCACCGAATAGAGAAAGCGCTGGTCGGGACTCAATGCCAGATAGGATGGATTGACGAGATCGCCGATGTGCTGGACGTGGGTCCACGCGCCGGTTGACGGGTCGACGCGGTAGACGTGAATGCCGTCGCCCCGTGCCTTGCGCTGCGCGGTGGTGAACGATCCCACATAGGCATACATGGCGCTGGTGCCCGGAGAAGCTTGCGCGGCGGCCGGTTCGGCCCGCGCAACAAGGAAGGCCGCAGTCAATATGGCAGCGGTGGCGGATACGAGCAACCTTCGGCGAAGTTTCAAGTTGCTCATCGGTATCCTCCCGGGTTTTGTTTATTTGCTAGGGCGTATGATATATGCATCCCGCAGACGCGTTAACGTCCTGCTGTTCCATCACAGTGGAGGGGCTTAGCGTGGCAAATTCCTGGATCGGCCTTGCGATCAAGGCCTATGGACGCGCAGCGACGCTTGTGTGCTGGCGCGCCTAGCGTTTGAGCCGATATCCGGTCTTGAAAATCCACCACACCACCGCGAGGCAGGCGGCGAGGAACGTTGTCGTCATGGCTAAACTTACGCTCACGCCGACATCCGCGATCCCGTAAAAGCTCCAGCGGAAGCCGCTGATCAGATAGACCACCGGATTAACAAGCGCGACGGCCTGCCAGCCGGGGGGCAGAACCTTGATGGAGTAGAAGCTGCCGCCGAGGAAACTCAGCGGGGTAATGACGAGGAGCGGAACCACCTGCAGCTTCTCGAACCCGTCGGCCCATATGCCGATGATGAAGCCGAGCAGGCTGAATGTCACCGCGGTCAGTACCAGAAATGCCAGCATCCACCCCGGATGGTCCAGCCGCAGGGGCACGAACAGGCCGGCCGTCGCCAGGATGATCAGCCCCAATATGGTCGATTTGGTCGCGGCGGCGCCTGCGTAGCCGAGCACGATTTCGAAGGCGGACACCGGCGCCGACAACAGTTCGTAGATTGTGCCGGTGAATTTCGGAAAATAGATGCCGAACGACGCATTGGCGACACTCTGGGTCAGCAGCATCATCATCATAAGGCCGGGCACGATGAAGGCGCCGTAGCTGACCCCGTCGATCTCGGTGATGCGTGAGCCAATGGCCGCCCCGAATACCACGAAATACAGCGATGTCGAAATCACGGGAGACACGATACTTTGCAGCAGAGTTCGACCTGTGCGCGACATCTCGAACAGGTAGATCGCCTGAACCGCACGAAAATTCATTGTCCCTGCCTCACCAGCCCGACGAAGATGTCCTCAAGTGAGCTTTCGGTCGTGCGCAGATCACGAAAGTGGATTCCCGCCTTGCCAAGATCATCAAGCAAGGTCGTGATGTCATTGTGCCCGCCCTGAGTGTCATAGGTGTAGGTCAATTCGCTCCCGTCGGACGACAGGGTCAGATGATGAGCCGCGAGTGCTTTTGGAATGACGTCGATCTTTCCGTGCACTTGCAGCGTAAGCTGCTTCTTGCCGAGCTTGCGCATCAGGTCGGCCTTTTGCTCCACCAGAATGAGTTCGCCTTTGTTAATGACGCCGATGCGGTCGGCCATTTGCTCGGCCTCCTCGATGTAGTGGGTCGTCAGGATGATGGTGACACCGGAAGCCCGCAACGATCGGACGGTCTGCCACATGTCCTTGCGCAGCTCGACGTCAACGCCGGCAGTCGGCTCGTCGAGAAAAAGGATCCGCGGCTCGTGCGACAGCGCTTTTGCAATCAACAGACGGCGCTTCATGCCGCCGGACAGGGTCATGATCTTGCTGTCCTTGCGATCCCAGAGCGACAGTTCCCTGAGCACCTTCTCGAGGTAGCGCGGGTTCGGTGGCTTGCCGAACAGTCCGCGGCTGAAACACACGGTCGCCCATACCGTTTCGAAGGCATCGGTGGTCAGTTCCTGCGGCACCAGCCCGATCAGCGACCGGGCCTGGCGATAACCGGAGATGATGTCGTGGCCATCGACCGAAACGGTGCCGGAGGTCGGATTCACGATCCCGCAAATGATGCTGATGAGCGTCGTCTTGCCGGCGCCGTTAGGGCCGAGGAGAGCGAAAATCTCGCGGCGTCGGATGCCGAGGTTGATGTCCTTGAGCGCCCAAAAGCCGGACGCGTAAGTCTTCGATAGATGAGATACGGAGATGACGGGCTGCATGGCAATGATGACAACTTGGCAACTTGCAGACGGGTTTCAAGGGGAGGAGTGGATTTTCAAAAACGACGGCCGCGCCGTAGGCCAGAACCTCTGGTGATCGCCGTCGGTGATTTCGTTGGCATCATAACGCATCGCGACGACCGCATTGGCACCGAGCTCAGCCGCGTGTCTGACCATCAGATCATGGTCTTCTTGGCGGATCTGCTCGGCAAGATCGGTGAAAAGCGAAATATTGCCACCGAACAGCGACTGGATTCCTCCCCCGATGATGTCGACCACGCTTCTCGAACGCACCGTGACGCCGCCTACAATGCCGAGATATTTCACGATTTTGTAACCGCTGAGGTCGTTGGTCGTCATAACGATCATGATCAGGCATCCGTGATGCTTCGTCGGTCGTCGACAAGGTTCTGTTTCATCGCACCGGCCATGACGGATCGGCGAGGACGGTCGGTGCCGCGGTGATCTCCCGCCTGATAGTTCTGTCCACGTCGTCGCCTCAGATTAGGGCGGCAGCGGGGCTCTTTAGCAGCCCTCCTGGACTTGATGCCCGAGTTCAGGCACCCTTGGCGTCTGCACGTACGGCAATCCAGCCTTCCTTTATGCAGAACCGGAGCCCTGGTAAAGCGGCACGAGCACTCCTATCTGACGGGGTGCGTTGCAGTGGGTTGTACTTACGCAGTTAACGACAGGAGGAGAGTTTGCGCGGCATCGGACTTGCATTCACCGGCATGGTAATTGCGCTCAGCATGGCAGCCCTCGGCATTGCCGAACCGGCGCTCGCAAAGGTGCCGAAAGATTGTCGAGACAGCCGGTATCATCAGGCCAATCATACCGACGAGTGCAGGGACATTATCATCGAAAACCTGGATCGTGGGTCGAGTAACACGAGATACTATCGCAGCAACTCTCAAAAAGCTAAGAAACATAAAAGCCACAGTAAAACGAGTTGAGGGTGATCAGGCCATCACAGACCGCGACCTTGTGCTAAGCGGAGTTCGAAATTGCGATGGGTCCGACCTGCAATCGGACCCACCGTGAGAGTCAGGGATGGCTGGCCGCTCACGCCATTTTGTTTGTGAGCGTGCCGATATTCTCGATCCACAGTTTGACCCGATCGCCAGCCTTGAGGAATTCCGGCCGTGCGGCGCCCACGCCGGCCGGCGTTCCGGTGAGGAGCACATCGCCTGGTTGCAGCGTGATGCGCGAAGACAGATGTTCGATCTGCTCCGCGAGGGTGAAGATCATCCGGCTGGTATTGGAATCCTGCTTGATGACGTCATTGACCCACAACTTGAGGCCAAGTTTCTGCGGATCCGGAATGTCCTGGCTGAGCACGATCCACGGCCCCAACGAGCACGAGCCATCGAAATTCTTGTGGGCCACCCAATCGAACTTGAACGGTGCGGTATCGGGGACATTCGGGCGGCGTGCCAAGTCGCGCGCCGACAAGTCATTCGCGACGGTGTAGCCAGCGACGTAATCAAGCGCCTTGTCAGCGGGTACGTTCTTGGCCGCGCGCCCGATCACGGCGGCTAGCTCGACCTCCCAGTCCATGGTCTTGGAAACGCCGGTGATCCGCACCGTCTCGTCATGTGCCGCAAGCGTGCTGCGACCCGCCTTCAGAAAATGCCAGGGCTTCAGGCCGAGCGTATGCGGGTCGGGCTCGGGGGTACGGCCGCTGGCGCGCGCCATTTCGGCGGCGTGGTCGGCATAGTTAGCACCAGCGCAATAGATCGCCGACGGCCACACGATCGGCGCCAGAAGTCTGGTGGCGGCGAGCGACTGACCGGCCGGCGATAAACCGGCCGCCTTGTCGAGGCGCTCTCGCGCTGCCGCCCAGTCTTGCAGCATGCCGAGCACACTCTGGTCGGCCGAGTGGCCGGTCAGCTTTGCGGCATCGCAAACCTGCTCGCCAATCACTATCCCTGCCCGCGGCCCCTCGGCGCCCTCATAAGTCACCAGCTTGTAGCCCGCCATGGTCATTTCCTCGCGTTGCGGCCGTCAATAAGCCGATTTGGCGTGTAGCCCGGATGGTGCGAAGCGAGATCCGGGAGCGGCATTGCCATGTTGTAAAGCGCTCCCGGATTTTGCTTCGCTCCATCCAGGCTACGGCCCACTGCGGGCTACTGGCAAATACCGAGGGGACTGTAATATAAACAGCAATTGCGTAATGCAGCACTTTGACCCCACAGCGGCAAAATCGAAACCGGTGCCGCGACCGGCATGGAGGAAATGCTTCGAATGGCTGAGAAACTCGTGGGCAAGATTTCCGAGTTCAAGGATGGCGACCGTCGGATCGTGTTCGTGGGCGACCAGGAAATCGGTGTATTCCGGGAACATGGCACCTTCTATGCCTACAGCAACTACTGCCTGCACCAGGGTGGACCGGCCTGCGAGGGACTGACGATCGCCAAGGTAGAAGAACGCATCATGCCCGATAAGACCTCCCGGGGTCTGTATTTCTCCGATACCGAGCTGCATTTCGTGTGCCCCTGGCACGGCTACGAATACGACATCAAGACCGGCGAATGCGTGTCGGACCGCAGACTTAAGCTGCGCAAGTACGAAGTGATCGAGAAGGGGGATGAGGTTTATGTCCGCGCGTAAGACCTCGGCAGCGAAGGTTGCAGCAAAGCCGGCCCGCAGAGGCGCTGCACCCGCGCCCGCCAAACGCGCTTCGGTCAAAAAGGTCGCCGCCGCACAACCGGCACCCGCGAACGCCACGGCCGACGCGTCGGCGGTGGCCAGGAAGCTTGCCGCAGACGTTGATCGCGCCCTTGCGCAGGGGCAGACGGACCTGTTGACGAATGAGGCGATCCAGGCGCTGATGGCGGCGGCGTGCCGGAGCTATTCGGCGCGGGTTGAAGCCGGCGGTGGTTTCCCGCCACTTGCTGACCGCAGCCGCGTCACGTCAACCGACGTCATGGTGACGGCGAGCGGACTGTTGAAATCGGCCAATCTCGCGGTGTTCGAACTGGGCATGTGGCAAAGCTGGACCGGCCGCTGACCCGGCCGCACGACCTCGACCGACGATAGGTCAGGGACCATTTCAGGAGATACGCCATGGAACTGATGTCCGATCGCGGCCGCCGCGTGACGGTTGAGGAGTTGAACACGACAAGACTCCTGGCCCACGCCCGCCAGCAGGCTCATCAGCGCAAATTCGACGACATGATCATCGTCGATGTCGACGCGCATCACTACGAGAACGAGCACATGAAGGACATTCTACCCTTCATGGAGAATGACGTGTTGCGTCAGCTTTCCTTTGCGCAGGGCATGAAGGGCGGCCGCGGTACGCTGATTCCCCAGCAGATCGGCTATCAGGACATGGGCGGCCGCGTCACCCGCTATACGCTGCGCGGATCGGAAAAAGTCGAACCCGGCAAGCACCGCGACGTGCAGCTCGGCAATCGCTGGATGGACGCCATGGGCGTCGACTATTCCTGCCTGTTCCCGACCGGCATGCTCAATATCGGCTTGCATCCCCAGAAGGAGATGGAGTGTGATCTGTGCTGGGCTTACAACCGCTGGGTCACCGAGAAGGTACTGCCGGAATCAGGTGGGCGCATGTTCTCCATGCTGTGTCTGCCGTTCTCCAATCCCGACGAGTCGTTGCGGCATGTGGAAACTTTCGGCCACCGCGACGGCGTCGGCGGCTTCATGATCACCACGGTACGTACGCTGCCGGTGCATGACAATGCGTATATGAAAGTGTATCGCGCCATCGAGGAGCGCGGGCTGGGGCTGTCGTTCCACTCGGCCTTCAATTGGAACGAAAACGTATTCCGCGGCTGCAATCGCTTCATCTCGGTGCACGCGCTCGGCTTCTCGTTTTACAACATCCTTCACTGCACGAATTGGGTGGTGAACGGGATGGGTGAGCGCTTCCCCAAGCTGCCGGTGATCTGGATTGAGTCCGGGCTCGCTTGGGTGCCGTTTCTGATGCAGCGCCTCGACCACGAATACATGATGCGGCCGTCGGAATGCCCGCTGCTCAAGAAAAAGCCGAGCGAATACATGCGGGACATGTACTATTCCTCACAACCCATGGAGATTCAGGACCTCAAGGCGATGGAGCAGACGTTCCGCATGATGGATGCGGAAAACCATCTCCTCTATGCGTCCGACTATCCGCACTGGGACTTCGACCTGCCGTCGACGATCTACGACCTGCCGTTCCTGTC
>Ga0066903_100000532_pt1 | contig 24412 bp, 11 predicted proteins | sample PanSoiMetaGPlot1_FD_67491 | JGI IMG/M metagenome (GOLD analysis project Ga0066903, IMG submission 67491) | Tropical forest soil microbial communities from Panama analyzed to predict greenhouse gas emissions - Panama Soil - Plot 1 (version 2) | ecosystem: Environmental > Terrestrial > Soil >... | reverse complement strand
TGCCGGCGGGCGTCGTGCGCCCGTCGGGCGTGCGTGCGCGCGTCCTGCAGGCGGCCGATCCGGAGCTGCCGGCCGACGACGTCGCGCTGCTCGGCGCGAGCGCCAACGCGATCGTGCTGGAGTGGGGCTGGACCGCGGATGACCGGGCGCGTGATCCGTACGCGACGGAGTTCCGTGTGTACTGGCAGCCGCTCTGCCCGGACCACGTGCGCGGCACGCTCGTCGCGTCGGCGACGCTGGTCGACGGCACCTACCAGATGGCGTGCACGCTCGACCAGCCGGTCGCGGCCGACGCGATGAAGGGCCAGTACTTCCTCGCGCCCGACTACCCGTTCAAGGTAGCCGGGCACGACGCCGGCATGAACATCACGATCAGCTTTGAACCATCGGTGCTCGATCCGGGCCACGTTCCGGGTGCGGCGCCGATCATCTTCACGCCGACCCTCACCGGCGCCGAACTTCGCCCCGGCGCGTGGCAGGAGCGCACCGCGGTGATCCCGATCGCGGCGGGCCCGGCCGATCCGGCGCCGTACGTCTTCCGCGATCGGCTCGTGCTCGACGCGACGAACACCAGCGAGCGGGTCTGGGTGGGCGTGAGCAGCGCGGATGCACAGCCCTACATCGCCGACGAGCTGCCGGCCGCGGCGCTGAACGGTGGCCGGCCCGGCAACGAGAGCAGCATCGTGCCAGTCGTCGCAGAAGCGCGCTATCTGGGGCAGCCGACGTTCGTGGTACCGCCGCCGCTCCCGGCCGTTCCCGAAGACGTAGGCCCGGAGCCGGTCGGACCGACGGTCGCGGTGACGATCGATCTGCCCACGGACCTGCCCGCCGTTGCCACTCCGCCGGGCCATCAGGTCGTCGTCGATCGTCTGGCCGTCAGCACGCTGGTCGCCGCGGTGTCGCAGCGGGCGGACGGCACCATCGGCGTGCGGTTTCCCGACGAGACGTCCGACAGCTACACCCTCGGCAACCCCGCCGATCAGGCGGCGTTCCGCGCGCAGATCGCGACGGGCGAACCAGCCCGGGTCGAAAACCGCTTTCTGATGGATGCGCTGCTCCGCTATCTGGCGCGGTTCGAAACGCTGTGGCAGCGCGCGCTGCCGGATCCGGTGTCGTTCGCGGCAGTCTCCGACACGCTGCCCTCGAAACCCGAACGGTGGCTGTACCGCGTGCGCCTCGCCGATCCGGCCGGGCACGTGTCGGCGGGCGCGGCGATCGTGCCGCGCATGCTGCGCGTCGCCTCGACGCGCACGCCGGGAGCGCCGGCTCTGACCGTGCCGAACAGCACGACGAGCACACTGACCGTCACTGGCCGCGTCAGGGATGCCTTCGACCTGAAGTGGCTGGTGCTGTTCACGCTCGCGGTGCCCGACCCGAGTCCGATCGACGCGCGCATCCGCGACAAGGCGCAACTGCTGCGCACGCCGGATCGCCGTGACCTGTACCCGCTGGACGGCCTGCGGCTGCGGCTCGCCGACGGCACGCTGCTCTCGCCCGCTCACGCGCTGGACATCGCCGCGACAGGCACGGTGGACGTTCCCGACGTAGTCGTCAGCGGCACGATCACGCCCGGCTACGGCAAACGCGTGTCGGTATGGGCCGTCACGCTCACCCGCGACGGCATGCCGTCGCGCTTCACAGGACCCGCGACCGCCCGTACCAGCCCGGCGCCGCTCACCGTGCCGCAGCTGACGGTGGTGGCATCGGCGGGCACCGACACCGCGTCGTGGCCGCTCATCACGGCGCCTGCGGAAATTTCGATCGAGCGCTCAGCCGACGCCGGCGCGACATGGGCGCGTGTGTCGCCCTGGCTGCCGGCGACAGCGACGAGCTACGCGACGCCCGGCGCCGGCGCGCGGCTCTACCGTCTCGTGCTGCGCGGCACCCGGGGACAGGCCACGGCCACCGGCAACGGCGTCGCACCAGTCTGAGGATCACGACATGCCTGCATTCACCTCGCCCGTCGCCAATCCCAGCTCGTGGGCCTTCACCACGATCGACGGCGTCGCCATCCCTGCCGGGCTGCGCTTTGCTGGCTACGCATTCCGCGGTCTGCATGCGACACTCGCCGCCGGCAATAACGCGCAGGTGCCGGCGACCGGCATCCTGCGGCAGGCGGCCGACGCGGTCGGCCGCGTCTTCGTCGAATTGCAGGTGATACCGTTCCCGATCCGGCGCGTCGCGCTCGCGGTCCCCGGCGGGCTGCCCACGTTCTATCTCGTCTTTGCGGACGCGGCCGGCCTGACGTTCATGGATGGCGACGGCGCGCTGGGCGGGAGCGCCCTGCGCAGCGCGACCGACGTCACGATCATCATGGCGCGACAGGACCGCGCCGCACTCGACCCCGCGCTCTGGGCCGCGCAAATCTCGGCGGCCATCACCGCGGGCGGCGGCGACCCGGCCGCGTGGAGTCCGTTCGCAACGGCCGTGGCGAACGCGATCGGCACGGGGAACACCGCGCCGGTGCTCCTGTACGATCACGCCGGCCAGCTCCGCACGTCCGGCACGGTGGACATCGTGTACGGCGCGCCCGGCGCGGAGACGGCCTACACGGCCGCGCTCGATCCGGCGGACGGCGGCGACCTGGAGCGGACCGTCGCGCGCGTGCAGCCCGGGCCGGCCGGCGCGCCGCTAACGTCGTTGTGGGGCGGCGGCGCCGCATCGTTCCGGCTGCGGCCGCACGCGGGTGGCGCCGGCGCGATTCAGCTGGCGCGGCTCGACGACGGGCTCACCGGCGCGGATGAGATCGTAGTCACACCGGCCCACCGCAGCGTGGCGTTCACGGATCTGTTCGCGTGGTTCGCGCCCCAGTACGCCTCCGGCGTGGCAACCGATCTGCAGTACTTCACGCGCGGCAATCGCGTCACGCCGCTGGTCAACGGCCCGGCCTACTTCGACGACTTCTTCGCGCAGATGAAGGACGCGCAGACGCCGGGCGGGGGTGTCGCGCTGGCCGGCTGGGCGATGTTCCCGCAGACCAAGTTCACGAAGCGCCAGCTCAGCGACGATCCCGAGGACAAGCTGACGCTGGCGGCGGCCGAGGCCCAGATCGGCACCGACCTGATCCCGCTGACGCTCGAGCAGGCGGCGAGCCGCATCCAGCTGGCGGGCGGCCAGGCGCGGTTCCTGCCGGCGAAGTTCTACACGATCGATGGCGCGGCCACGGTCGGCACCGGCGAAGCGCTCGCGTTCCACTTGCTGGTGGACGCGATCCTCATCCTCAACGCGTTCGGCGTGAAATTCGCCAAGACCGACGCCGCCGGCGCGATCCTGCTGGTGGCCGCCTGGATTGCCGCCACCGCCTACACGCAGTATGTGCTCGACAACGACGGCAAGCCGATCGAGCCGAACAAGGACGCCGTCACCGTGCTCGGCGCGGTGCCCGGCGCCGCCAGCAACTACGCACCGTATCCGGCGCGGGTGGAGGACAACGTCCCCGCGCCGCCGCTCACGAGCTTCCCGTTCAACACGATCTTCTCCGTCACGCGCCACTTCGGCATCTACCACCAGAAGCTCTCGATCGTGAAGACCGGCGCGGCGTACACCGGCTACTGCGGCGGCATCGACTGCAATCCCGATCGCTTCGACGACGCGGACCACCTGCTCAAGGCGCCGTTCCACGACGTACACGCGCGTATCGAGGGCAACGCCGTGCGCGATCTCGCGATCACGTTCGACGATCGCTGGCAGCGCGACGGCGGCGGCGCGGCGCCCGCGTTCGCGGTGCCCGCCATCGATCCAGCGCTGGCGCCCGGGACCGACGCCGTGCAGATCGCCCGCACCTACTTCGCGCCCGCCACCGATGCCGCCGGCGTGGCGCGCGGCCTCGCGTTCGCGCCGAATGGCGACCGGACGATCGCCAACACGATGCTCCGTGCGATCGGCCAGGCGCGGGAGCTGATCTACATCGAAGACCAGTACCTCACACCGCCGCAGGTGTATCAGGACGCGCTGGTCGCCAAGGTCACTAACCGCGAGATCAAGCAGCTGATCATCACCGTGCCCGGCCTGGCCGATCAGCCGTTCGGCGTGTCGTTCCGCGATTCGTTCGTCGGCAGCCTGGTGGCCGCCGACGCTGGTGCCGGGATCGTCCGCATCGGGTTCCCGCGGCGCCGCTTCACATCGACCGACAACGAGATCCGGGCGTCGTCGGGCAAGATGCTGCTCGGGCAGGACCTGCCGGCCGGCGGCGGCACCAATTTCCCGGTCTTCCTCGGGCCGCCGTCGCGGATACCCGACGTGCCATTCTGGGTGTCGATCGAAGGCGAGCTCATCTACGTCTACGACGAATCGACGGCGCCGAACCCCGACAGCGAGCACATGAAGGCGTTCCTTGCGGATCGCGGCGACGCGACGCGGATCGTCGCCGGCGGATCGTCGCCGGCGGGCGCGTTCCCGCGCATCCACAAGGCCGGTGCCCCCGCCACCGCCGTTGATCTCAGCAACATCTACGTGCACGCGAAGATGATGATCGTCGACGACGTGTTCGTCGGGATCGGCTCCGCAAACCTGAACCGGCGCGGCCTGTTCTACGACGGCGAGATCAGCTGCTTCACGATCGCCGAAGGGCTGCGTACATCGCCACGCAATCCGGCGCTCGCGCTGCGCCGGCAGCTGTGGGCGGAGATGTTCGACCTGCCCGGTGATCTGGTGGCGCCGCTGCTCACCGATCCGATCGCGGCGGCGCGGCTGTTCGGGCGCTCGCCGTTCGCCGGCCACCGCCACATGCCGCTCGACGCGCAGCCGCCGAACCTGATGCTGTCGTACGCGCCGGGCGACGGCGCGGTTGCGGACGTGCTGACCGGTCTCGGCTATACCTTCACGGCCCCGGACTGGCGGACGATCTTCACGCAGGTCATCGACCCGACGAGCCGCACGGTGAGTGCGCCATGACGATGCCGCTGACGCTCTTCGACCTGTTCGGCGAAGCCAACGCGGACGCGGTCGCCGCGACCTGGCCGACGCGCGTCCAGCCATTCACCGGCCTCATCGGCCAGTGGCCCCCGCCGCAGCCGGCATTCAGCCAGTGGCTGGCGGCGCTGAACAACACCTTCGCACTCTCCGACGTCCGTACCGGCGCCGCGAACGACCGTGTGGCGGTCGAAGCCAGGCTTACGTCGACCGGCCTGGCGGCGTACCCCGCGGGTTTCCCGTTCGTGCTCTCGTCGATGCCGGACGTGGAGTTCCGCGTCCAGTACGCCACGCCCGCGGAGAACCAGATCCACCTCTTCGCGTCGCAGTCCGACCGGGGCCTGGAACTCGTCCTCGAGCGCGTGCCGGTCCAGATTCTGCTGCCCGCCGGCCTGATCACGCCGCACCCCGACGAGCCCGACACGATCGAAATCGGCGACTTCCGGCCGGGCCACCTCGACGATCTCAAGATTCTGTTCGACGGCGACTCGCCCGTCTCGGTCTTCGTGCACGTGCGCGTGCACATGACCGAGGACGGCGAGTTCGACGTGCGCCCCGCCGTGCCGGTCTCGTTCGGCAAGTGCACGTTCACCGGCATCCCCTGTCTCGCGCTGCACGACGTGCAGCTCATCCCGTCGCCCGCGCTCGCGCCGAACAACGTCCACTGGCTCCGCCATCAGGTCACGCCGTGGACGCCGGAACTCGTGGGGCCGCTCGAGGGCTGCTTCAGCGTCCGCTCCGTGCACATCGACCCGGACACGCCCCCGGTCAGCACGGCGGCCAGCTGGCTGAACGACCACGAGCAGCCGGGCGACGGCGTCGCCACCACGCTCGGACCGCCACCACTCACCGGCGAGAGCGACGCGCACGCCGAGTTCGTGCTCGACGACCTAGTAGTCCCGTTCTACTCGCCGTGGGTGCTGCCGGTTCCGCGGCACGTGACGGTCGGCATACGGCGCCGGGTGCTCGACAAGGACGACCCGACGCAGGTCTTCACCTTCGACAACGCGCCGGTACACGCCTACTTCAGCAGCAGCCCCGCCATCGGAATGATGGTGGAGGACTTCTTCTTCCGCTCCAGCGTCGGCGACCCGGGCCTTACCTTCGACGCCTCGGTGATCTTTGGCCAGGCCAGCGACGACGCCAAGACGAGCAACGCGATGGCGGTCGGCATCACGCTCGAAGAGCACTACACGTTCAGCGTCACTTATAAGCGCGACTTCAGCAGCAGCACCGGCATGCCCGAGCCGGGCACCGGCGCGGCGAAGACCATCAACGCCCTGCTGCACTGGGAAATCGCGACGAACGTCATCGACATCATGGGGTTCAAGCTGGGGTTCTCGTTCGGGCGCTTCATCGCCGAGCACGCGTCGTTCGCCGACAGCGCGCTCGCGACGGCCGACCTCTTCGTGTACATGCCCCCGACTGAGATCGGCCCCGTCAAGTTCCGGTCGCTCGACGGCGAGGAGGTGAAGTTCATCATCGAGGGCATCGGGTGGCGGTTCGGCTCACCCCACTTCGAGGGGGTGGCGCTGCCCGATGGCGTGGTGCTGGTCATCGCCGACAAGTTCGGCCTGGTGCTGCAGGAACTGGGGCTGCGCGCAGAGGACAGCGCGACATACTTCAGCATCTCCGGCGGCCTGATGATCGAGCTTCCGTCGGGATTCAGCGGCAGCTTCCTCGTCAAGCGCCTGCGCTTCCGCACCTCGGGCCCCACCAGCGCACCGCTGTTCAAGCTCGACGGCTTCTTCATCCAGATCAAGACGAGGGCCTTCCAGATCGACGCCGGCGGCTACTACACCGAGGCGACCACGGGCACGCCGCCCAACGATGTCACGGTCAAGGAATTCGGCCTCACCGGCACCGTCGCGTTCAGCATGGGCGGAATCGACTACCTGTTCGGCCTCGATTTCATCGTCGGCCACGTCAGATCAACGGCCGCCAACTTCGAGTACCTGCTGATCCAGGCCTTCTACCACGCGTCGGTCGAGTGTGCGTACATCGAGCTGAGCGGCGCGCGCCTGCTGTTCGCCCGCAACATGAAGCCGAAGCTCGCGCCGGTCGACCAGAACTCGCGCGAGCTGCGCTATTACACCTGGTACAAGAACAGCGACCCGCTGACCGTCCCCGGCGAGCGCCGCCTCGCGGCGTGGCAGCCGATCAACGACGCGATTGCCGTCGGCATCGGCGCCAGCGTATCGCTGGCGGGCTGCGGCTCGGTCTTCGAGCTTGGCGCATTCATCCTGTTCGTCTACAGCCCGGACGAGAAGGCGCTGCTGATCGTGGTCGAAGTCCGGTTGCTCCACACCCCCAAGCCGATCGGCTATCTCGCGATCGAGCTCGATTTCCAGCACGGGCTTTACCACGGCGTCCTGGGCGTGCAGCTGGAGCTCTCCACCTTCGTTGACGATGCGCCCGACTGGCTCGACAGCATCGGGCAGCTGACCGGCACGCTGTACGTCGGCAACCAGCCGGGCACGTTCGCGATCGGCCGCCTGGCCGACCAGCGCAGCTGGCTGACGCTCGCGTTCGACTGGGAGATCTGGATCATCTCGCACTTCGGCGTCGGCCTGTGCATTGAGTACGTCGACGGCGGCCCGCGCGGTTTCGGCTTCTTCATCCGGGTCGAAGGCGGCATCGACGCCGGCATCGTGCAGGTCAAGTACTACGCCGGCCTCGGCCTGTCGCTGACCGTCCTGGATACCGCGTCGAACGACTACGCGTTCGTGATTTATATCGAGGCCGGACTCAAGATCGTCTTGTTCGGCTTCCTGAACTTCGGGGTGAGCGCGAGCGCAACGTTCCGCAACGTCGGCTCGCGGCCCAGCCACAGCGAACTGCAGTTGCAGGTCAAGCTGGAGACGCCGTGGTTCCTGCCCGACGTCACGTGGACGCTCGACGTCACGTCGGGCAGCCTCGCGCCGTCCGATCTCGCGACCTCCACCTCGCCGCTGACCGCGGTCGGCGGCTCCGACGGATCGACGCGCAAGAGCGCCGCGCTCCACGCCGAGCGGTTCGAGACCTCGCACCCGAACACGCGGTCGTCGCGGACCTATTCGGTGAACGAGCTCAAGGCGGGGCCAGTGAGCGAAGCGATCCGGCTCGCCAACTTCGCCGCCGACACCGCGGTGCAGCCGGTCGCGATCGACGCCACGCTCATGATCGATTTCGCGGTCGCGGTGAACGACAAGCTGTCGCTGTCGACCGATGTGGCACCGCACCTCGGCGACAAGCACTCCGGCGATCTCAGCCTGACCTACGATCTCGTCGAGATCGCGGTCCGGCGCCGCGCGCGATTCGGCAGCGATCGGACGTGGCGCGCGCTCGATGCCGTGGTCGCGCTGCCACCGGACTTCAGCGACCCGAACGGGGTCCGGCTCACCGGCACGCTGGCGGCCGAGACGATCAAGGCGTGGTGGGATCTGGACGAGCGCATCGCGGGACAGCCCGCGACCAAGCGTCTCCTCTTCAACTCCGAAACGCCCTTCTATTTCGCCACCGCCAACCCGGCGGGGGACGAAGAACTGGTGCGCAACCAGCCCGAGTGGCCGTGCTGTCACGGCCGCAAGGACCCAATACCCGCCCACCGGATCGACTGGCACGCGACGCCGCCCGGCCTGCCGCTCTCGGGTCCGTTCGCCTTTTCCGCGAGCAGCAGCCAGTGGACCTTCGCCGTGCCCGCGTATGCCGTGACCGACCTGCTCGGTAGCGCCACGCCGCCCGTCGGCGCGATTGCGCTCGTGACGCCGGCGCGCGTCGGCGTGGTCGCGCGCATCGCGTTCGACGAAGACGTCGCCTACTGCGCGGTGCGGCTGGCCTGGCCGTCCGCGGCCGGCACGCTCGCGTTCGTCGCCTACGATGCGGCCGGCACGATCGTCGGCATGAAGACCATTCCCATGGTGCCCGCGAGCGACTTCCAGAACATCGTGATCGGCGGGACCGGCCCGATCCGCCGGATCGAGCTGCGCGCCGCCTACACGTCCGGCTTTGGGGTCTCCTCGGACCAGAAAGGTGGGCGCCGGCCCGCGATCGAGATCGAGAGCGCGATCTACGTCGGCCTCGCGGACTACCTCGACTTCGCGCGCACCATGCAGAGGTGCGACGATCACTCCGACGGCTTCAGCAACGGCTATGCCGGCAAGGGGAAGCTGTTCTTCCTCCCGAACCACGAGTACGAGGTGAAGCTCACCACCCGCGTCACGGTGGCGCACCCGACGACGGCGCCCGATTCAGCGGATGTGCCGGAGTTCTTGTACTTCCAGACCAAGGGGCTGCCCGGCCTGAACGCGGCGCAGCGCGTCGGCCAGGAGATCGAGGCCTACGTGCAGTCCACCTACGGCGGCGGCCGTGGGCTGCTCTACCGCCGCGAACCGGCCGCGCTCTGTTTCAAGGAGGATTTCTTCGTCGCGGTGCCTATCGCGTCGCGGGGCGCTGGAACCGCGGACGAGCACACCACGCTGCTGCGGATGCAACTGGTGGCGCGACCGGACGTCGCCGCCACGGCCGCCACGCCGATCACGGCCACGAGCGATGACTGGATCGTGGCCAACCGCCGCGTGGTCGCGCCACCGCGCAAGTACGACTGGGAGATCCGCAAGAGCGCCGGCGTCACGCTCGCCACGCCAATCACCAGTGCCAATCCGCTGCGCCAGCGGCTGGCGCGCCTCACGCAGCGTCCGGACGCCGCGTGTCCGCTCGCCAACCCGCTCGACGTCATCGGCACCGCGCTGATTGCCAAACCGCAGGGAGACACCGACCCCGACGATCCGACGCGCGAGCTGTGGGCCGCGCGGGCCGCCTACACCGCGAGCGTCCGGATCGAAGGCGCCCCGTTCGTGCAGCGGCTGACGTTCGAGGACGCCGACCTCACGGCGTTCGATCTGGCCGTCGATACGGGACCCGGTGACGTCAGCGCGTGGAAGGTCGACCAGGGAGCAATTGCGGTCGGCGCCGGCACCGCCCGGCGCTTCGCGATCTTCGGCGACGATGACTGGAACCACATTTCGATCGCGGTCAGCGTCGTGCCCGGCAACGCTGCCGGGGTCGCGATCGCGCTGCCGGCCGCCGGCGCCCCGTCTGATGGGCTCTTCGCGTTGATCGAGGCCACCGCGGGCGGCCGCCAGATCGCGCTCTACTCACGATCGACCAGCGCTGGCATGACGCAGCTGGCGCAGGCCGCATTGCCGCCGGCCGATCCCAACATGCCGATCGCGCTCCTGGTCATGGCGTTCGACGACCGGATCCAGGCGACCGTCGGTGACGTGTCGGTCGAGGCCGCGCGCGGTGAGCGCCGTGAAGGGCGCGTCGCGCTCGTCGCCAGCGGCGGGGCCACCTTCACGAACCTAAACGTCGCCGGCCTCGAGCTCTACACGTTCCCGTTCACCACCAGCCGCTGGCGCTCGTTCAGGGAGCACGTGCTCAGCTGGCCGGGCACGATCGACAAGCTCGCCCCCGACGCGCTCGGGCCAGGAACCACGACCAGCACAGCCGCCGGGCTGTGGGCCGCGACGCAGGCCGACGCGACCGCCGCGATGACGCCGGCCGCGACGGCGGCCGCGCGCGATGCGGTGTTCGGCCGCTGGATCCGCGATCTCGGGCTGCCGCTGAAGGACGAAGTGTCGCGCCTCGAAGTGAGCGCGTTCCAGGTCGGCGGCCACACGACCTGCCTGCTGCTCGAGTCACCCGAGCCGATCGACTTCACGTCGGAAGTCACCGCGACGGTCGAGCACCGCGTCTTCACGCACGCCGACCCCCTAGGCGGCATTGTGGTGTCGGGCACGCAGGTGGCTCGGACGCCGCTGCGCCGCACGCCGCTCGACATTCGCGCCGAGCTGATGCTCGCCGAGCGCGCCGCCGCGGTCAGCGCAAGCGGCGGGTCGCCGGTCCCGCCCGCTCCCGCGGTCCGCATCACGGACGTCGCGCGCCACGCGACGGGCATCGACGTCGAGCTCGCCATCGATGGCGTGCGCGACCGGTCGCTCTCGACGGCGCGCATCCTGTTCGTCGAGCGCGCTGCCGATGCGCCGGACAAGCAGTTCCGGGTCTACACAGGGTCGCTCGAGCGCATGGCGGGCGGCGCGCGCGTGCATGCTCGCGAGTCCGATCGCGTCACCGTGCTCCAGCCGCACGAGTCGGTCATCACCGCCGACCTGCTCGACCGCCTCCAGCCGGGCGGTCTCGCCGCCGTCGTCTCAGGGATCGTCGAGCTGGGCGGGACGGTGGCGATCGGCGGGGGCCTTTGGGACTATGAAGAGGTACCGGTCCAGATCGTCCAGGACGGATCGGCCCGGCACGCGCTGCTCGTACCGATGGCCGCGGGCGGGACGCCGACCGGCCTGAACGGCGGCATCTATCGCATGACGCTGGCGATCGAGCGGGCGCGTTGGGTGACCACCACACCCCCCGACGACACGAACCGGTATCAGGACGGCGCGACCGTACCGTTCAGGCTCTGAGCGGCCGCTCATGACGTCGGAGAGCGTTTGGGGGGGCGCGCTCCGGTAGAGGAACATCGACCAGCCAGAACGCTGGCTGCGAGACGTCCGCGGCAACCTAGATCGCGCTTGCGCAAGCATTGATCCTAGCCGCGGATGACGTCCTTCTGGGAGGTCTGCTAGAGCGCGCGGGCAGCTTAGCTGCTGTGGGGGAGACGTAGTGGTCGTGGCCAAGGCCGGGACGCGCATGCAGCATGATTGGATGCTGGTCTTCCTGGGGACGCTGCGGTAGGGTCCTTGGAGGTTCTGGCTGGTCAGCCGCCAATTCGGAGCCCGACCGACCGCGCTGACCGGTACAGCAGGAAAGTACAGCAACCGGTGCGGATCTGACCGGACTGGTGCGCACGCTCGGGGACGGTGACCTGCGGCGACAGACGCTGGTGGACGCGCTGCCTGTGGATGGCATGCAAGAGGCCAGGGGTTCGAGTCCCCTTAGCTTCACCAGGTCACAGGCAAGATTCGAAAACCTGAACAAAGGGGTACAGCAGGAAAGTACAGCAGTGTGGCCGGACGGAATGCCGTGCAGGTGTTCGGATCAGGTTCCAGCTGCCGCTGGATGCTGCTGGCAAGCCCTGCGGGTGGCGAGTGTTCATGGCAGTGTCGCTCCTGCTGACCAGGGGAATGCTTCTTGCGGAGTCATGTGACCACTTGGAACTCATAGTGGTTTCGGCTCGGCTAACGCCGGCAACGATCCTGCTGGTCCGCTGACTCTTGCTCCCGTTGCAAGGGTCAAGAAGTACAAGCGCGCAGGTCAGCGTAGCGCCGGCTGGAGCAGTGTGATAGGCCTCTGCCACCAGCTAACGTGGGACATCCGATTATGAATTTCCCGTCAGTTGTGGAGATTACCGGCGCTTACGGATTTATTTAGCGTTCCGCCGACGTAATTACCCAGGCTTCGCTCATATAATTCCCCCACCCATTTGCGCAGCGTCTCCGCCGTCCCGATGCCCAGCTTCTCAGCCACCGTAGTGATCGCGGCGTACTGCGAGTGCGAGGGATAGTCCGACGTCGGCTCCGCGACCATCCGTATCGCCCGGGCCCTGAGCTCGGGCGAGTAGTTCGACGGACGTGTCATGTGCTCGATCCTCACCAACGGGACTCTCTAGACACTCCGGGAGGCTTCAGACAACCGGATGCCGGGTGGAGCGGATTCGGGGAGACTCTTGTGAGCGTGGCTAGCGCTGCGGGTATCTCCCGCTGGTTCCGCAGTGCTGATCGGGGCCGTGCCAACGCTGTGGCTTGCGCACAGTGTCGGTGCCTTCCGCCAGACTGGTCCGGCCAATGGAGCAGCCGTGCGGCGGGTGTGGAGCGGGAGTGGGGACGTGAACGAGTGGCAGGCCTTTGTGCCGGGCACGGGTAGCTCTGGGGATCAGCTAGGACCTTCGGGTGCAGTGTCAGCCGGGTCGGAGGAACGTAGCCGGACTCTGAGCCTGATCGATTTCCTGGCCGACTATGACGCGCGCCGGAACCCCCCTGTGTATGACATCACCAGGTATGGCCTGTTCCTGCTGCGCGACACTGACCTGCCTGATGTGCCCGGCGTGAACCTGTCTCCGGCTGCGGAGGCGTGGCTGACGGTTGACTTCCTTGACCTGCCGCCGCGGCCCCCGGTCACCATCGGCGCATCACTGACCAGGCCAGAGCCGGCGGCGATGACGCCAGGTGTGCGGACACCGGGATCACAGTTCGGGCTCACCGATGAGCAGTGGGCCACGGCCAAGGACGAGGTTCGTGACGCGATAGTGGACGCGGCCTACGACCAGCGCATGACGTGCTACGGAGAGGTGGCCGGCAAGGTCTCAGTGGTTGGGCTTGACCCTCACTCAGCTTTGATGAGCGCCTTGCTCGGCGCGGTCTTTGAGGATGAGCACGAAGCCGGGCGCCCCGCCCTGACGTCGATCGTCACCCACAAGTACGGAGACAAAGAACCAGGGCCAGGCTTCTACGACAAAGCCCGGGCACTCGGCTACCGGTTCAACGAGCCCTATATCTTCTGGGCCGAGCAGGTAGCAGCCATCTTCAAGGTTCACGGGAAGTCCGCCAGCCCCTGGCCAGCAGCACAGTGGTAAATCCTACGGGCCAACCCACGATCTGGCGTGCCGGATATTCCGTCATTTGTCCCTGTCAGGCCAGCGGCAGGAATCGGTATGGCGTGCCGGGTTGCGCCGGGCGCGGTCAGTTCGGCGCTCAGGCGCGGGTGCTGTGCGCCGTGGCCCGGCCAGGTTGTGCCGCTACGTCGGGTTCCTGCCGAACCGACGTCGTCGGCATCTTCCCGACCGCGAGGCCATCATCCGCCTTGCAGGCGCCTTCCTGGCCGAGTAGAACGACAAATGGTCCGAAGCCGCCGCCACATGGGACTGAAATCCTTGCTGCTTGCCGCGACACAGCAAGTAACCCTGAAACAGCTGAGCCAGGAGTGACAATAGAATCCATAGGCTAAATACGTTGCGCCATCAGTATCGCTTCATTTAGCATGAGGCTCGGCGGTCTACGGTTGGTTAATCACCTTTCCGGGCCGTCAGGGGGGATCTGCGCGTCGTGACTGACATCTGGTTCGTACCGATCATGCCGAGCATAGACCCTAAGCACGAATCCCCGATCGCTTGAGATGGAAGCACGAGAGGCGCCACAACATGGTGTTGGACTGGGCCGGCCCACTGCCGCGCTCTGAGATCATCGGATTCCTGGAGCGGACGCATGACCTGCTGGATGGCTACACAGATCTTGACCCCGAGCTCCCTGACGCCGATCGCGGCTTCGCCTATGCCGCTAAGAAGACGGCGGAACAGATGTCCCGCTACCAGGAACCGTTCAGGCTCGTCGTAGTCGGTGAGTTCAACGCTGGCAAGAGCACGCTGATCAACGCCTTGCTCGGGCATGCGGGTTTCCTGTTGGAGGGTGTTACGCCGACGACCGGCTCCATCACCGAGCTCTGGTGGGGAGCCGAGGACTCGGGCGAGGTGTTCGGAGCCGACGGGGAGTGCCTGTTCACTGGGGACATCGCGACTGCCATCCAGTACACCGATCAGCGCACCGGGGAAGGGCGCAGTGTGGTCGGCAAAGGCGCACGGATTGTCCTCCGCACCAATGCCCCACTACTCCGCAACCTCGTGATCATCGATACCCCTGGGCTAGGGGCCAGCGCGCCCGATGATGCGGTAACCCGCGACTCCCTTGACTTGGCAGACGGAGCCCTGATGGTAGTGAGCGCGCTGCAGCCGGGCGGCGAGGATACGGTGGAGTTGGCGGAATGGCTGCGGGTCCATCAGCGGCGCGTTCTCCTTGCCGTCACCAAGCTGGATATGACAGAAGATGCTGCCGACGCGCTATCGGCGGCCACGGAATTGCTAGATGACGTAATCGACGGAGCACCCGTCGGGGTTATCGCCCCGCAGATCCATAAGGACCTTGCCGCCTTGGACGCGGCGGAGCGGGACCAAGACCAAGCAGCCTCCGCGGAGGCCCGCGAACTACTCAGCGCGCATGGCTACTCCGACCTAGTGGACCGGCTGCAGAACGATTTCGTGCACGGCGATGCGGCCATGAACCGCCTGCATGCCGCGATGGCCTCAGTAGTCAACATGCTGCGCCAATTGCGGGATATCGCCGGGGATTCAGCGACCGCCGTCGAGCAGGAGATCGAAGTCGTCCATGTGAAAGTCGGCGAGCTGAAGCGCGTGCATGCGATTCTCCCCCAGAAGGCCCGCTACCTCGACGAGAAGATCGACGAGGTGGTCGAGGTACGGGTCGCCGATTTCATCGCCCGCCTTGGGGAGGCGGTGGATCTTTTCATTGATCAGCTCGCTGCCGGCGGCCTGCGGGCCACTGTCCGGGCCATTAAGACCTTCACCAAGAAGGGCGGCGAGCAAGTCGCCGCCGAGATCAAAGGTGACTTCAGCAGCCTTTTCCCGGATCGTCAATTCGAGATCGTCGTCAGCGATCTTAGTAGGGCAACGACCGCCGTGCTGGAAGCGGAGTGGGGTCCGGCGGCCATGGAAGTCACGCCCTTGGCGCCGGGCCAGGAACTGGATGTCAACGCTATCTCTCGCCGCATAGTCGAGCAGATCGCTGAGGCGACCGCAACCGCGATGGCCGCGGTCACGGCGTACTTCGTGGCGTTGTGCGTGCCAGGAGGAATCCTCTTCGATCTCGCCGCCCTCGTGATCAGCGCCGTACGGTGGCACTCCCAGGGGCAGCGCGCCGCCAAGAAGATCGCGCTGCAAAAACGGGAGGCCCGGATCCGCCTCCGCAACCAGCGCAGCGACCTTGTTGACCGGCTCGGGAACCGCTACCGAGCCGTGAATCAGTCCATCTGCGACGAAGCGATCCGGGAAGCAACAGCCGACGCCGCTGACCACGAACAGGTGTACGAGGGCCTCCAGGCTCGACTGCGCCGCCTTGGCCAAGCCAGCGCTGACCTGTCGCGCCTGGAGGCTGACGCGACGGGGTTCGTCGGCGGAGGGCGGCTGTGATGACAGGGGACGTCTCCAGTCTGGAGGACCTGCTTGCGGCATTGGAGGAAGCCTCAGCTCACCTCGGCCTCACCGCTCAGGCCAGGACCGCGCCCGTGCGGTCCTTCCTAGCGGGGCCGCCCGTGGTACGCGTCGTGGGCCCCCCCCATGCCGAACGTGCCGCGGTGGCCGAATGCCTCACCAGCGACCTCCCATCGGCCCAGGTGCTGGAAGCCGCCCCAGCAGTGCCCGACCCCGAGCCCCTCTGGGACGTAGCGGTCCTGGTCACCCCCGCGGATAGGGCGCTGTCCCTCATCGAGGAGCGTTTCATCGCGGATGCTGCGGCGGGTCACCGTGCGGTCCTAGTCCTCGTCAGCCGCATGTCGGTGCTAGGCGACGAGCGCGCGCAAGCCGAGGCACGCCGCGAGCTGGAGAGGTATCGTCTCGGACCGCTGCTGAAGACCCGCCAGATCCCCTGGTTCTATCTCGACGAGTCCCCGCCGGTATGCGACGCCGCTCTCGCAAAGCGCATCAACGCGGTAGCGCTGCGGGAGGGCGGGCACCAACGGGCGGCTCGCGTGTTCCTGATGCGCCAGACAGATGAGCTGATTCAGGCGTCCGCTGGCTTGCTAGACGCCCGCCGCGCTGAGCTTGACCGATTCTCCGCACTGCAGACTCAGCTCGGCGCGCAGCGCGCGAGCGTCTACGAATCGGTGCGCACCAGTGTCCTGGCCGCTCTCGATCGGCTGCGCAGTGATGAGGAGGGCCTCTACGGGTCGGTGGATGCCGTCATGAACATGACCGAGGCCTGGCTGGACAGTAACGGCCTTATTCCATGGGCTGATGTCGAGTACCCCTTGCGGCGCGCGCAGACGGCACTGACCGCCGGGCTCGGGACCCTGGTAGCGAATTGTGCTTCCACCCTGCGCGCCGACCTTGGGCGGGTCGCCCGCATGCTCGACGAGGGGCTGCAGGAGCTGGGCCTGCGCCCGGCGGGCCTCCCCAACATCGCTGTCACCTGGGCGCTGCCAGCTTTGGAGGAGTCCATGGCACGGCTGCGCGAGGCTGATCCAAGCCCGGTACTGTCCGCCGTGCGGCAAGTCATGCAGCAGCGCCTCGCAGATGCCCAGCGAAAGAACCGGGACAAGGCCGCAGACCCGGCCAAGGAAAGCGGCCAGACGATGCGTCTGACGAAGACGACGTGGCGCAGCGGTGGCTTGCCGCCCGGACGGATACCCTCCGCCAGCGCGTCGGTGACATCGCCCAAAGGCTGTCACCCTTTGAGACGGCTGACGAAGCGGGGCAAGAGGAGGTGCGTGCCACCTTGCTGCAGTTCCTCGACGCCTATTTTGAGCCGCGCATCCGCGAGGTGCTGGGCCTAGCGGAGGAATGGCTCTCCCGCGCGGGCCGCACCGCGGTGGAAGACGCGCTAGCCGAGATTGACCGTGCCCTGGGCCGTGCCGAAGCGGAACTGACCGAGCGGCACGCCTGGTCCGGGGCCTACAGCCGACTCCTAACCCTTCGTACCGCGATCGGCTGACGCCAATGGGAGCGGCAGCACCCGATCCAGGGGCGATCGTCACTCTGCCCGCACTGATCTCCAGTGTCAATCGTGACCTGGCCTCAGCACGGCAGCCCGGTTCGCTAGGCCCACCGCCTCGCCTGCCGATCCTGGTGCTAGGGCCGGCCGACGCCGGGAAGACGACTCTGGTCCAGGGGCTACTGTCCGACGCCGCCGCCGAGTTGCCTGGCTTGTTCGGGCCGCAGCGGCGGCCCACCCACGTTCCTGTAGAGATCACCTCAGGCCGCAGCACAAGCGTCTTCCGGCAATTCCAGGACGCTGAGGGCGGTCGGCGGCTCATCAAGGTAGCTCCGGATAACCAGGACCTGTTCGGGGCTGTCGGCCTTTGCCGGGTGAAGGCGGAAGTGACCGCCGTGGTATTGCGGGATTGGGCCATCGACCTGGTGGACACCCCGGGAGCCGACCGGGGAGTGTCAGCCGGTGCCGTCCTTCCAGCCGAGGACCTAATGCGCCGGGCGGGAGTGCTCTATGTCGTCCCATCCCGCGGCCCGACAGAGCATGACCTGCACGTGATGGAGCGCCTGCGGCCGCTGCCAATAGTCGTGGTCGAGAATCTGCGCGACTCCGAGATCTCGGCGAGCAACGTCGCCTTTAGCCCGCTGGCCATCGACCACTCGGTCTGCGCATCGTCGATCCCGATCGCCTTGGCGCGCCTCGATCGGCCAGGGCCGGAACGGGATCTGCTACGACTTGCCATAGCACTGCTGCGGACCCTTGCCCTCCCCCCGGACCAGCGACTCCGGAAGGCTACGTCAGGTTGGTTGCGGGACCTTCGTTCCTCCTACTCCGCACGCCTGGAAACGATCATCGGAGCGCGGCACGCATCCGATCCGCTGCGCGTGCTGTACGCAGTCACCGACCTCATGGCAATGGAACGTGACGGACCACAACTGGCGAAGCTCGACCGGTCCTTGACGTCGCTCACCAGGGTCATCGACTCGCTCCCGACCATTAAACAACTCCGCGCCCACGCGAAAGATGCTGCCCAAGCGTCAGCGGATCGCTACAACGTGGAAGCAGGGAGCCACGTCCGCGCGCACCCCCACCAACCCGATTCCCCGCGAAGCAACCACGCCCGGGTGGGCCGGGCAATCTCACAACTAAGGGACACATTTCGCGGTTTCACTACCGAGTTGCAGGAGGACAGGGATCTGCGACTGACCGACGCGGACCGGTCCCGGCTGCAGTCCATCGGAAAGCAGATCGCCAACGATCGGCTGGAGTTGGTCTTCGTCGGCCAATTTTCCGCGGGGAAATCAACGCTTATAAATGCGTTGCTCGCGACGGACCTGCTGCCGGCCAGGCGACGGCCCACCACGGCGACTATCAATCACCTTACTTATGCCGACCGGCCCATGGTGGACGTCCAATGGCTCAGAGGCGACGCTCTTCCGCTGGAGCTCACCTTGCTGGAGGGCGACGCTGGAGAACGAGGTACAGCGCCCGGCAGGGCCACGGGGGTGCTGCACACTGAGCGAGTCCCAGGCCGGTACCGGGTCCACGGCGAGGAGATCAGGGCACTGGCCACGTGGTTGCGGGATGGCACGATACAGCCAGCTAGCTGCCGCTTCGTACTAGATTCCCGCCACAGTGAGAAAAGCGTGAGGCACACGGAGCCAGTGGCCGCATTTCACAGTCTCTACAAGGACCTGGAGGACCCCCAAAACCCTGGCGGCCGCCTTCGCAATTTTATCTATGCGGCCCATTACAAGCCCAGGGTAAGCGGTGACGTATTCCCGCTCGCAGTGACCGTCCAGGATTTCGCGGCGCCGCCCCCGCGGCTGGAAGCTGACACCATAGAGGCCATCCTAGATTGCATCAGTGGCGATCCCGCCCTAGCGCTGCGGGTTGACCGGGTACAGATCGGCTTTCACCATGAACTGCTGCGCCACCTCACCGTGGTGGACACTCCCGGAACAGATGCTCCGATTCCGAGGCACCGGGTCTGCACGGAATCGGCGATCAAAGAGGACCGTCGCCGCGCTATCGTCTACTGTTTCAACGGCACCAAGGCAGCAGGGACCGAGGACGACCGGAACCTAGACATGCTGAGATCCTGCCGTATCGGAGCTGACGAGTTGTCTCGGTTCTTTTTTGTGATCACCCAGCGAGGTTTGCTGCAGCTCGCGGAGCAGGAGCAGGTGCGGGAACACGTGCGCCGACGGCTGGGCGACATCGGCATCGTCCCAGACCGCCTCTACTTCACGGAAGTAGTGGCCGAGCGAAACGACGAGTTCGAGGCACTGGCGGGAGCGCTCAGCGACTTCGGGGTCACGAGCAAAGGCCCACTCCTGCGGGCCTGGGCCGAGGACATCTGCCGGGTGGTCCGCAGCGTCAGCGATCGGGAAAAGGCTGTCCTAGCGCGGATGAGTCAGGACTATGACCAGCGCAGCCGTGACCTGGCAGCGCTACGCCAGGAGCTGAGCAGGCTGGAGAAGCTGATCGGTGAGTTCGCCGACAACGCCACGTGGGGAATCCCCTGGGCACGCCGCCGGGCAGATCCGTCGGCGCTAGGCGGCGCCGGGGACTTCGAGCAGGACATTCGGTCGCTGCTCAGCAAAGACGACTTCCGTTGGTTCGCCAGCCGGGCCGATGATGGGCTGGCAGATCTCAACCGGGAGGCTCAGCGCCAGGTCGAGAACGCGTGGGCCGCGACCAAAGCGAAGATGGGTACCCTGCTAGAGGAACGGATTGGCAACCGTCCGGTCACCCTGCCCACGGTGTCTATACCTGGGGAGGTTTTCCCGTCTGCCGAGATCCTCCAGGCCGCCCGGTCCTGCCATTGGCGTTCCGGCTGGCAGCGTTTCAAAGGACTATTCGGCAGCAACAGCAAAAGCTGGAACGAGGACGTGGCTGACAACCGCGCCCGGATCGAACGCGCTTGGGCCACCAGCTCCCGCACGGCGACAAGCATCGTCGATAGCGCGATCGACTATGCAGCCGCCGATGCGATGGCGGAGTTGCGTCGCGCAGCCGATGGGATCAGGGCGGAGATGAAGACGTTGTCGGTTCCCCCGTCGGAGGCTGGGCGGCACGAGGCTGAGATCAGCTTGGCGCGCTCCGTCGCTTGGATTGAACGGCTGGATTCCCTGTCCCGGACTATTGAGGAGCACAGTCGTGAGGCCAACTGACCAGATCCACGATGAGACCGTCGGCATGATTTCCGATGCTGTTACGGAACTGACTCGGCGCGCTGTAGCGCCAACGCTGGAGCCGTTCGGAAAGGCCCTGCGCGATGTTAGCGGCCGCCTAGAGGAACGCATCAGCGACATCGGAGATGTGACCCAGGAACTACGGGAATGGCAGGGCTTGTCTGCAAACGCCCAGGCGCGGCTGGAGGGCACACTGCAGACTCAGTCCGAAATGCTCGATGATGCGCGCGGCCGGTACGAGTCACTGGCAACGCAGCTTCAGGCACTGCAGGACCGGATACTGCAAGCCCGCGACGACACCCTGGCCGTCGTAAGAGAACAAGGTGAGGTGTTGACGGCTCACTCCAACCTCCTGCAGGCCCAGGCCGATGCTTTGGAGACACAACGCCACACAATCAGGGTGCTGAGTGAAGCCATTACCCGGATGACGCGCGAACTGCATGATAACCGGTCCGGCCAGGCGAGATCGGTGGCCGAACTGTCCACGCTTATCTCCTCCACTAGAGCCGACATTACCGCGTCAGAAGAGAAGATCGCTCAGCTACAATCCCAGGGGGAACGGCTGGGAATGATCGCCCGTTCCGGAAGGGTCATTCTAACCGTCGGCCTAGTCCTCGTTCTTCTCGAGATTCTCGCCGCGGCGTTGCTGCGGTGACACGGCACCCCAAGGAAAGCTACAACTGAAACGGAACGGAGAGTGGGAGGGCGCTCCGATGGTCTATGGTCATTCTGGGAGGGGTTCGCTGTGGAGTTGGTGACTGGTCTGCATCTGCAGATGCAACCTGATGATTTGGTGAAGTTTGTCAATCCGCACTACCGGGTGATCGCTGGGCAGTGCATCGCGGCACGAGGCGGCCGGGTGAGCGGCCTCACTGTGCATCCAGAGGAAAATTCCGTCCAGTTCATTCTAATATTTAAGGCGGATATGTATGTTGATATGGCGGGTATCGCGTACGATCTCGCCACGTCACTTGGTTTGCGGGAAGCGTCATGGCGTCAAGTCAGTCCTGCGCCAGCCCGATCAGAACCGAAGTTCTCTGGTATCAAAGGCCGCGGAACTCAGTGCAGCATATGTCATTGGGTCGACGGCGCCCATGCCGAAACCTGTCCCCATTATAAGAAATGACTGAGGGCGGTCGGCAGACGAAAACTGGCGAATGGACCAGACCGCCAGTGCTCGGCTATGCCGCAAGCGTGCAAGTAGCCAGCAGCGTCGCTGCCCCTTTGCTAGCAGCGGCTAGCTTCACGCTCATCAGCATCCTGCTGCCGTATGCTGATGAGCCGCACCGCGGCTATGCTCCCTGGCCGGCCGTCACACTCTCACTCCTCGTTGTCGCGGCGGGCTTCTTGTTGGCCTCTGTGCAGTGTGGCGTAACCGTCCGTCGATACGATGTATCGCCTGGCCAGCTGATTGAGTACGCGCCCGAAGCGCGGTCCGATCCGCAGAGCATGGCGCGGCTCCGGGCCGAGCAAGCGAGCTACGCCAAACTGGCGGAAGTCTGGAGTAACCGCACGAGGTGGACCTATCACCTCGGTATCGTCATGCTGCTGGCCGCCATGACCTTCCTAGTCATACCTACCGGACGCGTCGCGCTATCAGGCTGGCTCCCGTTCGCCGCGGCTTCGCTAATCCTGATCGCCGAGATGGTCTGGATAGCTGATGCCGTGTGGACCCTTGGGCCGCGCGTCCGGCGGGCTATGACGAACCTGAGAACGATTGGTCGCACTGTCTCGCTATGGCCGGGAAAGCAACGGAAATCGAGCAATGACCAATAGCGGTCCTAGAATTGCGGCGCCCTGCCCGGGGGAAGAGACTCTGGTGTCAGAGGCAGGGGTCCCTCAGCTATTTTGCTGGTCTTATGCAGCACGATCGGATGCAGGTCTGCCCGGGAAGCGCCGCGGTAGAGTTCTTGGAGGTTCTGCCTGGTCAGGCCCTCATCCAGAGCCTGGCCGGGCAGGCTGGCCGGTACAGCGGGAAAGTACAGCAACCGGTGCGGATCTGGCCGGACTGGCGTACACGCGCTGGGACGGTGATCTGCGGCGGTAGACGCTGGTGGACGTGCTGCCTGTGGATGGCATGCAAGAGGCCAGGGGTTCGAGTCCCCTTAGCTCCACGCTTTTTCGTGTGTGTGTTCGATAAAAAGTGACTATCTCTAGTCACTCGACTTTCGCAGTCATGCTCCGGCGTGTGCCCAGGCCAGCTGGACGGCGCGGATTTCTTCGGGGGTGGGCTGGCGGGCCACCCCTGGGTGAAATTGGGTGGCGATCAGCACGCGCCGCAGTTTGGCGATCATGTCGGAGTAGGCGGGGCAGGTCTTGGTGGCGTACCAGGGTGCGCGGTGGCGGCGGTCGCGGGTGATGGCGGGGTGGTGCCCGGCCAGGTGGTACCAGATGATCACGATGGACTGGGTGAACAGGGCGAAGGGGACGGTGCGCTCCACCGCCTGGGGCAGGCGGTTGCGGGCCTCGCCGGCGCCGGTGATGTTCTTGGCGTCGGCGAAGGCCACTTCGATGGCCCAGCGGGTGGCGTAGCGCTCGATCACGGTGGTGGCTGGGGTGGCCATGTCGGTGGTGACCAGGGCGAGGCCTGGTTTGCCGGGCTCGGTCACGGCCAGCGCGCGGACCGGCCGGGATCCGAAGACGCCATGCCACAGGCAGCGGCGCTGGCAGATGGTGACCCGCGCGGTGCGGCCATAGCGGGTGAGCGTGGCCGGGGTGGCAGGGCCGGCGGCGGTGAGCTCGGCGGGGGTGCCGATCCGCTGCCCGATCAGCCGGGGGCGGCCGCGGCGGCCGCGCATGCACGGCGGGTTATCCACATCGGGGTGCACCTCGCGCAAGACCGCATGGGCGGGCATCGGCCCGGTGAGCGTGACAGCGGGCGGCAGGCGGCGCAACTGGTTGCAGACATAGGCGCTGTCGGCCACCACATGCACGGTCCGCCCCCGCCGCCCGGGGGCGGCCGCGATCAATTCGATCAGCTCGCGGGCCAGGGCGGTCTTGGGCGGGCCGCCCTTGCGCCACAGCCGGGCGGCCACCGGCAGCGCCACCGGGCGCGCCAAAAACGGCAGCGCCACGATGGCCGCGGCTACCACAAAGCAGTTGCCCCGCGCCAGCTTCTTGCCGCCCCGGGGAACCTGCAGCGACCCGTCATACCCCCAGTGCGCGGCGTGCACCTTGCGGCCCCAGCGGCGGAACATGGTGTCATCAACCGCGATCACCACCGGGCCGCCGGCCGGGATCAGCCACCCGGTGACCAGCCGCAGCACCACCAGCCCCGCCCCATCAGCGCTCCACCGGGCGGAGGCGAAAAACCGGTGCGCCCGGCAGTGATGCCACACCCCGCCCAGACCAGCCCCGGCCAGCATGCCGCACACCGTGCGGCCCGCCGGGCGGGCGATCAGCCCAGCGGCCAGCAGCACAAACGTGGCGAACGACCGGGCGCTAAAACACGGCCGGAACTCCTGCAGCAACTCCAGCAGCGAACCCAGGTAACCTGTCAGCGCGAAGCATCGGCGGCACTCTCTTCCAGGGAGTCTTAGGCAACCGCCGATGCTTCCACATTCCGGCCAAGATCACGGGCAGGCCAGATCGAACACACGTTCCCCAAAACCGCGAAAGTCCAGCTAGTCACTTGGAACCTGCCCGGTATGTTCACGGATGCGGTGATTTCAGGGGCTGCCCGCATGCCTGCTCTAGCCGGAACGACCCTGCTGGCTGGGTGTTGACCCAGCCGCGAGACCGGCGTTGACTGGCAGCTGCCGGGGAAACCTGGGACGGGGAGGCACCGCGCCTGGATGGGTGGGAAGCGTCCAGGGCGGGGGC
>Ga0066903_100000531_pt1 | contig 24448 bp, 27 predicted proteins | sample PanSoiMetaGPlot1_FD_67491 | JGI IMG/M metagenome (GOLD analysis project Ga0066903, IMG submission 67491) | Tropical forest soil microbial communities from Panama analyzed to predict greenhouse gas emissions - Panama Soil - Plot 1 (version 2) | ecosystem: Environmental > Terrestrial > Soil >... | reverse complement strand
GCGCGCATATACTCTTCTTTTTCCTTCGGCTTTTTGGCCTTTTTCTTCTTGGCGGCGGAGTAATCGGCGATGGCGGCCTTGGCCAAAGGACTGGCACTCGGGCAAGCTTGCCCGGGCGCTGCGGCTGGCAATGCCAAAAATGCGGCGGCAATGGCAATCATCAGAATACGCATCAGCGTCACCCCATTCTTTGTGATCAAAACAAGCTAATATAAAAGCCTACTCCGAATCTTCGGCTCAGCGAAAGACCAACGAGGTCGATATGGTCGTGCTCAATCGCATCTATACCCGTACCGGCGACGACGGCACCACGTCACTCGGAACGGGTGCGCGGCGTAAGAAATACGATCTCAGGGTTGAGGCCTATGGCACGGTTGACGAAGTCAACGCGGTGATCGGGTTGGTGCGCCTGCACACGGGTGGTGACAAGGCGCTGGATACTGTGCTTGGCCGCATTCAGAACGACCTGTTCGACGTTGAGGCCGATCTGTGCCTCGCCGAAAAGGGCCCAGGTGGCGCCAGGCTGACGGTAACAGATACCCAGGTCGCCTGGCTTGAAGGGGAGATTGACCGGCTTAATGCTGACCTTGCGCCGTTAAAGTCGTTCATTCTGCCGGGCGGAAGCGCCGCCTCGGCCTATCTCCATCTCGCCCGCACGGTCTGCCGCCGCGCCGAGCGGATCATGGTTGAGCTCAAGGACAAGCCCGGAGAGGGGGTTTCGGGGCCATCGCTCAAATACGTTAATCGCCTCTCGGATTACCTGTTCGTCGCCGGCCGTTATGCCAACAATGGCGGAGCCGACGACATCCTTTGGGCACCCGGCCAGAACCGCTAGTTTTGCGTGCGGCGCAGCATAAACGTTGACAGGCTAACGGCGCCGCCTTTAGCTTCCGCGGCTCTGCTCAGATTACCCGTCCGGATGGGGGATCATGAAAATTCTGGTGCCCGTAAAACGGGTGGTTGACTTCAATGTCAAGATTCGCGTCAAGCCGGATGGATCTGGCGTCGAGCTTGCCAACATCAAGATGTCCATGAATCCGTTCGACGAGATCGCCGTCGAGGAGGCGATCCGTCTGAAGGAGGCCGGCAAGGCGACAGAGATCGTGGCCGTGTCGATTGGGCCGGCGCAGGCGTCCGAGACCATTCGTACAGCGCTCGCCATGGGCGCCGACCGCGGCATCCTGGTGAAGGCAGAGGGTCCCGTCGAGCCGCTTGCAGTCGCGAAGATATTGAAAGCCATCGTCGAATCGGAAAAGCCCGGCCTCGTCATCATGGGCAAGCAGGCGATCGATGACGACAGTAACCAGACCGGCCAGATGCTGGCAGCCCTCCTGAATTGGGCGCAAGGGACCTTCGCATCCAAGCTTGCGATCGAAGCGGATGCCGTCAGCGTGACACGCGAAGTTGACGGCGGATTGCAGACGGTGAAGCTGAAGATGCCGGCAATTATCACCACCGACCTGCGGCTCAACGAGCCGCGCTATGCGTCGTTGCCGAACATCATGAAGGCGAAGAAGAAGCCCATCGAGGAGAAGACTCCGGATGCTTATGGAGTCGATATCAAGCCGCGCCTCCAGGTGATCAAGACTTCCGAACCCCCGGGCCGAAAGTCCGGAGTGAAGGTCGGCTCCGTGGGTGAATTGGTCGCCAAGCTCAAAGACGAGGCGGGAGTTCTCTAGTGGCCACGCTCCTCATCGCCGAGCACGACAACAGGTCGCTCAAGGATGCGACAGCCAAGGCAGTGACAGCCGCCAAGGCGCTTGGTGCAGACATCGACATTCTCGTTGCCGGCAAAAATTGCAAGGCGGCCGCCGACGCGGCGTCCAAACTCGAAGGCGTCAGGAAAGTTCTAATAGCGGATGCCGCTCCCTACGAGCATCAACTCGCCGAGCCGCTCGCCGCGCTCATCGTTTCGCTGGCTGGCAATTACGATGTGGTCATGGCGGCGGCGACGACGACAGGAAAAAATATGATGCCGCGCGTTGCCGCCTTCCTTGACGTCATGCAGATCTCCGACATCACGAAGGTAGTTTCGCCCGATACCTTCGAGCGGCCGATCTACGCCGGCAATGCCATCCAGACAGTGAAATCGTCTGACACAAAAAAAATCATCACGGTCCGTACCTCAACGTTTCAGGCCACGGGGACGGGCGGCTCGGCGGGCGTGGAAAACGCTGCGGCTGCTGCCGACCCAGGACTTTCGACATTCGCCGGCGAAGAATTGTCAAAATCAGACCGGCCCGAGCTGACATCAGCAAAGATCATCATCTCCGGCGGCCGAGCAATGCAGAGTCGCGACAACTTTACAAAGTACATCGAGCCGGTCGCCGACAAGCTCGGCGCCGCGGTCGGTGCCTCGCGCGCCGCCGTCGATGCCGGATATGCACCGAACGATTGGCAAGTCGGACAAACGGGTAAGGTTGTCGCTCCGGAGCTTTATATCGCCGTTGGTATTTCGGGGGCGATTCAACATCTGGCGGGGATGAAAGACTCCAAGGTGATTGTTGCTATCAACAAGGATGAGGAGGCACCCATCTTCCAAGTGGCCGACTACGGTCTTGTGGCTGATCTGTACCAGGTCCTGCCGGAGCTGGCGGCGGAACTCGACAAGATTAAGCGTTGACCACGTCGACATTTTACCACTCCGCGCGATGGCCTCGCGCGACAGTACGTCGTAAAAATGCAGAGAAAGCGAAAAGTTAACCGAATTCGAAGCCAAGAGCCGGGACTTCGCATCGATCGGATAAGGACATGACAATCAATATTCAGAATGTCGGCGTCATCGGCGCCGGTCAGATGGGCAATGGCATCGCACATGTTTGCGCGCTGGCGGGATATTCGGTTCTACTCAATGACATTTCAGCCGACCGCATCAAGGCCGGGATGGCGACCATCAATGGCAACATGGCGCGCCAGATCGGCAAGAAATCAATCACCGAAGATGACCGCAAGAGCGCGCTAGCGCGCATCAAGCCGGCGGAGAAGTACGAGGCTTTATCCGATTGCGACCTTGTAATCGAAACGGCGACCGAAAAGGAAGACGTCAAGCGCAAGATCTTCTCCGACCTGTGCGCTTCCCTCAAATCAGAAGCGATCCTGGCAACGAATACCTCGTCGATTTCGATCACCCGCCTGGCAGCATCAACCGATCGTCCCGAAAGATTCATCGGCATTCATTTCATGAACCCGGTGCCGCGGATGGAGCTCGTCGAGCTGATCCGCGGGATAGCCACAGACGATGCCACGTTCGAGGCGAGCAAGGCCTTTGTGACCAAGCTGCACAAGACCATCGCAGTGTCGGAAGATTTCCCGGCCTTCATCGTCAACCGCATCCTTCTACCGATGATCAACGAGGCGATCTACACCCTCTATGAAGGTGTTGGGAATGTCGAGGCGATTGACACGGCCATGCGTCTCGGCGCGCATCATCCGATGGGCCCGCTCGAGCTCGCTGATTTCATTGGCCTCGATACCTGTTTGTCCGTTATGCAGGTGCTGCACGAAGGCCTCGCCGATTCAAAATACCGACCGTGTCCGCTTCTCGTGAAGTATGTCGAAGCCGGCTGGCTCGGCCGCAAGACACAACGGGGCTTTTACGACTATCGCGGCGAGAAGCCGGTGCCGACGCGCTAGGCGTGGGCGGCGTTACGCCGCGGAGGCCTCGTCCGCAAAATCGGCCATCTGGGCGGCCAGCGCTTTCTTGAACGCGGGCCGTTCCTCGCAGCGCAGCCGGTAGGCCTCCAAGTTTGGCATCTGCGCGACCAGGCCAATGTCGCGCGGGATGCGCAGCACGGTGGTCATCAGAAGATCGGCCACGGTGAAGCGATCCTCCAGATAATCACGGCCATCAAGCCAGTCGGAAACCGCTGCGAGACGCGTCTGTGCAAACTTGAGCGCCGCTGGCCGGCGTTGCCTGGCCCATTCCTCTTGCGCATGAAACCGGTCGATCGCGGTCAAATTCTGGATGTGAGGCTCAACAGAATTCAGCGCCGCGAAGATCCAAGCCGTGACCCGTGCGCGCGCTTTTGCCTCCGACGGCATGAGAACCTCGGACCGATTGGCGATGTGCAGAAGGATTGCACCACTTTCGAACAGGACCAGGCCGTCTTCCTCATACGCAGGCACTTGTCCAAACGGCTGTATCGCGCGGTATCTTTTGGATTTCTGCTCGTCGGGGCCGATCAACCATGCTTCGTATGGCAAGCCTGCTTCTTCGAGGGCCCATCGCACCCGCAGGTCGCGCACCAGGCCGCGCGCGAAAGCAGGTGCCCAGCGCAAAGCGCTAATTGTGATCATCGATAGACTCCATGTTTTTGCTTTGCCACTGCGTCTTTAGGTCAACCGCAGCAACCGGCCTTTGGTGGCATCGCTTCGTATTCGTCGTGGCGTTTTACCCAGGCCATGCTCCACGGCAGAGAGCCTTCGTCGCGGCCCTTTGGCGTCATATCGAGGAAATTATACGCGCCTATAAGGATGTCGAGCCCGCGGGCGTAGGACGAATAAGTGTGCAGTACCTCACCGTCCTCGTTCTTGATGAAGGCGCTCAAGCCCGGGGCCTCTTCGCTGGGAAATTCCGTCATCTCGTAGTTGTACTCCACCTTGCCGCGCGCCTTTTCTTCAGGCGTGAACGAGACGTGGAAATCGCGATTGAAGTCGTTGCCGAAAGACGACACCCATTTGAACTTCCATCCCATCCGTTTCTTGTAGGCCTCTATTTCGGCGAGCGGCGCGCGCGATACGACGATGAACGTCACGTCCCGCTGGGCAAGATGAATCACGGTCCCGTCGAAATGATCGGCGAGAAATGAGCAGCTCGGACAGCCCTGCACCCAGCCGGGCCCCAGCATGAAATGGTACACAATGAGTTGGTTTTTGCCGCCGAATAGATCTGAAAGCGATTCTTTGCCGTTCGCACCATCGAATACATAGCGCTTTGCAACCTTAACCCACGGCAAAGCGCGTCGGGCGGCACTGAGCTGATCGCGCGCCTTGGTGAATTCCTTTTCCTTTGCGAGAAGTTCCTTGCGGGCCTTCAGCCAGTCATCTTGGGAAACAATAGTGTGCTGCATGGTGTTCCTCGTTCAAGCTTTCGGCGGCGTCATCCAACCGATGCCGGCGCCCCCCGGCTCCTTTAGAATGGCGATGCGACCGACATTCGGAACGTCGAAGATCGGCCGCATCAACATGGCTCCGGCCGACTGTGCCTTCTTTACGCGAGCATCGACATCGTCGACGGCGAGATAGGACATCCAGCTTTCCGGCACGCCGTCAAATTGCGGGCTGGTCAATGGAAACAATCCGCCGACATACTGGTCTCCCATTTTGGCGACCCAGTAGGTGCCGTCCGGCATGGCCATGGCTTCGAAACTCCAGCCAAGCGTATCGGCGTAGAATTTCTTCGCCTTCTCGGCATCGCGGGTCATCAGCTCATTCCAGTAGAAATGTCCGTGCGACCATTCGTGCGGCATCGGCTACTCCTGTCGCTATGCGGTTAGGTACTTGTCGAGCTTCTCAATGGCGCGGGTCCATCCGTCCTGGTGACGATCGCGCGCGGTCTCGTCGAAGAACTGCTCGTGCAGCAGCGTGAGCAGCGTTCCGTCGCCGTCGGGCTTGAATGTGAGCGTCACGAGTGATTCGCGCTCCGGAGTCGATTTCCAGGCCCACGTGAAGACAAGCTTTTCATTCGGAATAACCTCCCGGTACACGCCCCTAACGTCATGTTCCTCGCCGTCCGGCGACTTCATCACCCAACGATAGCGACCCCCGGTGCGCGGATCGCTTTCAACACTGAGCGCCTTGATTTCGCCTGGGCCCATCCAGTGCTTTACTTTCTCCGGGTCGGTCCATGCCGCGAAGACTTTTTCAGGCGGCGCCTTGAAACGGCGCCTGATGGTGAGGCTCGGCTTGGTTGTGACGGTGGCCATGTATCTTCCTCCAGAAACGCAGCGAGTTGATCGAGCTTTTCGGTCCAGAATTTCTGATAGCGGCTAAGCCAATCGTTGGCCTCGCGCATTGGTTCCGCGCGCAGGCGACAACTGACGATGCGACCATTCTTCTCGCGGCCAACGAGACCGGCATCCGAAAGTACATCGAGATGCTTCATGACGGCCGGCAACGACATCGAGAACGGCTTCGCGAGCTCACTCACGGAAAGGCTGTCTTCGTCGCTCAGCCGGGCAAGCAATGCCCGCCGGGTCGGATCGGCCAGCGCCGCAAATGTTCGGTCAAGGTTTGGTCTCTGATAGTAAACCATTTGGTTAAGTATAAAAGTGCATGCATCCTTGTCAAGCCCGGTCCAACATTATTTATCTTTCGTTGACGAGGCGCCGGTAAAACCAAACCGGCATGCATCCGGCATCTCTCGCGAGCGCCCTAGCTGGCCCTCAGATGAGTAACGTGCGGAAGGCCACCGCAGCCAAGATGGTGCGCATGAACGCCGAAGATACGGCGTCCATCGTTCAACTCGATGCCGCCCAGAAAAACATCACCAGTCTCGCCAATGTTGTGAGCGGCGTCGGGCAGAATCTGCATATCAGCGTATAGCTCAGGCGGCCGGCTATTGGCCGAGCGCCGCGCTGATCAACTTGATCGCATCCTCGCTCGCCCATTCGGCTGGCCCGGCGATCGAGGCGATCTCGCAGCCATGCCCGTCGATCAACAAAGTCGTCGGCATGCCGAACGCGCGGCCCACCGATTTGAGATCCTGGAATGTCCGCGCCGTCGGGTCGGCATAAAAAGCAAGCTTCTGAACACCGACCTCATTCAACCAGGCCTTCGGCTTGTCGGGGTCACGGGTGTCAATATTGACCGCAACTACCTCGAATTTCGGTCCGCCTAGCCGTTGCTCGAGCGAATCCAATGCCGGCATCTCCTTGCGGCAGGGCACACACCAGGTAGCCCACAGATTGAGGAGCATCGTACGCCCGCGCCAGTGGTCCAGCGTTAACGGATTGCCCGCCGTGTCCTGAAAAGCCAGGGCGGGCATTTTCAATGGACTTTTGGCAACGTTAACGGCAGCTACCTCGCCACGCGCGAATGGCGCTATTTTCTTGGCTAGTTCGACAGCCGGTCGGCATACTGTGTCGCCGCCCGCATTGCGCGTGAGGGTGGCAATCCCGTATACCCCCGCCAGTCCGACGACGACGCCAGCGATTCCGCCTGCCAAAACCATGGCGAGGCGCTTTTTGGCGAAGCTGGTTTGGGACACGGTCATGAGCGCCTTGGTGAATATGCCATGAGCAACAAAATGTGGGGTGGGCGGTTTGCGTCAGGCCCCGGACCTATCATGGAGGAGATCAACGCCTCCATCGATTTCGACCGGCATCTCTATCGCCAGGATATCGCCGCATCCAAGGCGCATGCCGAGATGCTGGCGAAGCAAGGCATCATTACGGCGGACGATGCGAAAAAGATCGCTCACGGTCTAGACACGATCCTGTCAGAAATCGAGGCCGGCACATTTTCCTTCAAACGCGCCCTTGAGGACATCCACATGAACGTGGAGGGGCGGCTATCCGAGCTTATTGGCGAGGCGGCGGGCCGGCTGCATACGGCGCGGTCGCGCAACGACCAGGTGGCCACCGATTTTCGTCTATGGGTGCGAGACACTATTGACGTGCTTGATGCCGCGCTTGCCGGCTATCAACGCGCGCTGGTCGAGAGGGCGCTAACGTATGCGGACACAGTCATGCCCGGCCTCACTCACCTGCAAACCGCGCAGCCAGTGACCTTCGGGCATCATCTGCTGGCCTATGTCGAGATGGCGGCGCGCGATCGCGGAAGATTCGCCGACGCGCGCAAACGGCTCAACGAGTCTCCGCTCGGGTCAGCCGCACTCGCTGGCACTTCGTTCGCGCTCGATCGGGATATGACCGCCAAGACACTCGGTTTCGATCGGCCAATGGCGAACTCACTTGATGCCGTGTCCGACAGGGACTTCGTCATGGAGGTCCTCGCCGCCGCTGCGATCACATCGGTGCACCTGTCACGACTGGCCGAGGAAATCATCGTCTGGACATCGCCGCTCACCGGCCTTGCAAAGCTGTCGGACAAATTCACCACCGGCTCCTCGATCATGCCGCAGAAGCGCAATCCCGATGCGGCTGAACTTGTGCGCGCCAAAACGGGCCGTGTGATCGGTGCCCTCAACGCGCTAATGATCGTGATGAAGGGCCTGCCTCTCGCTTATGCGAAAGACATGCAAGAGGACAAGCAGGGCGCCATGGATGCGCTCGCTGCCCTTTCGCTGTCGATCGCGGCAATGGCCGGCATGGTCGTCGACCTTGAGCCCGACGCCACGCGGATGAAAAAAGCCGCCGGCGAAGGCTATGCGACAGCGACCGATCTGGCCGACTGGCTGGTGCGGAGTTTAAAAATACCATTTCGCGAGGCGCATCACATTGCGGGGCGGATCGTCGCCAAAGCGGCTGAGACAGACACCTCGTTGCATCGAGTTCCACTTGCTGTCATGCGCGAGATAGAGCCCCGGATCACTGATGACGTATTCAACGTACTTTCGGTCGACCGCTCGGTGAAGAGCCGAACCAGCCTGGGCGGCACCGCGCCAAAAAATGTACGTGCGCAGGCGAAAAAATGGCTGCGCAAGCTCGAAAAAGAGAATTCCTGACTTCGCCTTGTTCGCCTGATTTGTTATGATCCGATTATGCAAGGAGCGCATGCCTTGAGCCATTCCGATCGTCTGTTTGTTCGTTTTGCCCTCGTTGCCGCACTGGCGGCCTCGCTTGGCTTAAGCGCGTGCGGGCGGAAGGGGCCGCTTGATCCGCCGCCTGCGGCGTCGGCTGCGGGCGAACAACCGGTGACAACCGGCGACCCAACAACCGACCGTCGCATTCTCGGGCCTGACGGGAAACCGATTGCCGCCGGTTCAACCAACAAACGTATTCCTCTCGACGTTCTGCTCAACTGAGCGTGTGATGCACCACTTTGCTTATCGCGACGGCGTGCTGCACGCCGAGGCGGTGAACCTCAATGCGCTCGCCGCCGCGGTCGGAACACCGTTCTATTGTTATTCGACCGCCACGCTCACCCGTCACTACCGGGTATTCGCGGACGCGTTTGCCGATGTACGCGCTCTCGTATGCTACGCTATGAAAGCGAATTCCAATCAGGCAGTCATACGGACACTTGCCAAGCTTGGCGCCGGCGCCGATGTCGTTTCAGGCGGCGAGCTCAAGCGTGCGCTTGCAGCAGGCATTCCCGCCGACAGGATCATGTTTTCCGGAATCGGCAAGACTGCATCCGAGCTCGCACTCGCGGTCGAGGAAGGCATTCTTTGCGTCAATATTGAATCGGAGTCGGAGCTTGAGCTGCTGTCGTCGATCGCGGCATCGAAAGGACGTACTGTCGATGTGTCGGTGCGCGTCAATCCCGATATTGATGCGAAGACCCATCACAAGATTGCGACGGGCAGGGCCGAGAACAAGTTTGGCCTTCCGATCAGCCGCGCGCGCGACGTCTACACCCGCGCCAGCAAGCTCAAGGGGATTAGGGTCGCCGGCGTCGATATGCACATCGGCAGCCAGATCACCGAGCTTGATCCGTTCGGCAATGCCTTCGCCTTGCTCGCTGAGTTTGTGCGCGTGTTGCGAGCGGACGGCCACACGATCTCTCATGTCGATCTCGGTGGAGGCCTGGGCATTCCTTATCGCGACAGCGACGAGCCCCCGCCACATCCCGAGGCCTATGCCGAGGTCGTTAAACGGGCCACCCGCGACCTCAATTGCCGGCTAATTTTTGAGCCGGGCCGCCTGCTTGTTGGAAACGCCGGGATCCTGGTAACACGTGTGTTGTTCGTGAAACACGGCGAGGCGAAGACCTTTGTCGTCGTCGATGCAGCAATGAACGATCTCATCCGTCCAACGTTATATGAGGCGCATCACGAGATTTGGCCTGTGACACAGCAGCCTGCGTCTGCTCGCCGGATCCACGCCGACGTTGTCGGACCGGTTTGCGAAAGCGGCGATTTCCTCGCCATCAACCGCAATCTCGTGGAACCGACATCCGGAGCATTGCTTGCCGTCATGTCGGCGGGCGCTTATGGCGCAGTTCAGGCCAGCACCTATAACACGCGGGCCTTAGTGCCGGAGGTCCTCGTTAATGGGGCGGAATGGGCCTTGGTCCGGCCGCGCCTTGAAGTTGACCAATTAATTGCGCTCGATCGCATGCCGGATTGGCTTTGAGCGCATAAACAGACGCGTGGCCGCGTGGGTCGGTGCGTGGTAATCTGATGGACAAGAGATTCTCCCGAGCTCGGCGACGGAGCGGCCTTTGGACGAAGTGAAAGACCAGGCTCACGGTCAGGAGCAGTCGGCGCGGCAGCTGCTCGTCCGAGCGCTCAGGCGAGCGCAGGGCGGCCTGCTATGGGAAAGGTTGTGGCCGGCGCTCGCGGCGCTTGCGACAGTGATAGGGCTCTTTCTCGCCTTCTCGTGGGCAGGTCTATGGCTGGTCTTGCCGGCGCTTGCGCGCGCAATCGGGCTGTTCATCTTCGCGATTGCCATGGTAGCCGCTGCGCTGCCCTTGTTCTTTCTGCGGCTTCCCAGCGTCTACGATGGCCTCCGCCGGCTTGACCGCAACACCGGCGAAACGCACCGTCCCGCCACGACGGTCGCGGATCGTCTCGCCGCCAGCAGCGTCGATCCTGTGACGCAGGCGCTCTGGCAGGCGCATGTCGAACGCGCGCTACTGTCGGCACGCAAGTTCAAAGCGGGCTGGCCAGCACCGCGGCTGTCATTGCGCGACCCGATGGCGTTCCGCGCGTTGGTCGTTATTCTTGTCGTATCGACCTTCTTCGCGGCCGGGGGCGAGCGGTTCAAGCGTGTTGCCGCGGCCTTCGACTGGCACGGCGTCGTTGCCCCAGCAAACTTCCGTATCGATGCGTGGGTCACTCCGCCGGCTTATACGGGACGGCCACCGGTGATGCTCCTCGGTCTTCGCCCCGGCGAGACGCCACAGGCGGTTCCGCCCGTGGCAGTACCAGTCGGCAGTCAGTTGGTGATCCGTGCCACAGGCAAAGTACACTTCGATATCGTCCACCATGGTGGCATCGAGGACGCACCGGCCGAAGCGCGCGCGCCGCTTCCGGTGGGTACTGAAGAAAGAAGGCTACTCATAAAAGGCAATGGCTCTGCTGCGGTTCACGGCGCGGTCGGCAGCGATCTGGTCTGGAATTTCACTGCGATTCCCGACCGCGCGCCGAACATTGAATTGATCAAGGATCCGGAGCGGCAGGCGCGCGGTGCGCTGCGCATCGATTACCGGATGGACGATGACTACGGCGTTGTGGAAGCAAAGACCACCTTCGCGCTCAAGGAAAAGCCATCGGCCGATGCGCCATCGCATCCGTTGTTCCCTGCGCCTGACTACGCGCTCGCCTTGCCGCAGGCCCGTACCAAGGCCGGTATCGCACAAACCACGCACGACCTAACCGAGCATCCGTGGGCCGGCGCCGAAGTCATAATGACTCTGATGGCAAAAGATGAGGCAGGCAATGTAGGCCGCAGCGAACCGCGAGAGCTCACCCTGCCGCAGCGAATTTTCGTAAAGCCCATGGCCCGAGCGCTGATCGAGCAACGGCGTATCCTGGCACTCGACGCGGAAAGCAAGCCGCTGGTGCTGACCGCGCTTGATGCTCTCACGATCGCGCCGGAGCGTTTCACGCAGGAGTCCGGCGTCTATCTTGGCCTGCGTTCGATCTTTTTTGATCTTGAACACGCAAAGAGTGACGACGGGTTGCGCGAAGTCGTGGCCCGGTTGTGGGATATGGCCGTGCAGCTCGAAGACGGAAACGTCTCGCAGGCGGAGCAGGCATTGCGCCAGGCGCAGGAGGCTCTCCGCCAGGCGCTCGAGCGTGGCGCAAGCGACGAGGAAATAAAAAAGTTGATGGATCAGCTGCGTGCCGCCATGGACAAGTTCTTGCAGGCTCTCGCCGAGGAGATGCGCAAGAACCCGCAGCAGCTTTCAAGGCCACTCGACCGCAATAGCCGGACGCTCAGCCAGCAAGATCTCAAGAGCATGTTGGACAGGCTGGAGAATTTGGCGCGCTCCGGAAACAAGGACGCCGCGCGACGGCTGCTCGAGGAACTACAGTCCATGCTTGAGAACCTGCAGATGGCGCGGCCCGGCGCGTCGGGTGACGACGGCGATGACGACATGATGTCGGCGCTCGACGAATTGAGCGACATGATTCGCAAGCAGCAGCAGTTGCGCGATAGGACTTTCCGGCAGGGCCAGGACATGCGGCGCGATCGTCAGCGCGGTCAGCAGGGTGACCGGCAGATGGGCGATTTGCGCCAGGACCAGCAGGGCCTGCGCGAGCGTCTCAACAAGCTTCTCGACCAGCTGCGGCAGCACGGTCTTGGCCAGCAGCAACAAGGCCAAGGTCAGCAAGGTCAGCAAGGTCAGCAAGGCCAGCCAGGCGAAGGCAACGACATGAGCCAGCTCGGGGATGCCGGGGAGGCCATGGGCCAAGCCGAGGGCCAACTCGGAGAGGGCGATGCCGACAGCGCGGTCGATAGCCAGGGTCGGGCGCTGGATGCGATGCGCAAAGGTGCCCAGGGGCTTGCCCAGTCCATGCAGCAGCAGGGCAATGGGCCAGGCCCGAATGGCAGGCCGGGCCGGGGCCAGGCCCGCGCGCAGCAGGAAACGGATCCGCTCGGTCGGCCCATGCGCGGCCGAGACTACGGAGACGACCTCACAGTGAAAGTTCCCGGTGAAATCGACGCTCAACGCGCGCGCCGTATTCTCGAGGAGTTGCGCAGGCGCTTCGGCGAGAGTTTCCGTCCGCAGCTCGAGCTCGATTATATCGAGCGACTGCTCAAGGATTTTTGAGGTTGGATTTTTAAGGTTTAATTCAGAGGTCGAATTTTTGCGGTAGGGTTTTCTGAGCCGAATTTGCGGGACTACTGGCGGAGGACCAACGCTTCGCGGACCGCGCACGTGATCTGATCGATCGAAAACGGCTTGCTGATCACGTCGTATACGAGGGCATCGAGGCCGTGTGCGCGCTCGCGTTGGTCGGCATATCCGGTCATCAGCATGATCGCGACGTCCGGGTGTTTCCGGCCCGCCGCGAGCGCAAGTTCGATACCGTCCATCCCCGGCATCTTGACGTCACTCAAAAGCAAATCGAATCCGCCATCGGATGCGCTGAGCGCGGCGAGGGCGGACCTGCCGTCCACAGCTTCGCTGAGATCATGACCATCGCCGCCGAGCGCGCGCACGACGAATGCCCGAACAATGTCGTTGTCTTCGGCAACGAGGATTCTCGCCATTGCCTTACTTCGCTCCCGGAGCCGTATCCTGTGCGCTGGAGAAACGGACCATTACGTCGACGGCGTTTTCCGACGGCGAGGCAAAGCGGGTACGAAAGTCCAGCTTTTCGCCTGGACCAAGGATGCTGCGGCTGGGGAGCGCCGTCCAGGTGTAGACCTCCTGTCCGGCGCTGTCGCGCGCGGCAAACCGCAGACGCGGAATTTCCGTCGCCTTGTTGCTGATACTGACAATCGCGCCCTCGACGACAAGGGAGGACACACCTTCTTGCGCTTCCTTAGAAATTCGCATGTTCTCGAATTTCAAATTGCGCAAATTGACTGGCAGACCAATTGCTGAGAATAACGAGGCCGTCTGCGGGAAAATGCGCACGACCTCGCTGCGTGAACCGATCAACGCAACATTAAAGGCAAACAGCACGAGAATGAACGCGGTCCAGCGGGAGGAACGGCGAGCCTGTTTGCGGCGGGCCTGTAATCGCTTGCGGCGCGCGGCAAAGTCTTCGATTTCATCCGTTTCCGCCTCCGCTGTGATCTCGGAAGCCTCGAGCGCTGGCACCAGGGATGGCGCGTCGGCAATTGCGGCGGCTACCGGCATGGCGGCTCCTGCGGGATCCACCGCGGGATAGTCGAAACCAGCCATGTCTTCCGGCGCGGGCTCAAGATTGCTCCCGCCGTGGCCCATGCCTCGATCCGGCCGGATTACGCCGGGCGATTCGGGCGGTTCGGGTGTGCCAATCTCTCCGTCCCCGGCTCCCACTTCGGCGGGTTGAGCGTCCGCAAACCATGTCGTCCTGCAGCGGGCGCAGCGCACGGTGCGCCCGGCCGCGCCGAGGTAGCCCGGCTCGATTGCGTATGACGTTGAACAGTTCGGACAGGCAATCAGCATGGAACGACGATTGTTTGGAGGTCCAACCGTACCAGTCGTCCGTTAATGGATCGGAAACCATGATAGTCCCCGGTTCATGGGACAAACCGGTGACTTCCGGCCCACTCCTATGGCGAGCCCCTCATAATCCTGTAAAAAGCGCAGTTCCGGGCCGGGTGTGCGGGAATGGGGACGGCATTTCGGGCGCCGGGAGATCATGGCCGGACGGTAATTCGTCGGGGACCGCGGGAAAATCATTGGAGAGGGGTGGGTGGTCCGATTCGAGAACGTAGGTTTGCGTTACGGCCTTGGGCCGGAGGTCCTGCGTGACCTCACGTTCCGGATCGACCCCCATTCGTTTCAATTCCTCACGGGGCCTTCCGGGGCGGGAAAGACGTCGCTGCTGCGGCTGCTATTTCTGTCGATGAGGCCGACGCGGGGTCTGATTACCCAATTTGGCCATGATGTCGCGACCCTGTCACGCGACGCTGTGGCCACGCTGCGTCGGCGCATAGGGATCGTATTTCAGGATTTCCGGCTGCTCGACCACATGACGACCTATGAGAATGTCGCTCTGCCATTGCGCGTAATCGGACGTCCTGAAGAAAGCTACCGCGATGAGGTGATCGAGCTGCTGAGCTGGGTTGGCCTCGGCGAGCGCATGTGGGCTCTTCCGCCGGTGTTGTCGGGCGGCGAAAAGCAGCGCGCCGCAATCGCTCGCGCGGTCATTGCGCGGCCGCAATTGCTGCTTGCCGATGAGCCAACCGGAAACGTCGACCCGACTTTGGCGCAGCGACTCTTGCGTCTCTTCGTCGAGCTCAACAAATCAGGGACATCGGTGGTCATCGCAACCCACGACATTGCGCTCATGGACCAGTACGATGCTCGCCGGTTGGTGTTGCACGACGGCCGGTTGCACATTTACGACTGAGGAGTCCGATGGCGGAGACCGGAATCAGCAGATTTGCAACACCGATACACGAGTCGGAACCTCTGCTGCCGCACTTCGAAACGCCATTGGTGCCGCGCAATTCGATCTCCGGCCGGGCACTCGTTGCGGTCGTGGCGATCATGACGTTCCTTGGATCACTGACGACCGGCGCGGCCGTCCTCGTAAGCAAGGCCGCGGGGGAATGGCAATCCGACATCTCGCGGGAAGTAACCATCCAAGTCATCCCGGCACCAGGACGGGATCTCGATGCCACGACCGCTAAAGCAGCCTCCGTCGCGCGTGGATCCCCTGGCATTGTCGATGTGCAGCCTTATTCGAAGGAGGAATCCGCCAGGCTGCTCGAGCCCTGGCTCGGAAGCGGAATATCGCTCAACGAGCTGCCCGTGCCGCGGCTGATCGTGGTGAAGCTCGCGCCGGACGCGACGCCCGATCTTGCGCAGTTGAGGCGCGTACTTGCGGAACAGGTACCGGGTGCAATGCTCGATGACCATCGCGGCTGGATCGACCACATGCGCACGATGGCCGGCACGGCAGTCGCCCTGGGTATCTGTATTTTGGTCTTGATGTTCGTGGCCACGATTTTGTCGGTTACATTCGCCACGCGTGGCGCAATGGCGACAAACAAAGCAGTCATAGAGGTCCTACATTTTGTCGGTGCCAAGAACGGATACATCGCGCGGCACTTTCAGCACCATTTTCTCATTCTCGGGTTGCAGGGAGGGGCAATCGGGGGTGGCGCCGCTATCCTCCTATTTACGCTGGCCAGCGTGCTTAGCCGATGGTTTTCCGGCACGGCGGGCGGAGAGCAGGCAGCGGCTCTTTTCGGCTCTTTCTCGATCGGCTTCGCTGGTTATGCCGCCGTGCTCGCGCAGGTCGCGCTCGTCGCGGGGCTGACTGCCCTGACCTCGCGGCATACCGTCAATAGCACTCTTGAAATGATCGACTGACATGTTTGCCAGTCTTGCTCGCTGGATCGGTTTTTTGACCATGGCCGCCGGCGTCACGGGCCTCATACTGCTCGCCGCCGGGTTCGTCTGGTTTGTCTCGAACATCGCGAGCGATGAAGTCACGCTGGACATCAAGGCGGATGGCATTGTCGCCCTTACCGGCGCCGCCGCCCGCATTCCCGATGCGATCGAATTGCTGGCGACAGAGCGAGGCAAGCGACTCCTGATCACCGGAGTCCATCGCGCCACCAGCGCAAAGGAAATAGCGCGAATTACGCCGCTCTATTCGAGATATTTCACCTGCTGCATCGACCTCGACCGTTCGGCGCTCAATACGTTTGGCAATGCACTTGAAACGAAACGTTGGGCGCGCGAGCATAATTTCAATTCCCTGATCGTGGTGACCTCCAACTGGCACATGCCTCGCGCCATGGCCGAGCTTTCCCACCAGTTGCCTGACGTAACATTGTTCGCTTTCCCGGTAATTTCCGAAAAGGTGAAGACCGAGCCTTGGTGGTCTAATATCGATACCGCGCGCCTGCTACTTGGAGAGTATTTCAAGTATCTGTTCGCGCTGATGCGTATGCGCCTCGACCCCGACGGGGCGATTTAGAAAGATGTCGCCGGTGGTCATCCTGTTACGATCAATAGCCTTCAACGTCTTATTCTATCTGAATACAGTCGTACACCTGATTGCCGGTCTGCCGACTTTCTTCATGCCTTATCGTGCGATCATCGAGGTGGCAAAATCATGGGGCCGCGTAAACATTATACTGCTTCGCGTGGTCGCTGGAATCGACTGCGAAATTCGCGGCCGCGCTAAGATCCCAAAAGGGCCGCTCATCGTCGCCTCCAAGCACCAATCGGCATGGGAAACGTTTGCGCTCTTGCCGCTGCTCGACAATCCATTGTTTATTCTAAAACGGGAGCTGCAATGGATTCCAATTTTCGGCTGGCTGACAATCAAGGGCCGCATGGTGCCGGTTCATCGTGGTGGGGGCTCGCAGGCACTGAACGACATGCTCGAGCGCGCTCGCATTGAACTCGCCGATAACCGGCAGCTTATCATTTTTCCCGAGGGGACACGCCGGCCGGCGGGAGCCGAGCCTCGCTACAAGATTGGTGTGGCCCATCTCTATGCCGCCGAAGGCGTGCCGTGCACTCCAATCGCCCTCAATTCGGGCCTGTTCTGGCCGCGCCGGTCGCTGCTGCGCTTTCCTGGAACGGTGGTAGCCGAAATTCTTGATCCGATTCCGCCGGGACTCGACAAGGACACGTTTTTCGAGCGTTTGCAGAATGACATCGAAACTGCGACGGCTCGCCTGATTGCCGAGGCACGAGCGAAAATGAAGGGCTGATTCACGACCCGCGGGTCGCTCAAGATGTTGTCGATTGATGAGTGCCTTTGAGCTGCTCGGCCAGCATCTGCAAGGCAGCGTCACGAATTCCGAGCCGCTGGAGTTCTTTTACGCCAGCGAGGACATAGTCACGGCAGGTGCCCGAACGGCCATGGCCCTGTCGAGTATAGTGCAGTTGCTGGGCAAGGCTCAGCCTCCCGGCATATTGGCGGTGCCCCCGGTCCACGAGGTAGCAAAGCGCATGTACGCTTTCCTGCGGATCATCGTCGAGCCAAACCCGACGCCATGCCTCGCGATAGACCAAGGTCACCTGCTCGCGAGCTCGCAGGTATTCGATGGTTTTCGGCCGCTTGGCCCGTGCAACTCGGTACGCAATGCCGCGGCAATTGCCGCCGCGATCCAGCCCGAAGACAAGGCCGGGCTTTTCCGGAGTTCCGCGATGCACAAACGAGTATACGCAAAGCGCACGGTGGGCGCCTACGAGGCGCGCGTTGCGCCGCTCAAGAAAGTCGAAGTCAGGGCGCCACATCAACGACCCATAGGCGAAGACCCAGAAGTCCTCGTTGCTTTGATAGGTTTGTACGTTCATCGTGGCGGGAATAGACGACACTTTGGAAGGCCAACTTGCGTTCGCCTATCAGGACGGTGGTAACCCTGCAACTGCGACTTGCGCATGGGCGCAGAAACGCCGCATTCCGCAGGTTTTGAATTCGATGATGCGTGATCCGACTAGCCTGCAATCGCGCCGCCGGACCGGACTTCGTTACACGATGCTGCTTTTCATCGTGTTTGCGTTGGTTGCCGGCTGGACCGGCTATTGGAAATTTGCAGCCAGTAAAGGCCAACAGACAATTGACGGATGGCGAGCGCGCGAGGCTAGGGCAGGCCGCATTTACAACTGCGGATCGCAGTCGATTGGGGGTTTTCCGTTTCGGATTGAAGTCAACTGCGGCGATGCTTCAGCGGTTTTCCCTGCCAACCAGCCGCCGCTTGAGCTCAAGACCAGCAGTATCATGGTGCTAAGCCAAGTCTATCAGCCCGGTCTGCTGATCAGCGAATTTCATGGGCCGCTTACGGTCGGCGAGCTCGGCAAGACGCCGAATGTCATCGCCGACTGGAAGTCCGCTCAGTCAAGTCTGCGGGGTACACCGGCGGCGCCCAGCCGCGCGTCGCTAGTGCTCGAACAGCCCGTTGTCGACCGTATGGACGGTGGCAACCGGCAGAATTTACTGCGGGCAAAACACATCGAGTTTCACGGGCGCCTGGCCGAAGGCTCGGTTACCAACAATCCGGTGCTCGAGGTCGCGCTGCAGCTAGATCAGGCAACGGCTCCTGATCTGCATCCGGCCGCGGCCAGGCCGACCGATGCCACTATCACCGGCCTGTTTCGTGGCCTGGCTGATTTTTCACCCCAGCCCTGGTCCGCGCGGTTCCGCGAAATGCAGGCGGCGGGCGGCCGCATCGACATCACGCAGGCGCGCGTGCAGCAGGGTGACATTGTCGCGGTCGGTGGCGGCAGCCTGTCGCTCAATGCAGACGGAAAGCTCGAGGGCCAATTACGGGTTACCATAGTGGGCCTGGAGCAGTTCCTGGCGGCAATCGGCGCCCAACAGCTTGTGCAGACCTCTCCACAGATGGACAAGCTTGCCGGTGCCCTCGATCGGCTTGCGCCCGGCCTCGGCGGTCTGGCGCGCCAACAGGCCGGCGCCAATATTTCAACCGGCATCAATTTGCTGGGCGAACAAGCCATGCTCGAGGGCAAGAAGGCGGTGACGCTTCCGTTGCGCTTCAACGACGGTGCGGTTTTTCTTGGGCCGATGCCGATCGGGAATACGCCGGCGCTGTTCTAGTTTTTTTCCGACGCGTAGGGCTTTGGCAGAGGTTCGTGCGGCAGATCCGGGTGCGGACGGCCGAAATCGGGCGCCGGCGAGTCCTGGCCGATCTCGACGATGCCTTTGCGGATGGCCCGCGTGCGCGTGAAATGTTCGAACAACGCATCGCCATCGCCTTTGCGGATCGCTTTCGTTAGCGCTGAAACGTCCTCATTGAAGCGACCCAGCATTTCCAGGACGGCCTCCTTGTTAGCAAGGAAGACGTCGCGCCACATCGTCGGATCCGATGCAGCGATGCGCGTAAAATCGCGGAAGCCGCCCGCGGAAAACTTCAGCACTTCCGATCGCGTGACCGTCTGCAGTTCATCGGCTGTGCCAACGATCGTGTAAGCGATTAGGTGAGGCAGATGGCTGGTGATGGCCAGCACCAGATCGTGGTGATCGGGGGCCATCGTGTCCACGTTGGCGCCGAGCAGCCGCCAGAATGCCGCGAGTTTCTCGACCGCCTTGGGATCGGTGTCATGGGGCGGCGTTAGGATGCACCACCGGTTGACGAACAGTTCGGCGAAGCCGGCATCGGGCCCGGAATACTCGGTGCCCGCCACAGGATGCGCCGGCACGAATTGCACGGTCTTCGGCAGATGGGGTGCCATGTCGCGTACGACCGCGCCTTTCACCGAGCCGACATCGGAAACGATCGCGCCGGCGGCGAGTTGCGGGCCGATCTCTCTGGCGACCGGGCCACAGGCGCCCACTGGAATGCAAACGATGACGAGATCGGCGCCTTCCACCGCCGCCCCATTGCTTTCGAAGACTTGATCCGCGAGGCCGAGCTCGGCGACGCGCCTGCGCGTCTGCGGCGACCGCGCGGTCGCCGCAATCGTGCGCACCGCGCCTTGCGCTCGCGCCGCCCTAGCGATCGAGGAGCCGATCAACCCGGCGCCGATCAACGCAAGCCGATTAAACAAGGGTGCCGATTTGCTCATGCCGGCGTTCCCAAAAAGTCCCTGAGCGCCTGAACAACCAGGCGATTGGCCTCTTCGGTGCCGACGCTCATCCGCAACGCATTCGGCAGCTTGTAAGCGCCTACATGGCGCAGGATCAGTCCGCGTTTGGTGAGGAAAGCATCGGCTTCCTTGGCCGAGCGGCCCTTGTCCTCCGGGAAATGAATGAGCACGAAATTCGCCGCACTCGGCGTCACTGGCAGGCCGAGCTTGCCAATCTCGTCCGTCAGCCAGGCCAACCAGCGCGCATTGTGCGACCTCGCCCGATCAATGTGGGCTGTATCACGGATTGCCGCGATCCCCGCGGCAATCGCCGGACCATTGACGTTGAATGGTCCACGAATGCGATTGACGCAATCGACCACATGCGCTGGGCCATACATCCAGCCAAGGCGCAACGCGGCCAACCCGTAGATCTTAGAGAACGTGCGTGTCATTACCACGTTGTTGTTGGTCGCGACCAACTCGATACCCGACTCGTAGTCGTTGCGCTGGACATATTCCGCGTAGGCGGCATCGAGCACGAGCAAAACGTTCGCTGGCAAGCACTTGTGCAACCGCTTGACCTCGTCGAACGGGATGTAAGTTCCCGTCGGATTGTTCGGGTTGGCGAGGAATACGATCTTGGTCCTTGGTGTCACAGCCTTGAGGATCGCATCCACGTTTGCGGTATAATCTTTTTCCGCGGCCGCAATTGCTTTTGCCCCGGTGCCCATTGTCGCGATTGGGTAAACCAGAAAGCCATGCGTCGTGTAGATTGCTTCGTCGCCGTCCTTGAGAAAGGCGCGCGCGAGCAGGTTCAGCAGATCGTCAGAACCGGCGCCGCAGACAATCCGCTCGGGGTCCAGGCCGAACACAGCGCCGATTGCCTCGCGGAGGGCCGACGCCGAGCCGTCAGGATAATCTTCCAGGTGTTCGCCAGCTGCCCGATAGGCAGCGATGGCATTCCCACTCGGCCCCAACGGCGTCTCGTTGGAGGAGAGCTTGAACACTTTGGCGACACCCGGAGCGCTGCTCTTGCCCGGGACGTAGGGGGCAACATCGAGCACGCCGGGGCGCGGTTGCGGGCGGTTTGCAGTCATTAACAGTGTTCCGAACAATCAGGTCTTCTTGGCGGCAACCGTATAGCGGGTTGCATGGCTTCCGACGAGGGCCGCCGAGCGCACTGTGGTGCCAGCATTAACCAAGGCTGCGCTGATCGATTCGAGGCTCGTTTCTTTGGGCAAGGTCACAAGCAGAGCGGCGCCGTCGAAGGCCCGGTCCGGCACGGCAATGAAATCAGTGAGCGCGGACAGTGCTTTTGCGGGGCCGACGCCCCAGCCCGAGACGCGCACGCTCCACACGGCGGCTTCCGTCGCCATGGCGTCAGCTGCGACACGGGAGAGCACGAACACAGGCAAGGCAGCCGGGTGATCGCGCCGTTCAACGAAGGGCAGGCGGGCGATGATCTTGGGAGCCGCGTCGAACTCAAGCGCACTCCACCACGCGCCAGCCGAGGAAATGTCAAAAGCTGGAACGAGGCCGAGGTCCCCCTTGGAGGCCGACACCGCTGCCACCACTGCGGCAGCGCCCATGTGCGGGACGAATGGCACAGTGAAACCGAAATGAAAGCGGGCGGAATCGCGCATCAAGGCATCGCCTGCGGACAAGTCGGCGTGAACTGAGAAGGGAGCCTGAACGTAGGTGAAAGTCGAGATGATGACGCGCCAGATGCTTTCGACAGTATCGAGAGGCAGTATTCCTTTGTGACGGTTAACCAGCCGGCGCATCATCTCGGCTTCACGCGCCGGCCGGAACGCCGACGCTCCGGTGTCCTGGCTGCGTTTAGCCTCGATCAGCCGGTCAATAATTGTCCCGCGCTCGATCAGGAGCTGATGCATCGCCTCGTCAATACGGTCGATCTCCCTGCGCAGATCGCCCAGCGAGGGCGGTTCGGGTGCTTTTGCCATGACGGCATTGATAGGTGGGCGGAGGCCCGAAATCAAAGAAAACGTTGACTGTAGGCTGCTAGGTTGACACTAAACCGCTACAAAACGGCCCGTGATACAAATGGTGCGCCCGGGGACGCGTAAATTTCATATGGGTGAAGTCAGTCGAACCAGTGAGCAGGAGGTCGCGGACGCGCCGCGCGAGGCGGATCAGCCACACGAGTCGCTGATCGCGCGTTTTGGTGCCGACGAACCGCTAAAACTCGACGCTGGCGTCGATCTGGCACCGCTCCAGATCGCGTATAAAACCTATGGAACGCTGAACGCCGCGCGCTCGAACGCGGTGCTTATTTGCCACGCGTTGACTGGCGATCAGCACGTGGCAAGTATTCATCCGGTCACCAAGAAACCGGGCTGGTGGGAAACGATGATTGGTCCCGGCAAGCCGATCGACACCGAGCGGTATTACGTTGTCTGCCCGAACGTGGTTGGCGCCTGCATGGGCACTACCGGCCCATCGTCGACCGATCCAAAGACAGGCAAGCCTTGGGGACTCTCGTTTCCAGTCATAACAATCCGCGACATGGTGCGCGCGCAAGCCATGCTGCTCGATCATCTTGGGATTGAGTCATTGTTTGCGGTCGCGGGCGGGTCGATGGGCGGCATGCAGGTGCTGCAATGGGCCGCGAGCTATCCGCACCGCGTGTTCTGCGCATTGCCGATTGCCTGCGCGACCCGCCACTCGGCGCAGAATATCGCCTTTCACGAGGTCGGCCGCCAGGCGATCCTGGCCGACCCGGAATGGCGCGGCGGCCGCTATTTGCTGGAAAATACCAATCCGCGCCGCGGCCTCGCGGTTGCGCGCATGGGCGCGCATATTACGTACCTGTCCGATGCCGCCTTGCATCGGAAATTCGGCCGCAAATTCCAGGATCGTGCCAATCCGACCTTCTCGTTCGATGCGGATTTCGAGGTCGAATCCTATCTCCGCCACCAGGGCATTTCGTTTGTCGAGCGCTTCGACGCCAATTCCTATCTCTATCTCACGCGTGCCATGGACTATTTCGATCTTGCCGCCGACTACGATGGCGTGCTGGCCAATGCTTTCAAGGATACGCCCACGCGTTTCTGTGTGGTCTCCTTCACGAGCGACTGGCTGTTCCCGACCTCGGAGTCGCGGGCGATCGTGCATGCGTTGAATGCGTCGAGTGCCCGCGTGTCTTTCGCCGAAATCGACACGGACAAGGGCCATGATGCCTTCCTGCTTGACGAGCCTGAGCTCTTTGCGATCGTGCGGGGCTTCCTTGATGGTGCCGGCAAGGCACGTGGCCTGAGCCCCAAGAGTTGAAGCGGAAGTTGAACGATGAATAGGCTGGCGCCCGCCGATACCGATCCCACCGTCGCTGGTATTGAACGCGCGCCTAGCGGCGCCCGTGTCGACCTGGTCCTCGTCGCGGAGATGGTCGAGCGTGGCGCAAAGGTGCTTGACGTCGGCTGCGGCGATGGAGAGTTGCTGCGCCTTCTTAGCGAGAGCCGTGGGGTCGACGGCCGCGGCATCGAATTGTCGCGGGAGGGTGTGAACGAATGCGTCGCCAAAGGGCTGGCAGTGATCCAGGGGGACGCCGACACGGACCTTGCCGACTATCCTAACGATGCTTTTGATTACGTCATCCTATCGCAGACGTTGCAGGCGACGCGGCGCCCGCGCGTCGTTCTTGAGCATATGCTCCGCATCGGAAGCCACGCGATTGTGTCGTTCCCCAATTTCGGGCACTGGCAGGTGCGTTTGCAGCTTCTGTTCGCCGGCCACATGCCACGCACCGTTATTCTTCCGTTCAGCTGGTATGACACCCCCAACATTCACCATTGCACCATCAAGGACTTCCGCAAGCTCTGCACCGAAATTGGGGTCAAGATGGAGAAGGCGGTGGCCCTGAATGCCTGGGGTTCGCCGCTTCGCCTCAACGCTCCCTGGTGGTTCTGGAATCTGTTCGGCGAACAGGCGGTATTTCTGCTGAGCCGCAGAAGCTGATCCGGCGTGATTTGTCGCCAACCTGTACCGACACCGAAATGCCCGCAGCTCTAACTTTGGTGCGGGCTACAACTGCTTTTGTTGGAGGTATAGATACTGTAATAAAAAATAATGATGAAACCTTATAAGTAAACAATACAAGCGATTGCGTATAATTTTTTTTGCGTACGTATAATTTTGTAATAGCGGTTATGCGGTGCACGAAACGACCTTCCCACGATCACGAAATTGCCATATGGGG
>Ga0066903_100000530_pt1 | contig 24492 bp, 21 predicted proteins | sample PanSoiMetaGPlot1_FD_67491 | JGI IMG/M metagenome (GOLD analysis project Ga0066903, IMG submission 67491) | Tropical forest soil microbial communities from Panama analyzed to predict greenhouse gas emissions - Panama Soil - Plot 1 (version 2) | ecosystem: Environmental > Terrestrial > Soil >... | reverse complement strand
AAAGGCTATAGCTGTACCAGTGCGCCGACCAGCATTTGTGACGCGCTAGGCATCAACGGATCCAACATTAAAATGCGGCAAGATCCGAATGGTCCACACACATTCCTGGTAGGAGCTACTTCCGCTTGGAATGTCGAAGCGGGCGAGAACGTGCATGTGACGATCAGCGGCACCGTCGCGGGATCAATGAGCAATCAAAACTGGCCCCACTTTAACGGACTTCGAGGTCAAACGGGTGACGGAGTCGAAGACAACAAGACCACGGTTTATTGCTCCAGTGTCGGAGCCTGTGCTGCAGGAGCAGGTGTGAGCGACATTCCGTGTACGTCGACGAGTCCCGAGGCCTTCTGCACCGATCAACCTACAATCGCACCTTATCTAACGGCTCGGGCGACCTTCGCCCCCGCACCTTCGAATGATCCTTATCCATTTACGATCGAGGTAATACTCAACGGCGGAACGTTCGGAACTGCAACGCTTTACTCGGTCGGAGTACACCTTTCTGGGAAGTAGGCCGGGCAGAACATTCTTTGTGCCACTGTGGCCAGCCCCTCACGCGAACCTGAAAGAGTAACGAGCGGTGTGAATCAGCATCAAGTCTAGAATTCGACCTTCAGGCCGAACTGAAACACTCTTGCCATGTGCGCGCCGCTCGGCCTCATAAAGAAATCTGAGCCCACGTCATTGTTGAGGCCGTTCCATTGCGTGTGATTGAAGATGTTGAACCCCTCCGCCCGAAACTGAATATTGACTCTATCCGTTGCCTTGAAGGTCTTGTAGATCGACATGTCAAAGTTCGTGCGGTGAGTTAAGTTCAGGCTGTTGCGGCCTGAGTTGCCGAACGTAAGGCCCTGTGTCTCCGCATAAGCATCCGGATTGAAAAGCAGTGGTCCCTTAATTGTCGGATCGGAAGCAAAGCGGTTGCCGGTTATCGTGTGAGGATCGCCAACCAGATCCGCATAAGACCCTGTACCGGTGCCGTTTGCAACTCCAGCACTATCGCCGAACACTCCGTTAATCACGGAAATCGGTGTCCCGCTTTGCGTGCTCATGATGCCAGCGAACTGCCATCCTCCAAACACATCGCGTGCAAGTCCTTGCTGCTTAAAGAATGGCAGGTCGTAGATCCAACTTATCGTCAAAATGTGCCTCTGATCGAAGTTCGAGCTGGCGTAGTTTTTTCGGACATCGGATGAATCAACGAAGTTGCTGTCGAACTTGTCGGAAGAATTGTCGATGGAGTGACTATAGGTGTATGCGACTGCAAGCGTTAGCGGACCGCTCGTTTGCCGGACCGAGACCTGCAATGCGTTATAACCCGAATTCGCCACTGACTCGACGCGTTCAATGCTTCCCAGGCTAAAGAATGGCCGGAAGAAATTCGGATCGTTTCCACACGCCACTGTCAGATTGATCGCTGCCCTGCCGCTAACTGGATTGCCGTTCACATCGAATGTTGGAGCAGTCGGCGTGCCGCCTTGCGAGCCGCAAACATCGTCCCTGATCGGTTCGCCCGGTTGAAACGGATTCAATGATGGATTCAGTGTCGGCACCTGGTTGTACTCACGTTGCAGGGTAAGGTGCGTTCCTTTACTTCCAACATACGCGACGGTCGCAATCGTATTTCGGAATACATCGCGCTGCACTCCCAGGTTCCATTGTTGCGTATACGGCCATTGCACTTGATCAGGGATAGAGATGGACGATAGCGGGAACAACAGTCCCTGACCACCAACACTCGTATAGCCGACGATGTTGTACTGTGTTGGCTCTTGAACGAGAGGAGGCGTGCCCTCGAGGTTCTCCGCGTTGGCCTCCTCGCCGTTTGTGTGGTCAAAGAACACGCCGTATCCGCCGCGAACGGACATCTTCCCGTCCTTAAAGGGATCCCACGCAAAACCCACGCGGGGCGCGGGATTGAATAGATGTCCCTCAGAACAGCCGCGCGGAACACCTGGAGCGCCGCATTGCACCATGCCGTTGAACGGAGTCGTGCCAGGCGTCTCGATCAGGGCGCCTTCCTGCCCCGTGACGCTACCGTCCACGTCAATTTGCGGAGCGGTGCTCCGGTCGTATGCCGCAGGATCCCAGTTGTAAACCAGCTTGTTCGCTTCGTAATACGTTCCGAACAGGCTGACTCGAAGACCCAAGTTCAAGGTCAGGTTCCGAGACACGTGAAAATCATCTTGAATGTATGGCTCAAAAATCTTGTAGCGCAGGTGATATTTCGGTTGTGCGCTGTCCTGCGAAAAGCTGGCAATGTTGCCCATCAGCATGTCGGCAAACCCATTGCCAGTCGAAACCGGAGATGTCGAGTCGAAGGACAAGTCGCCCTGAACATTCACATATGCGAGCTCGTTCTTCTGCGCCGCCACGAAGTACCCTCCAAACTGGAGGTTGTGCCGGCCAAGACTCTTGGTGACGTTGTCCCGAATGGTGTACGTAGGGTTTGAGTTTTCCCAGGGAAACGCTGTCGGTCCTTCGCAGAAGCCGCCGCCGTACGCGCCGTTCGTCGACACGCAGAAGTCCGGCAACTTACCACCGTTGTCGGGAAACAGTCCCGTCATTGTGAAGCTGCTGGGCCGTTGCCAGACCTCAGGATGAGTATTTGTTTGCGTGATATGGTCCGTCGTATAGCTGGCAACAAATTCATTGAGCAACGTCGGCGAGATCGTCGCCGTGAGCCGCGCAACAGCGCTCACTCCAGGACCGCGGAAACGCGTACCGATCGTTGGAAAACTCTGATCCCCCCACGTAACTGTGGCATTGGTTGTATCCCACGAATCATGAATGTAGCGAAACGTGGCTCGCATTTTTGAGTTGATGTCATGATCGACACGGACCAATTCTTCGCGCCAGTGCGTGGGCTGTCCGACCGACGCGGCAAAAAAGGAATTCACGCCAGAACCGGTCGTCGGCTCGGGAATCATGGGCAGTAGCGTCTGTCCGTTGGTGTCAATCGACGGAAGCTGGTTGTTGGGGAATGGCAACCCCGTGTTGGGATCGAATGGGCAGTCTGCAGCCGTCGGATCGGGATCGCAACGATCATTAAAGTTTCCCTGCCGGTTTTCCAGGGATGGAACGGGAGTGAAGAATGTTGCAGGCACATTCTCGCGGCGCCACTCCTGGGACCAGAAAAAGAATGTGTGATTCTTCCAGATGGGCCCGCCTATGGTGTAGCCGAAATCATGCTTCTTATACGGAGGCTTCGGAGTGCCAGGCAGATCAAAGTAGTTGTGCGCATTGAATGCTTCGTTTCGCAAGAATTCATAAGCTGAACCGTGGAACTGGTTCGTCCCCGACTTAGTCTCAACCTCGATAGTCCCGGAGGCATTCCTCCCGTACTGAGCGCCATAGTTCGACGTTAGCACTCGTACTTCGGCAATCGACTCGATGCTGGGATATACATTCAACGTCTCGTTGCTGCCATTGTCCATGACGTCTCCGCCATCGACCTCCCAGTTGTTGTTCTCGACTCGGCCTCCGTTGATGCTGTAATTAACATTCCCCTGCACCCCAACCACGCCTTCGTCTTGCCCGGTCTGATTACTGACGCCCGGCACAAGCGTTACCAGTTGTGTGAAATTCCTGCCGTTCAATTGAAGCTGAGTCAGCTCTTTTGCCGTGATCGTGCCGGCTATCTCGGAAGTCTGGGTGTTCACCTGCGTGAGCCCTTCGCCTTCAACTACCACCTTGACGTTGATGTCCCCGACTTGCAGAGTGACGTCGATGCGGGCACTCTGCGCCACGCGCAGAGTCACGTTGTTGGCTTCATATTTTCGAAATCCAGAGGACACCACAACGAGAGAGTAGGTGCCGGGAGCCAAGGCGGGAGCCAGGTACTCACCTTGAGAGTTGCTCTTCAACTCGCGCGTCACACCCGTGGCGTTGTTAGTGATAGAAACACTGGCACCCGCTAGGACTGCGCCGGTGTTATCGCGGATTGTGCCCGTAAGAGAGGCTGTGTCTTGCGCCCGCACGCTTACAGGGACTAACGGTAATGAACACAAAAGAACCCAGACCCACTTCCCCTTGTTCGCCATCTCGTCCACCTGCCACCGGCTCGGTGAAAACAGCTTCAGACATCCATTTTCAGCAGATGATCCTACACGCATTGGCTGAAAATGAAAGAGACTGATTCGACACGTATTGGAGCCAGGGACTGCCCGCTGGCGTGAAATGTGAGTGTTTTTTTAGAGGGCCTCCTCTGCTGTGTAACTCATTGAATGATCGATGGATATTTTTCACGGGTACAAATAGATTCAGCGTTCAACCTTGCCCCGGGTCTTGACCTTTGTTCACGGATAAAGGAAAGTACTCAGACGCGCCCCCATCTTCCCACCTGAAAATCTCTAGCTCTTGAGGTGATTTGTGTTTAAGAAACTTTTCTGTCTCTCCCTGATGGGTTTGGCGCTGACGTTCCTTTCGCACGCGCAACAGACCGTAAACGTTACGTCACCGGCAGCACCACCGCCATATTGCAGTCCTTGCATCTTTTACTCAGGCGACTTTGATCCGCGGCCTGCGAAGGAACCCAATGGCTTGTTGAATGGAATTTTTCCGGGTCCCACCGATGGCCAAGTTTGGGTGCCATTTGCAGTCTCGAACAAGATTCGGATTCAAGGCCTCATTGCGAACCAGTTGTTTACGACTCCACCACCGCCGGATACTCCGATGACCTGGGAGATCCGCGCGGGTGTCTCGTCCGGGAACGGAGGAACAGTGCAATGTTCCGGAAGCGGCACGGCGCACGCCACGCCCACCGGTCGAACGTTCGTCTCCGGCTCGACGACTTATACCGAGTGGACATACAAACTTACGCTTGCGCCGACTGACTATTGCGATCTGCGCAATCCCACATTCGCTCCAATCGAGGATGACAAGCAAATTCTCCCTCCCGGCGGAAAAGGACAGTGTCCTCCAAACTGTTATTTTTCGATGACAGGGGACAATACTGGCGCTGCTCCGCTGGCAGTAGGGGCGAGTTACTTGTCAGACATTCCGAGCCCGGCAGCTCACCATTTTGGCTTGCCCAACGTGGTCAACAATTCGTTCTTCAGCTCGACTTCGTTCGGCTACAACTTCGTGCCGGCTACAACGGCTTGCACAGCAGGCTCACCGGTGGCCATCACGCAAGTCGGCTGTCACATGTTTTCCGTGGGGTTGATTGGAATCGGCAAATGAGTTGAACCGCGCCTACTTTAACCGGCCGGATTCAGCCCTCGCCTCTCGCAGGATGCGCAGATCAGAATCGCCATCCTCCCAGAGCGCGAGAAGCTCCGCGTAGGCCTGGCGGGCGACAGAGACATTGGACGCATTCGCAGCCGCCCGGGCAAGTTGTACGTGTGCAAGGGCGCCAAGAGGAAAATTCCCGACTAAGCCGCGGTGCGCGATGATTTTCTGAAATTCGGCCATTGCTTCGTTCCATCGTTGCGTGGCAAGAAATGCCTCCCCGCGCAGATATGCCGGATACATCGTCGCCTGGAAGAAGAACGGTGGCTTACCGCCTCCGTATTCGTACGTCGCTGCTTCCTCCAAATATTTCAACGCTTGTGCTGCCTGCTTGCGTTCCAATGCAACCGCCGCAAGGATGCTGGGGACCCAGAACGCATTAACCAGAGTGTTGTTGGGATACTTCTTTTGGAGCGAATCAACCAGACTTTCCGCTTGTGCGCTCTGCCCGGCGCGAGCCAGCACCATGGCCGCAGCAATCTGGACATCCATCGTGGGAGCCAGCGCTAGCGCTTCCGCCGCTTTGTTCCTGGCTTCCAATACATTTCCGAATTCCGCCTCGCGTAGAGCCTCGCTCACCTGCCAATCGGCTGCCGTCTCCTTAGCATCACTCCGCAATGCTGATCGAATCGCCCGCTCTGAAATATCACGTGCACGATTCAGACGTCCATGAAAAGCTTCAGTATCAGATTGGACTGCGAGCAAGGTATCTTCGTCAGAGGTACCCATGGCCGAAGCAACGATGCGATCCATTTCAGCAGTGTCATTCTCTAGGAATGCCAGTTGGAAGTAGTTTTGTACCAGGGCGTCAGAGAGATTTCGCTCCCGCGCCTGCTCTAGGATTGCCCGCGCTTCGGCCAAACGATCCAGGCTCATGTAGTCGTATGAAAGATTCGAGTAGACGCGGAAGGTGTCGGGGGCCATCTGGAATGCTTCCAAGTCCTCGGCGAGCGCCTTCTCGGAGCGCCCCAGGTTTGAGTACGTGATTCCTAGATTGATGCGCGGACTCAATGTTCGCGGATACATCTGCTTCCACTGCTCGTTGACTTGAACTGCCTTCTCTTGATCGCCTGTGACATTCAGGTAGTAGGCGGAGTCGATGGAAAACCTCTCCCATTCCGTAACGTGACCCCGCAATTGATAAGCCCTGGTTATGTATTCCGCAGAAAGAGCAGGCTGACCCAAGTTCGAATAGATAACTCCCAGACCTACGTTAGCGACAGCAAAATTCGGATCCAACGCAACTGCCTGCTTGAAAAGCGGCAAAGCTGCAGACTCTCCCTTGGTCCTCCACGTCTTCATCGCCTGCCCATATGCTTCTAATGCTTCGAGCGAAGACGTCGTGTCAGGGAACAGCGGGGTGTTGTGCTGCTGAATGGATGACAGGGACTCGCCTAGTTTGCTGCGAATCGCGCGTGCGGCTTCATGGAGTTGGGATAACACTCGCTCTCGCCCATCCGCCTCGACCTGCTGCACGTGCAAGGCATCCCCGGTTTCACAGTTCACGGCTTTCAGCGTGATCGCATAATGCGAGCCGATGCTTGAGATGGATCCCTGTAGCATCACTTTGCTGTTCCCCCGCAGACAGACTTCACGTGCGATTTCCGGAGTTAATTGCGAATCAGTAGGGCGTCCCATGCGCTGCAGCTGACGAGCCACCGCGCCATCGGAAACCACATTCAAAAATGGGGATTGCCCCAGGTCGGCAGCCAAGCCTTCTTTCAGAGCGTCATCAAATACCTTGTCTCCGGTGTTGTTGATGAAGTCTGCGATTACAATCGTGTCCTTGTCCGTTAGTTGGGCAGGCGGAGCCTTACGCAGAACAATGCCCGCAACAACCGCGGCTATCAGGATTGCGACTGCCACACCCCAGATCCAATGCCGCTTGTTCACCGGGAGCCAGGAGGTCCTGGGAGTCACGAGGTCGGTGGTTGGTGCAAGGTCGGGTCGGGGAGTCGCAGTTGAACTTAGAACACGCGGTCCGCTGCTGCCTGCCCGTATGCTGCCGCTCGGATCCATATCACGTCGCAGACGCTGCAATTCGGCGCGCATGTCTGACGCGTGCTGAAAACGCAACTCACGATCTTTCTCGAGGGCACGATGGATCAAGTCTTCGAGTCTCGTGGGGACTTTGGGATTCAGAGAGGCGGGAGCCACTGGATCAACGTTCAGAATCGCTTCACAAACCGCAGACTGGTTCCCGCCCTGAAAAGGCAGAACTCCTGTTGCCATCTCGTAGAGAACGGCACCGAAGGAAAAAATGTCGGTGCGAGTGTCCAGTTCCTTGCCGCGCACCTGTTCGGGCGACATGTAGGCAATCGTTCCCGGAGTAGTGCCAGGAAGGGTCAGCTGTTCACGCCAAACTTCGCCTGGAGGTGAATTCACAAACTCGGATTCGAGAGTTTCCTTCCCGCTTGCGAGCTTGGCCAACCCAAAGTCGAGGATCTTGGCATGTCCTCGCTTGGTCACAAAAATATTTGCCGGCTTGATATCGCGATGAAATATGCCCTCGGCGTGAGCCGCATCGAGGGCTTCCGCAATCTCGATGCCCAGTTTCACAAGCATCTCGATTTCGAGAGGTTGACCGGCGATCAGGCTCTTCAACGTCGAACCGTCGAGGTACTCCATCGCGATGAAAGTCCGGCCTTCATGTTTTCCGATTTCGTAGATCGTACAGATGTTGGGATGATTCAACGCCGATGCGGCTTGCGCCTCGCGCTGAAGACGCACTTCTGCACTGGAGTCGTATGCGGATCCTTCCGGCAGGAATTTCAGTGCGACGTTGCGGTGGAGTCTGGTGTCCACTGCTTTGTAAACGACACCCATCCCGCCACGAGCTAGGAAATCAGTGATCCTGAACGCACCGACCACATCACCTGGGAGGCAGCCTTGAGAGGAACTCGATACGTAAGCAACGGCGCCTCCGCCAGAGGAGAGGAAGCGGCCCGCCTGCTTGTATTCCTCGAGAAGCCGCTCGACTTCTGCGCGCACCGCTGGATCGGAACAGGTTTTTTCGAGGAAACCCGGAATCTCTTCCGGCGAGAGCTCCTGAGCGGCCTCGAAAAAAGCCTTAACTTCGTCCCACTTCTCCCGCGGCGTCGCCATGATTTCCTTTGAGTTCTCCGTGAAGCCATGCTCTCGCTACGCTCCAATCCCGCTTCACTGTCTTCGGAGAAATTCCCAGAACCTCGGCCGTTTCTTCAACACTCAATCCGGCGAAGAAGCGCAACTCGACGACTTTGGCCTGCCGCTGGTCGATTTCGGCCAACCTCTGCAACGCACCGTCTATTTCCAGCAGCTCGGAAGAACGCCCGGGCGAGTAGACCAATGCCTCATCCAACATGACGGGCGCCTGGCCCCCGCCGCGCTTGGCGCGAATGCGCTTTCGGGCATCGTCAATCAGAATGCGGCGCATGAGACTTGCCGCAATCGCGTAGAAGTGCGTGCGCCCCTGCCACTCGACGGAACGTTGCTCCACCAACTTGAGATAGGCCTCGTGTACCAGGGCAGTGGTCTGGAGGACGTGATCAGCCTTTTCCCGCCTCATGTAGCGCCCTGCAATTCGGCGCAGCTCGTCATAAACCAATGGAATCAGCCTGTCGCCAGCCTGCTGGTTGCCTTGGGCCAATTGCTCGAGTAGGACGGTGACGTCCGCAGCGGAAGAGTGCACAGGTGGCTGCTCCTTGGCTCGAAAGGGGGGTCGAACAGCTGAGACATTCTACCTCAGTCCCCGGAAGTGACCTCCCCTCATTCCCTGGCTTTTTCCGATTCTCGTGACCCCGAAATCCAGGAAATGGCGCGCTTGTCTGTGAAGGCAAAAACAGGAACCCGACTGAAGACGGCGCTGATTTTGCTAAGCAACTTTTAGAGGAGATTCATATGGCGATGTTTATTCGCTCGGCGGTGTTGGCGTTAGCTCTCACGACTTCCATGAGCTGGGCTCAGGTCAAGATTCAGAGCAATGGCGCGGATGTGCCCGAAGAAAAAGTTTCCGCCCTCTATAACGCAACGTTCCATGTAGTTGCGCAGGAATTCCATCTCCAGGACAGCTCCGATCTCCGCTTTCCCGTCACGCTCGTTCTTGGGGATCGCAATGAACGCGTGCTCGGCGACGAAGTCAGCAAGGTGTACGTGATTTACATGAACGAGTGGAACGAGGCCAAGTTTGCGTTGGCGGCAAGCCGAATCGCCTTGCAACATCTGGTCTCAGAGGATCGCAAGAACCGGATCGTGAGCGACATCGTGCGTCGTGCCGATTACGCGTCGCATGTATCGGAACAAGCCCGTCGCTTCAGTCCCCGTTAGGCAAGAAAGACCAAGGTTGCCAATGCTGTCAGTGGTGACGGCCCATTACGAAAAGGATTTCGAACTCGGATGCATTCAGGCCCTTAGATCGCAGGGAATGTCCGCAAAATCAGGAGACTGCCATGACTAGAAACTCGAAAATCCAGGCCATCGGAATATGTAAAGTGAAATTGGCCACGCTGAAACATCTCACTCTCACTGCCATCGTAAGCACGATGCTAATGGCGATGGCGCCGAACTCAAGCGCACAGACCGTTACTCTCTTAAATCGGGCCCTCCGAAGGACTGCTTTTCAAACCAACAATCTCTCGGTGAGTGCAAGCTGCGCCGCGGTCGGCTGTACGACTTCTGTGCCGATCTTTATGCCAATTCTCGCCATGCAATGCCCGGTCGCAGCCGGCGCGACCTGCACCATCTATGCTCACCTCGAAACTCAGGCGAAGCTGTCATTACTTGACTCCGGTCAGTTCCGATTCCTCATCGACGGAATACCTCCGGTGCCAGGCGCGACCGATCCTACCGGCCTCTTTACCTGGTTGTCGAATGATCCGGACTCCGGCGTGGTCTCAACCGAATCGCACTCTTACGCCGTGGTGGCTCAGGTGACGAATGCCGTGGCGAACCAGGTGCACACCATCCAGGTGCACATCGGTTGCACGGATTCAGACGCGAGCGGATCGTGTGCTGCCACTTCGGGGTTCGCCAGCCTGGAGGCGAACGTCTATACGCCCTAGCGCTTGTTTAGTGCTGTTCGGTCTTCGGGCTGTTGGAGGCTGGTTGCATTTGGGGAATGCAATCGGCCTCTGTACGTTTCGATTAGAATCTCGCTCTCAAATCCCCGCATACCAGGAGTATCCATAATTAGGAGACTTGGGATCGATAGCCGGAACGTAGCCCTTGATCGAATCCGTGACCATCACCCGCGTCAGAAACTTGACGCTCTTGTAACCAAGTTGGCGCGGCAACCGCATCCGCAGCGGACCACCGAACCCAACCGGCAGGTCTCCATCGTTCATGGCCCACGTCAGAAGAGTCTGGGGATGGCGAGCGTCAACCAGATCAATGCTGTCCCACCAGTCGGGCTCGATTGAGAAGTAGACAAGGTATCGAGCCGTGGGCAAAATTCCCGCGGCTTTCAAGACTTCGGACAGAGGCGTCCCGATCCACTCGGCAACGTAGGACCACCCTTCTTCGCACACTACTTCTGTGATCTGACTGCGTACGGGAAAACTCTTCAGGTCCGTGAGCGAATACGACGCGGGCCGCGCGACTAAGCCATCGACCGAAAACCGCCAGTCGGCAAAACCGCCGCCCTGTAGGCGATTGAAAGCATCATTCGGCGGAGCGATGGCGTTAGCGAAGGGAGTCTTTGAAATCATGCTGCGCGGAAACTCTCGGGCCAGCGAGTTCCCAGCCAATATCCGTTGCGCCGCGTAGGTCAGCGTTTCGCCCGGCCCATAGATGCCACCGCTGTCCGGCGGAACAAGTCCATAGCGTTTGGCCAAAACGCCAGCAACCGCCAGGCCTGAAACACCTGCTCCTGCTGCGAGACCACTAGTCAAAAACTTGCGACGTGACGTTTTCATGTGCGCTCCTGTGGCGCAGCGTTGCGTCCGGTAATCATTTCCCGCATGCGACTCGCGAATCCGGTGAGAACAACCATGGCGACGTGAACGAAGAAGAACAGCACGAGCCCGACAGAGATGAAGAAATGTAGGGTGCGCGCGGACTGCCGCCCTCCGAGTGAATTGACGATCCAAGGCATGCCCGCATTGAATCCAGGTGACATCGCGAGGCCGGTCAAGATCACCAGCGGGACCAGCACAAAAACCACTAGCAAGTACGTGACACGCTGCAGTGCGTTATACGTGCGGAAGTCAGCAGCATCCGGCGGGGCCAAACGCAGATGCTTCGCTAGCACGAGACGAAAAGCGCTCCACGTTCTATCGGCCGGACCTGGGAACAGGTTCTTGCGGAAGTGGCGCGTCCAGAATCCCGCGATGACGTATACGAACCCCGTCAGCACTAATGCCCAGGCCGCCTCAAAGTGAAGATACCTGCTCCAGCCGTTCTGGTCCGGTAGGACGTATGCGTAGCCAGTCGGCACAGTCGATCGCGAAGACGGAATCGGAATTTGAAACAGGGGCGAAGTCTGGGAGTGTCCTACTTCACCCCAGTAGAAGCGCGGGTGCGAGATTAGAATCTCAACCCCGGTAACTAGCAAAGCCACAAACGACAGGACGGTGATCCAGTGCGTTACCCTAACGAGCAGAGTGTGTCGGGGATCACCCTGATTCCGCCCTGAGCCAGCCACAGACACCCGGGAAGCATAGCACGTTGACACGCATGGAGAAGTCGGACATACTCCCCTTCCTTAGGTTCTCGAGTCCATTCCTCCCCTCCTGATGTCGAGTTTCTCTTAAGTGAGGTTCTCATGAGAGTTTCTACGATCGCTCGAACAATGCTCACATTGGTTTTCTGCCTGTTCGTCGTGTCGGGGGCAGCGGCGCAAGCAATCCAGAGAGTTCTGTATACCTTCAATGCGGGCGACGATGGTGGCTGGCCCGAAGCCGGCCTCACCTTAGACAATCAGGGAAATCTGTACGGCACAACAAACAGCTTCGGTCCATATGGCTACGGAACTGTCTTCAAAGTCTCGGCATCGGGTGGGAGCTGGACGGAAAGCGTAATCCATGGGTTTTGTGCCGATTACCACGCTGGATGCCGTGACGGAGCTTATCCGTTGGCTGGCGTGACCATAGACGCACAAGGCAATCTTTACGGCACAACCAGCTACGGGGGAGGTCCGCAAAGCTGGGGTGTCGTATACAAACTAAGTCCTTCGGGAGGGGGCTGGGACCTGACTCGACTCCGCAATTTTTCCAACGCGGATAGCTATCCAAGCGCAGAAGTAACGCTCGACAGAGCTGGCCACTTGTTCGGGACGACGCTGGGAAATCCGGTAGCAGGAGGATTGGGAACGGTTTTCGAATTGGCGCCCAATCAGACCGGTGGCTGGAAGCATCGGACACTGGCGGACTTTCAGGGCCGAGGCGGCCCAAACACATCAGTCGCCGTTGATCGCGCTCACAACCTGTATGGCACTGGTGTTGACGGAATCTTTCAGATCTCGTTCAACCAAGACGGCACCTGGACGATGCAAACCATCGCCCCAAACTTCGGGGGCAGCGACCTCATTCTCGACGACGCTGGAAATCTCTACGGTACGACGAGCGGAGAAATCTTTAAGCTGAGTTATGTATCTGGCCAATGGCAACAGACACCGCTTTATGCATTCGGCGCAAATGATGGCGGGCGGCACAGTGGACTTATATTCGACTCCGCGGGCAATCTTTATGGAACATCCTCCACAGGAGGTCTGCCAGGCTGTCTTAACGGGAACGGATGTGGATCCGTGTTCAAGCTGACAAAGACACAGTCGGGTTGGAGTTTTTCCATCTTGTACCAATTCACGGGCGGTACGGACGGAGGCTACCCAGTGGGAGGGGTGGTGATCGACCAACAAGGCAATCTCTACGGCGCGACCAATGTTGGCGGAAAGAGCGGATGCCACTTTTTTGGCTGCGGTGTGGTGTACCAAATCACGCCCTAGAAATCATCGTCCGTTGCGCGTGCTGGTTGCGGAGCGTCTGAACCGACGAAGCACTATAATTCGGCCCGTCCGTCACCAATGGAGGACGTCAATGCCAGTCAAGCAAGGTGACCTCAGCCTTCTCGACAACCCCGCCTCGCGTGAACTCCTTCAGTCTAGAATTCCGGCTCGCCTTGCCTATGTCTGGACCGACGGGACCCCGCGTGTCATTCCAATCTGGTTTCACTGGAACGGACACGAGTTCGTTCTTGCAAGCCCGCCCAAAGCTCCAAAGCTAAAGGCCCTGGTCCGCAATCCAAAGGTTGCGCTGACCATCGACGGTAACGACTTTCCTCACAAAGTACTTCTTGTCCGCGGCGCGGCACGCCTCGAGACAATAGAAGGAGTTGTACCCGAATACGTTAACGCCGCGGAGCGCTACTTTGGACGCGAACAGGCACAAGCCTGGATCGCGCAGCTTGGCAAAATGATCTCATCTATGGTTCGAATTACGATCACTCCTGAGTGGGTTGGCCTGCTGGATTTTCAGACTCGCTTCCCCAGCGCCCTTCCTCTTTAGTACAGATTCAGTTCGCTGATTGGGTTCTCTTCGCGCCTTGAAAATTCGGCCCGAGTGCATTCATAGTCCGTGAACGCAATAAAAAACGCCCTCGTTACCGCTAGGATGAGGGCGTAAAGGCACTGCAATGGGGGTGCAACACTTAGGCGGCCATTGCTTCGGCCTCGGCATGAGAATCGGAATCCCTCAGCTGCGTCAGTTCGGGATCCCCTAACGAAAACTGCGCGAGCCCACAATTCAGGCAAACCTTCACGCGCGGAAAGACCCACACAGCTGGCTTCGTCAAACTCTCTTTGCCCGGAAAATGAATATTCACTTCAGCGAGAAACTCTTCCTGATTTACCGATGGACAGCATCTAGAAAACATAGATCAAGCCTCAGCTCGCCCGAGAATACCCCTATAGCCCGGATGAGCACCATCTTTCTCAAGGTTTATGAAACATCCCACAACGTAGGTGCCATCGATCGTCTTCCGAACACCTGCAGAGGTCAATAATCGTTTATTACTAGCGCCTGCTAGAACCTGCCATAAGTTACAGTCCCAACCCGATGCTCCCTGCAGTAGCGTTTGTGTTCCAAGGGTGTAATTATGGGGTTCGCCAGGAGGCGTTCCATGCGCGAATACTGTCTCGCTCTGATCGTAGCCTTCATGCTTGCCTTCGGAACTACGAGTGTGGCGCAAGAGCATCAGCCTGAGCACACTTGGGATTACGGCGACACCCTGGGGCCCAGTCACTGGGGCGACTTGAAACCCGAGTTCGCAACCTGCAAGACCGGCCATCGCCAGTCACCGATTGACATCCGCAACGCTCGAAAAACAGACCTGCCGGCGATCGAGTTCGACTACAAAGCTTCGCCTCTTCACATCATTGATAACGGCCACACCATCATGATCAATTACGCGCCCGGGAGTTCCATCTCCGTCGGCGGAAAGAAATATGTACTCAAGCAATTTCACTTTCATCGGCCAAGCGAAGAGAAAATTAATGGCAAGGGATATGACATGGTCGTCCACCTGGTGCATGCGGACGAGGCTGGCAATCTCGCGGTAGTCGCTGTTCTGCTTCAGCGCGGCCAGGATAATCCGCTGATACACGAATTGTGGAACGACCTGCCCAAAGAGAAAGAAAAGGAAGAACTCCTGGACAACGTGCAAATCGATGTCACCCAACTGCTGCCGGCCGACCACGGTTACTACACCTTTCCGGGATCTCTTACCACGCCGCCTTGCAGCGAAAATGTGACATGGTTCGTACTGAAGCATCCGCTTGCTGTGTCGTCGGCAGAGATCAACCAGTTTTCAAAGCTGTACCGGCACGACGCACGTCCTACTCAGCCGCCGTATGACCGGGCCGTGTTGGAAAGCAGGTGAGCGCCAGCAGCCAGTGCCCGGAGGAAAGTTCAACTCACGCTATGCGTCGCAATGAGCTCGCGTCAGTGACGTGTGGGTCAGCTGAGGTGTACTACTCCCTGCCCAAATACTTTGCTACGGCGATCTCCAGGTTGAAGTGCATGCGTTCGGGTCCGAGGACTTCGCCCAGTTCTGATCTTTGTATCATTGCGTATACACTTGGGTTCATTCCGACAAGCCAGAGTTGACGACCTTGTACACGGTGCCGTTTCTCGGCACCTGCCAGCATCTTGAGGGCCGTGTACTCAATGTCGATGACGCCACTCAGGTCAACTGCAACGACTGTGGGCTCAAGCTCCTGCGTCCACCGCCTGATTTTCTGTGCGACTTGTTCAGCGTTAGCGAAGAAGACCCGGCCTTCAGGTTTCAGCAGTAACAAGCCTGGAAAAGTTTCATCTTCGGGATATTCATCCGAGCGCGGTCGAAAAACATTCGTTCCCCGCTTGCGCGCAAGAACATATACGGGTGGATCCGCTACCTGGTAGGCAAGCACTATAAGAGACACGACGATCGCGACCAGAATTCCCTTCAGCGTCCCTACGAGCACAACCCCGGCAAATGCGACAAGTGCCCATCGGAACTCAGTCGTACGAACCTTGCGCATCTGGCGAAACTCGGCGGGCTTGATCAGACCCACTGAATACACAATGACAACCGCTGCAAGCGCGGCTTGCGGCATCAACGCCAGCAGAGGCGCGAGCAGAAGAAGAGTCAAAAGCGTTGCCGCTGCCGTCACCAATTCCGTTAATTGCGTTCTCCCTCCGGATAGTCGGTTGATGGCCGTCTGACTAGTTCCGCCACCGCCTGGCATCGCTCCTAGAACCGCTCCAGCGGCGTTCGCCATACCAGTCGCAAGCAGTTCTCGATTGGCCCCGGGTGAGGCCTCCTCATTCCCTGCAAACGCCCGTCCCGCGGCGATGGTCTCAGTGAAACTCATAAGGGCTATGCCGAGTGCACCGGGCCAGAGTTTGTTCGCGAGTTCCACAGATGGAGCCGTGAAGGAAGGGAGACCTTTCGGAATGTAGCCCACTAACTCCACACCGCGCGAGTGGAGGTTGAGCAAATAAGCGCCACCAATACCCACAGCTAATGCCACAAGCGGTGCTGGCGCCCGGGGAGCGAACTTCTCGATCGCAATCAATAGCGCGATGATAGAGACTCCAACGATCAGCGTGACCAGTTTTGCTTCGGGAACACTTCGTATAGTGGCCACAAGGTTCTGCGAGAAACTTCCCTTGGTGATATGCGTACCAATTAACTTTGGGATCTGGTCCAGCACAATGACTACGCCGATACCAGCCTTGAACCCAGTCAGCACTGGATGGGAGATGAAGTTGGCAACAAACCCGAGCCGCAATACTGACGCCAAAACGAGAATCGCGCCCACCAGCAAGGTCAAAGTGGCAGTCGCTGACAACAACGCGACTGGATCGCCTCCTGGCACTACTTCGGTGAATTCCGCAGCCGTCAAGATCGCGATGGTTGTTGTGGTGGTGACGCTGAGGACCGCCGACGTTCCCAATAGCGCGTAAATCACGGGGGGCACCAAGGCAGTGTAGAGACCGACTTGCACCGGTAGCCCAGCAATCGTGGCGTAAGCCATGGCCTTTGGAATAACGACCGCCGCGGTCGTCAACCCTGCAATCACATCCGGCCTGAACCATTCTTTCCGATACGAACCTAGCCAACCGGCTATGGGGTAACGCACGCGAGCGTTGTTCGTCGCCAAGATGAATCCTCCAGGCAGCTGATGCTATATGGGTGAATGTAGACGCTCTGACCCAGACCAGGAGTCATCCAGATTGTGAAGCATAACTACTTGTATGGCCACTAGTAGTTTTCTTAGTTGCCATCGCCATTTTGCCCGGGGCAATATCGTGACGCTGCATCCCGTGCCTGTGGCGGAAGAAGATTCCAAACCGAGTAAGCGGCTGCTCGATCCGATCGAACGGATCTCGGAGATCCTTTTCGGACTCGTGATGGTTCTAACCATTACGTGTTCCTTCAGTGTCGGAGGCGGGGGACGAACCGAAGTACATCAGATGCTTATTGGGGCCCTGGGCTGCAACATAGCGTGGGGTGCGATTGATGCAGTCCTTTATTGGCTAGCCTGCTTCCATGCTCATGGACAGAAGATCATCACGCTGCGAGCGGCGCAGGACTCAGAGAATCCCGAGCGAGCATATCGCGTGATCGCCGATGCACTACCGCCTCTTTTAGCCTCTATTACGACTTCTGCCGAATTCGAAGTAATCCGCCAAAGGCTTCAGAAATCACCCGGACCACCGGATCGCCCCCGGCTTACCAAGCAGGAGTGGCTTGCCGGTCTCGGGGTATTTGTGCTCGTAGTGGTCGCCACTCTACCGGTCGTTTTGCCGTTCATCTTTATTCATGACCCAAGTCGTGCCTTGCGTATCTCTAACGGCATAGCCGTTCTGTTGCTCTTCTTGACGGGCTATGTATATGGCCACCACACCGGCCATCGCCCCCTGACGAGTGGCCTGATCATGACCATCATCGGCGGAGCCATGGTCGGCTTGACAATCGCTCTAGGCGGATGACGGCACGGCCAAATGTCGCGATGTTACTTGTCTTGTTTGCCCTGTGGTCCGCAACGATGCTGGCGCAAGGCACGGGTGCCGTTGTGCCGGCGCAAGAGGCGGAAGACACGACTGACAATACCTGGTCATTTGCCGCCGCCGGATACGGCTACATTACCCCCGACGATCAGTCTTACTTCTCTCCCACGTTCCGCGCTGATCGAAATTGGGTGCATCTTGAGGCGCGGTACAACTACGAAGATCAAGAAACCGGCTCCATATGGATTGGCTATAACATCAGCGTTGGGGAAAAGCTTGTCCTTGATGCGACTCCCATGGTGGGAGGGATATTCGGGAATACAACCGGCGTCGCGCCCGGATATCTGTTCACATTGACCTACAAGAAACTTTCTCTCTATAGCGAGGGTGAGTTTGTTTTCGATACCAAGAACTCCGACTCCAACTTCTTCTACAACTGGAATGAGCTCGCCTATGCGCCGACCGACTGGTTCCGCTTTGGTTTAGCTTCGCAAAGAACCCGTGCGTACCAGACGCCTCTTGATGTGCAGAGAGGCGTTTTCGCAGGCTTCTCCTACAAACGTTTGGATTTCACGACGTACGTCTTCAATGCCGGCTGGACGGATCCGACGGTCGTTCTAGCTATGGGCTTCAAGTTCTGAAACTAGGATTACGTGTCGCCTCCCGCCTTAGACTGGATTGGGTTCGAGTCAGTACGTGCTTCGCTTCGACGTCGCGTCGAAAGGATTTGGTGGACCTGGTCGGGATCGAACCGACGACCTCTTCCATGCCATGGAAGCGCGCTCCCAGCTGCGCCACAGGCCCACTTTTCGGAAGGAAACTCTCAATAATTTTCGCCTACTCGCTTGCGATAGTCAAACTCCCGCAAACGCTGACCGCGTAGCGTGCTCCGTAACATTGCACTACAAGACGAGAGGTCCTGAATCCTGGCTGCATTGGCGAAAACCATGAAAATGGGTATGCTGAAGGTAGCTTCGTCAACCGACACAACCATGAACCTGAGCTCCTTCCCTATCACCATTGTTCTCCTTCCACTTCTCTTAGGGTCACTGACGGCACAAACGGCACAAGGCGCTCCGTCCCCTCGATCTGCTGCCCCCGTCCCATACTCGTCTATGAGCCAACTCAACATGCTGCTCTCTGAGCTGGAACAGACGTCACAACTGACCCAGTCGGACCTCGCAAAACTCCGCGTTGATAAGTGGAAAGCCGACTCCAACACAAAACGCCAGGAGCAGGCAAATGTCGAATCGCTGCAGCGGAACTTGCAATCCGCGCTGCCTGAAATGATCAACCAGATTCGCACTTCACCAGAAGACCTGAATGTGACGTTTAAGATTTATCGCAACCTCGACGCCCTCTATGACGTACTCGGTTCGTTGGTTGAGTCGGCTGGAGCGTTCGGACCGAAGGACGACTTTCAATCTCTTGGAAACGATCTTGGGGCAGTGGAAAAATCGCGCCGATCCTTTGCCGATCGCATGGAAACTCTCGCCGGAGCCAAAGAGGTCGAACTCACACAACTGCGTACGCAGGTGAAAACTCTGCAAGCCGCCGTTCCACCGCCTGCGCCAAAGAAAGTCATCGTCGATGACACTGAAACGCCCAAGAAAACTACCAAGAAGAAGTCCACAAAGCCGGCTACGCCTGCACCTGCCCCCGCAACTCCACCACAGTAATCCGCAAGAATTACCGCTCGCGATCGGCTGACAAACCAAATCCTCCCCTCGTCTTGTTCTAAGCTGCTGAAACAACAACCTTTGTAGGTGGGAACTCTAAACACCCCGCCGGAGTCTATGTGTAGAGAGGGCAAGTACGGAACGCTTTCTGGCCAGATTGCTGACGGGGACTCGGAATCACTAATGGTTAACGCGGAAAAAACCTATAATAAGGGGGTGACGCCATGAGGGTCATGGCGGGAGTTGCCACCTTGGGTGATGTCGCAGGAGCGTTGGCAGGCCGGTCTCATGAATCCGCCCTTGTAGCCGAGTTAAAGGCCGGATCCGAAGAAGCGTATGCCTGGCTGATCGGGGAATTTCACCAGCCTATCTATAGTCTCGTCTATCGCATCGTCTTGGATCCTGCGGATGCTGCCGACACAACGCAAGAAGTCTTCCTGAAAGTGTTTCGCGGGATGAAGCACTTCCATGGAGGCTCCAGCCTCAAGACATGGATATACCGCATCGCCTTGCATGAGGCTTCCAATCGCAGGCGGTGGTGGTTCCGCCACAAGGCGCGTGAGACATCCATCGAGCCAGCGCAAAGTGGGTTTGAGGAGAGTCCGGTCTCCGCATTGAAAGACACCTTGGCAGATCAGTCGGAGTCGCCATTCGAAAGTGTCGTGCATCAAGAAGTACGCGCGCACGTAGAACGCGAGCTACGGAACGTTCCTGAACCATTTCGAACCACGGTAATCTTGCGCGACTTGGAGGAGATGTCTTACGAAGAGATCGCGGAGATCACCGAAGTGACGTTGGGCACTGTGAAGTCGCGGCTGACACGTGGTCGCGAAGCGTTGCGACAGCGCCTGGCGGAATACGTACGAGAAGTCGGCCCGCGGCTTGGTCTGCAGGCACCTGACGAGGAGGAGCCAAGAATCCGCGGAAAATCTCGATTATCGCGGGATAGCAGGGAAATCGAGGTGACGCCATGAGGTGCGCCCAGTCTAAGTCGCTGTTCTCATCCTATCTGGATGGTGCCGTTACAGGTACGCAGATGCGTGCTTTAAGCGAGCATATGGACGAATGTCAAAGTTGCCGCCAGGAGTATCTCTCCTTGCAGCAGGTACAACAACTGCTCGGCAAAATGGGCCCTCGTCGGGTCCCCGCAGATGCCAGCTTGAAACTACGTGTGGCTCTTTCGCGCGAAATTGCCCGCGCCCGGCGCGGAAATTTCGAAGGCATGGCAATCCGCTTGGAAAATGCGTTAAACGCTTTCATGGTGCCGGTGACAGCCGGTCTCATTACAGCGATCGTGATCTTCGGCTTGCTGATGGGCTTCCTCGCTTTACCCGATCAATTGCAGGCCAGCAACGATGACGTTCCCTTGATTGTTTACACGGCGCCGCAGTTGCAGCAGTCGGCATTCTCGACATTGGATTCGATTAGCGAAGATTCATTGGTGATCGAAGCTGATGTAGACTCGCGCGGTCGCGTACAGGACTACCGGATTCTGTCGAATCCACCCCAGGCGAAAGATCTTCTTCCCCAAGTCAAGAACATGTTGATCTTCACCACATTTCGTCCTGCGACCAACATGGGACGCCCTACATCCGGCAAGGCGGTGTTGTCCTTCTCCAAGATCAGTGTGAGGGGCTAGCCACAACAGATGTAGCTGCCTCTCTCCCACTTTGTAAAATCGAATTGAAACGCCTTCCCGCTTTCGATTGACCCTCTGCTGAGAACCTCTTAAACTACATGTTTAGCCCGCAAATCCCACCAATGAAGCTGTAGGAGGCTTTCCTGGATTTTAGGTTTCGAGGTCCGCTCTGCGCAGTGGTCGTATCACTGCTGGTTTCGTCGGGTATCGCGCAGAACACTCCGAAGGTTTCCCTTGATACGAGCGAAACGCTCTTCACGGTACTGACCGCTATTAATGCCTGCGGATACGATCAGGAGCTAGGTGCGTCCGATCCCCTGCGCGGCCAGATTCGCAGCGAAGTCGGAAAGAATATCAATCAGTCCGACGCTACGCGCGAGACGGTTAAGCTGATGTGTGATTCCTACAACGACCGTCAACAACCGGATCCGTCGCGGACATTGGCACAGTACGTCTCGCTGGCGCTATACCTGAATCCTCCACCGGCACTCACTCCCAAGGTGAAGGAAGGCGATTTGCCTCCCGACGCACAAACTGTCCTGGGCCTGGTGCCGCTGCTGGGAAAGTTCTACGAACAAGCGGGGTTGCATGGCATCTGGGTGCGGCATCAGGACGCATATCAAGGCTTAAGTCGGCGTTATCACGAACCGGTTTCGAAGATGTTGTTCGATACCGAGATCTACCTGAAGTTGCCTTCCTCGGTATACCTCGGTCGTCAATTCACCGTCTATCTTGATCCGATGGGTGCGCCAGCGCAGATCAACGCGCGCAATTACGGAACCGACTACTTTGTCGTGATTTCACCTGCTGAGAACGCGACGCTGAAGATGGAACAGATACGCCACACCTATCTTCATTATCTACTCGATCCGCTGGCCTTAAAGTATCCAACCGCCATAAAGCGCCTGGACCCGCTCCTGGAGTCAGTTAGAACAGCGCCCATGGACGATGGGTTCAAGAAAGACACTTCCCTTCTCGTCACCGAGTGCCTGATTCGCGCCATCGAGGCTCGCACGTCTCCGGGTGGTAAACCCGCTGACGCCGAACGGGAGAAGGCAGTGGAAGACTCGGTGCAGCAGGGATTCATCCTCACACGCTACTTCTATGACGCATTGGCCTCATTCGAGAAGGATCCAGCGGGCATACGTAACGCATTCGGCGACATGCTAGGCAACGTGGAAGTAGGAAAGGAAATGAAAAAGGCCGGCCAGATTCAGTTCACGGGCCAGGCCTCGCCGGAGTTACTGCATCTCTCTAGTCCCACTGAGGGAAAGCTGCTAATTACGGCGCAAGAGCGCCTCTCGGCGGGCGACGGCGATGCCGCCCAAAAACTCGCGCAAGAGGCGCTGGATGAAAAGAGTGAAGATGCCGGACGTGCACTGTTTATCTTGGCTCAAGTCGCAACTTCTAACGGCGATATGGAAGGGGCGCGTGGATACTTCCAGCGCGCGCTCGAAGTAGCGCAGGAGCCTAAGGTCGTGGCCTGGTCCCACATCTATTTGGGGAGAATTTCGGACTTGCAGGAGGAACGAGATGCGGCACTGGAGCACTATCGTGCCGCCCTCAACGCTGGAGCTGCGCTGCCGGAGGCGAAAGCCGCCGCCGAGAAAGGCATTCAGCAACCGTATGAGCCTCCCAGTCATACCCAGCACTAGCAATTAGGAATAGAAAGTAGCTTTGCATAGATTTCGTTCTGCGATCCCGAGGATCGCAGCCCAAGGAGAAATTATGAAACGAGCAGCAGTTTTGGTTGCGATGCTTGGAGCGGCAAGCCTTCTGTCGGGCCAGCAAACTGCGCCTCAAAGTACCCAGCCCGCACAGTCCGCAACGCCGGCGACAGGTGCAGCGGAGACGACCCCACCGGCGAAGCATCCGCCACAGGCAAAGACGCAGCCCGAATTCGACGCCTACAAGGCCGCCGGTGCGAACGCGAACAATGGCCAAGCCATGGAAAAAGCGGCTGACGATTTCGCGACGAAATTTCCCGACAGCGAACTGCGTCCGATTCTCTATCGCAATGCCATGCATGCCTATCAGGCGGCCAATGATGCGGACAAGATGATGGAAATGGGCCGCAAAGTCCTGAAGATCGATCCGGACGACCCTGAGGCCCTGATTGGGGTTTCAGAAGTCCTGGCGGAGCGCACTCGCGAGAGTGATTTGGATAAGGATCAGCGCCTGGATGAGGCTACGCAGCTGGCGCAACGCGCCCTCACGACCGTTGATACCGATATCATTCCCCCCGCCGGTACTCCGCAGGACAAGTTGGATGCCTACAAAGGATTTTTGAAATCCAGCGCGTACTCCATTCTGGGAACGCTCTCCTTTAATAAGGAGAAGTTTCCGGAGGCCGAGGGATATTTCCGCAAGTCGATAGAGGCACTGCCCTCGCAACCAGATCCAGTTGCTGTGCTGCGGCTGGCATTGTCACTGGATAAGCAGAACAAGTACGCAGAAGCCCTGAAGGAAGCAAATCACGCGGTCGAGTTGACCGATGAGAATTCAGCCGCTGGCGGTTTGGCCCGGCGTGAACGGGATCGCCTCGTGCAGTTGACCGGCGGAAGTGGCGCTCCGGCGAACAAGCCTCCTGCCGGGAACACAGCGGCGCCTCAAAAGTAACGTCGCATCACAAAAGCCCGAATGGCAAACTGTCATTCGGGCAGATTTTCAACGGTGGCCGCCATGCTCGCAGTCACCTGTTTCGCTCACATCGCATGAAACTACGGGACATTGAGGAATTGTCTGAAAGTGTTGGGCACACTTTCGCGCGCCCCGAGTTGCTCGACTTGGCTCTCACTCATAGTTCGCACGCGAGAGAGCAGGATGCGGTTCTTTCTACTCCCTCGAAACGCGTCGGTGATAACGAGCAACTTGAATTTCTTGGGGATGCCGTTCTCTCACTTGCCACTACCGAGGAACTTTTTCAACGATTTCCTCATTACCGGGAGGGAACGCTGTCTAAGCTACGCGCCCATCTGGTCAGTGAGAAGCACCTGATTCGTGTCGCCGAAAAGCTAAATCTAGGAGATTATCTGCGGCTTGGCCGTGGCGAGGAAAAAAGCGGAGGGCGCAACAAGACTACCTTGCTGGTCGATGCATTTGAAGCCATCCTCGGCGCCTTGTACCTTGATGGCGGTTTCAACGTAGCCCGCCGATTCATTCTGCAATACGTGATCGAACCGGAACTCGCGCACCTTTCGGCGAACGGAAGTGGGCTTCCGCTAACTGATTACAAATCCAGCTTGCAGGAAAGACTGCAAGCCGATGGGCGACCGCAACCCTGCTACTTCCTGGTGAAAGAACAAGGTCCGGAGCATAAGAAGATTTTCACTGTAGAGGCGCGTTTGCAAGGGGTGGACAAGTCGGCGAAGCCGGAGTTTGTGGGCTCCGCGCAAGGCTCCACTAAAAAGCAGGCGGAGCAAGAAGCGGCTCGGCAGGTTCTCGAGTACCTGGCAAGCCTGCCATCTGAACCTCT
>Ga0066903_100000529_pt1 | contig 24533 bp, 20 predicted proteins | sample PanSoiMetaGPlot1_FD_67491 | JGI IMG/M metagenome (GOLD analysis project Ga0066903, IMG submission 67491) | Tropical forest soil microbial communities from Panama analyzed to predict greenhouse gas emissions - Panama Soil - Plot 1 (version 2) | ecosystem: Environmental > Terrestrial > Soil >... | reverse complement strand
TCGTTCTGCTCGACTTCCGCCTGCCTGACGGCGACGGCCTCGATGTGCTGAAGCGCATCAAAGAGCGCGATCCCGATACGCTGGTCATCCTGCTCACCGCGTTCTCGACCGTCGATCGGGCGGTCGAGGCCATGAAGCACGGCGCCTATCACTTCGCGAACAAGCCGTTCAACGTCGACGAGATCGCGCTGCTCGTCGAGAAGGCACTCGAAACGACGCGACTGCGCCGTGAGGTGCGGGCACTGCGCGCCAGCCAGGCGCAGCCGTACGCCCTCGATCGCATCGTCGGCGGCAGCGCGGCGCTCGTCAGCGTGAAGGCGCTGCTCAAGAAGGTGGCCGCGAGCCCCGCCTCCACAGTCCTGCTGACGGGGGAGAGCGGCACGGGCAAGGATCTCGCCGCGAAGGTGCTCCATTACAACAGCGCGCGGGCGTCGAAGCCCTTCATGAACATCACCTGTTCGGCACTGCCCGAGGCGTTGCTCGAGAGCGAGCTCTTCGGCCACGAGCGCGGGGCGTTCACGGGCGCCGATCGCCAGAAGCGCGGCCTGTTCGAAATGGCGGACGGCGGCACGGTGTTCCTCGACGAAATCGGGGAGATGGTGCCCGCGCTTCAGGCCAAGCTGCTCCGATTCCTTGAAGAGAAAACGTTCAAGCGGGTGGGCGGCTCGGCCGACATCCACGTCGACGTACGCGTGGTCGCCGCCACCAACCGTCATCTGCAGGACGAAGTGCGGCAGGGGCGCTTCCGCGAGGATCTCTTCTACCGGCTGAACGTGCTGCCGATTGCGCTGCCGCCGCTGCGCGAGCGGACCGACGATGTCCCGAAGCTCGTCGCGTTTTACGTCGACGCCTACAACGCCGAGTTCAAGAAGCGCGTGCGCGGAGTGACGCCGGACGCGATGGATCGCCTGACGCGCTACGCATGGCCCGGCAACATCCGCGAGCTCCGCAACGCTGTCGAGCGCGCGATGCTCCTGACTGAGGGAGACATGCTCGAAGCGGCTGACTTCGCCACTGGAGCGGCGGCGCCCGTTCGACTCGGCGAGGCGGTGGAACTGCCCGCCGGCGGCATCGCCCTCGATGATCTCGAGCGATCGCTCGTCGTGCAGGCGCTCGATCGCACGAACTGGAATCAAACGAAGGCGGCGGTGCTGCTGGGGCTCAACCGCGATCAGATCCGCTACCGCATCGAGAAATTCCAGCTGGAACGGCCGGTCCCCACCTCGAAACCCTGAGGATGGACGCGACCGACATCCTCGCGGCGCTGGTCGAGTCGTCCGACGACGCGATTTACGCCAAAAACCTCAGCAACACCATCCTCACCTGGAACAGCGGCGCCGAGGCCTTGTACGGGTACACCAAGGCCGAGATGATCGGCCGGTCCGTCGAGGTGCTGGCGTTTCCGGCGCAGGTCGCCGAGGTGCGCGCCATCATCGACCGCGTCGCCGCGGGAGAGTCGATCAGATACCTCGACACGGTCAGGCGCACGAAGACCGGCGAGGCGGTCCACGTTTCGCTCACCGTGTCGCCGATCCACGACGAACGACGCACGATCATCGGCGCGTCGGTCATCGCGCGCGACATCTCGGGACGGCGTCAGACCGACCAGCAGATCAGGGACAGCGAGGCGCGTCTCCGCTCGCTCGTGGACTCAGCCGTCGACGGCATCATCGTCATCGACGCGCGAGGTCGCATCGAGTCGTTCAACAAGGCGGCCGAGCGGCTCTTCGGGTACGCAGCAGGAGAGGTCGTCGGTCGCAATGTCAGCATCCTCATGCCGGCACCGTACAGCGTGGAGCACGATGAGTACATCCGCCGGTATCTGACGACGGGCGAGGCAAAGATCATCGGCGTTGGCCGGGAGGCGTCCGGGCTCCGCAAGGACGGCGCCACGTTTCCGATTCACCTCGCGGTCGGCGAAATGTTCATCGGGGGCGAGCGGAAGTTCACCGGCATCATCCACGATCTGAGCGGGCGGGTGCGGATGGAAGCGCAGATCCGTGAGCAGGCGGCGCTGGTGCGGCTCGGCGAAATGGCCGCCGTCATCGCCCACGAGGTGAAGAATCCCCTTGCCGCCGTGCGCGGCGCGATTCAGGTGATCGGCACCCGGTTGCCGGCCGGCAGCCGCGAGTCGAGCGTGATCGCCGACATCATCGCGCGGATCGATGCGCTCAATCAGCTCGTCAAGGAGATGCTGATTTTCGCGCGGCCGCCGCAGCCGCACCCGCAGCCCGTCGACGTCGCGCAGATCGCCACGGCGACCGCTGCGCTCCTCCATCAGGATGCCGCGTACCGCGGCGTCAACGTGACGGTGGCGGGCAGCGCGCCGCCGGCGCTGGGCGATCCCGAGCTCCTCCGCATCGTGTTCCTCAACCTGCTGATCAACAGCGCGCAGGCGATGCGCGGCAAGGGCGACGTGGCGGTCGGCGTGAGCGCGGACGAGGCCTGGTGCACAGTGACAGTTGCCGATGGCGGGCCCGGCATCCCTCCGGACGTGCGCGAGAAGCTCTTCACGCCGTTCTTCACCACGAAAGCGCGCGGGACCGGCCTGGGGCTCGCGACCGTCAAGCGCCTCGCCGAGGCTCAGGGCGGAACGGTCACCGTCGAGTGCCCGGACAGTGGAGGCACGCGCGTCACGCTGCGGCTGCCGCTGGCAGGCAGGTGAGCGCGCGCTTCACGTCGGATCGTGAAGCGCTTCCAGCAGGGCCGCGAGCCGCCAGCCCGCCTTGTGAATCTCGTCCTTGACGACGGCTGCCGCCCAGATGGCGTAGAAGGTCGCGTGCGGTTTCTTCTTCTCTTCCGCGTGCCCGCTGATGATGTCCTTGTCCCCAGAATTCGATTTGATCTGCGAGAACACGAGACGATCGTGCGCCTCCCGGGCCGTCGGCAGGATTTCGTTGGCAAGCTGCTCCGACCAAGTCGTGACGGCTCCCGTCAATTTCCAGTTCGCGGGTTCTTTGCTGCCAAGTCGCTGGGCGATCGTCGACGTCGAGAGCATGCCGAAGGCATTTTCGACGGTCTGGCCGTCCCAGTAGTGATGAAACGCGCCGGCAGACACCTCCATGCCGGCGCTCAGCGTGAACAACGTCAGTTTGTTGCCGCCCTGATCGGCAAATCCCTTGTTCGTTGGCGCTGGCTCGAATGGGCTGCCGCTCGCGTTGAAGTACTCCGCGCCGACGTGGAGCGGCTGGTGGATGTCGCCGAGATAGTGCACCAGCAGGATGACGGCCACTGATTTGGTGATCTGACGGTCGTTGGCTTCCGGCACGTCACCCTGCAGAACGCGAACACAGAAGGGAATCATGTGGACGATGTCGAAATCCGAGCGTCCGACTTCCCCCGGACTGTAGTGCTCGTCGCCCGCAACAGGAACATCGGTGAAGTGAAAGTCATGATGCGAAATGGGCCCCGTCGCGGGATTGACTTTGACGAAGGCGCGGAGCGCCGACTCGATCTTCGGATGACCGGTCACGTGGAATCCGTTCGGGCTTGTGTCCCAGGTTTTGATGCTGTCTGGCAGCGTCGCGGCCTGCTCGAGCGTGAGGCCGTCAAGCAAGGCGTTGAGCTCGTCCTTCGTGGCTTGATTCGCGCTCGCAGCGATGCGCCAGTCTGCAATGGCTCCCACAAGGGTGTGTCCGCGTGGACCGTAACCATGGGTGGTTGCCGTGAAAAGGGCGACGAGCAGTAAAAGAGTCGTAACCTTCTTCATGGACATCTCCTCCCGGCGCGAAGCTCTTCGTCTTGCAGTTCATTAACGCTGGCTCTCCGCTCTCTTAACCTGGTGCTTATCGTGGCGCGCTGACGAGATGTCGTTGTGGCAGAGTAGCGCCCACGGGGAGGACACATGCAGACACCTGGCTGGATTCGAGGCGTGGTGCTCGTCGCGTTCGGAGTGGTGGCCGGTATCGCGGTCGACCGTGGATGGACCCACGCGGTGACGATCGCCGCCGCTCAGCAGACGCCGCCGTCGCAGCCACAAGGGCAGGGACGCCGCAACGCGCTGCCGACCATGGAGCAGCTGCCGGCCGAGGTGGCGCAGCTGAAGGCGCTGGTGCCGTCCAACTCGCACATCATGATGGACGTGCAGTTCCACTGGACCAACCTGTACTTCGCCGGGCGCCGGAAGAACTGGCCGCTCGCGCAGTACTTCTATAACGAAACGCGGAACCACATCGAGTGGCTGATTCGCAAGTCGCCCACCACGCGCGGCCCCGACGGCAAGGACGTGGACCTCAAGGGCATCTGGGAAGGCATTGATACGAGCAGCCTGGCCATGGTGAAGGCGGCCATCGAGAAGCAGGACGCCGCCCAGTTCGCGGCGACCTACAAGACGATGCTCGAAAGCTGCTACGCCTGTCACAAGAGCGCCGGACGGCCTTACCTCAGGCCGATGCTGCCACAGGCGAACACGATGCCGATCCTCAATTTCGATACCACCGCGACGTGGCCGCAATAACGGCCGAGCGATCGAGTACGATCGTGGCGGGAGTGTGCACATGGCACAGTTCGAAGCGTTTCCGGATGCGGGCGTCGGCGGACGGTCGCTGGGCGTCGACGAGCGGGTCACAGCGTTTCTCAGGGGCGTCTACGGCTGGATGTGCATCGGCCTCATCGTCACCGCGCTGACGGCGTCGTTCATCGCCGGCTCGCCGACGGTGATCCGGGCAATTGCCACCAACCGCCTGCTGTTCTGGGCGCTCATCCTCGCGCAGCTGGGCATCGTCATCGCGCTGTCCGCTCGTGTGCAGCAGCTGGCGGCGTCGACGGCGTCGCTGCTCTTCGTGGCGTACTCGGCGCTGACCGGCGTGACGATCGCCTTCGTCCTGCTCGCGTATACCGGGGAGTCGGTGGCGGCCACCTTCGTCGTCACCGCCGGCATGTTCGGCGCGATGGCGGCGTACGGGACGATGACGCGACGCAGCCTGGCAGGTTTCGGCCAGTTCCTGTTCATGGGCCTCATCGGGTTGGTGCTCGCGTCGCTCGTGGGCCTGTTCTGGCAGAACGATGGCCTGCAGTTCATCATTTCCTTCGTCGGCGTGATCGTCTTCACCGGCCTCGCCGCCTACGATGCGCAGCGGCTGAAGGCGATGGCGCTGGCGGCCCCGGAGGGCGCAACGGGCGCCTATACGATCGTCGGCGCGCTGGCGCTCTATCTGGATTTCATCAATCTCTTCCTCTTCCTGCTTCGCTTCATGGGCAACCGGCGAAGCCGCGACTGGTAAACGACATCTATGCGACTGGGCACGCTGGAAATCCAAGGGAACCTTCAGACGTCGTACGACGACGTGCTGACGAATGACGCTGTGGCCGCGCTTCAGGCGCTGGCCCACTTCGACGCCGACCGGCGGGCGGTCATGGCTTTGCGACTCGATCGGCGCGCCGAGCGCGCGCGCCGCCAGCAGCCGATCGGCTTTCTCGACCCGGCGGCCGTCATCCCGCGCACGAACCTCACTGTGCAGCAGGCCCGCGACTGCGCCTTTGCGGGCAGCGAGATCCCGCACGACCTGGCCCGCCAGTGGATCCAGGGCACCGGGCCGGCGGCCCGGCCGCGCACGCCCGTCGAGAAGAGCATCCGCAACGTCGCGTATGCGCTGCTCTCGGGCGCCGACGGCTGGATGTTCGATGGCGAGGACGCCCTCGGCCAGGTCTCGACGATGTCGCTCGACAACCAGCGGAACCTCAAGCTGGCGATCCACCGCGCCGACGTGTTCCTCAAGGTGGCGGAGCAGGTGGCTGGCGAGATGAACGAGTGGGCGCAGGGCTTTCTCGGCCGCCGGACGATCGCGGACTGGCGCCGTCAGCTGGATTTCACCACGAAGATGTTCCGGGCGCGCGGCCTGCACCTCGACGACCGGCACATCCGCAACGCCGACGGGACGGGTTTCTCCGCGGCGATCGTCGACGCGACGCTCTTCGTCGTGAACAACCGCGACGCGCTCAAGCAGGCAGGCGCGTCACTCGTGTTCTACCTGCCGAAGATCCAGACAGCCGAGGAAGCGGCGCTCTGGCATGACATCCTCTCGGCGCTCGAGCAGCACTGCGGGCTGCCATCGGCTGCCATCAAGACCTACGTGCTCGTCGAGCAGCTCGAGGCGTGCTTTCAGCTGATGGAAATCCGCGCCGCGCTCGGCCGCCGCTTCGTGGGCTTCAACACCGGGCGCTGGGATTACATCAACAGCGTGGCCGACGCGATGGCGTGGGACAAGGCGTTCGTCAACCCCAACATCGACGCGATCACGATGACGTATGGCTACATGCGGGTGTACGAAGACCGCGTGCGCCGTGCCGTCAACACGCCGGACAAGGACGGGCGTTTCGCGCTGTGGCAGGGCGGCATGGAGCCCAACATCCCCGTCGGTTCGGCCACCGGTGTGGCGAACAGCATGCAGCGTGCCGTCGCCGGCGCCGAACGCGAGCAGCGCGAGGGCGCGAGCGGCAAGTGGGTGGCGCACTGGAAGATGGTGCACATCGTGCGGCCCGTGTGGGAAAAAGTGGGGCAGGCCAATCAGCTCGGTCGTCCGTTCCCCCGCCTCGGCTACACGGACGGAGACGCCGCCGGCCTGACGCTGCTCGAACCCGCACCGCGCACCGTGCGCGGCGCGCGCGACCTGCTGAGTGTCGCCATCCAGTACGGCAATGCCTTCGAACAGGGGCTGCAGGCTGCCGCGCTCAAGCCGGCCGACTTTTTCGGCAACGACGACATCCTGTACTTGATGGAAGACATGGCGACGGGCGAAATCCGCCTCAGCATTCTGTGGGAGTGGCTGCACAAGGGCGCGTCGCTGACCGACGCCGATGCCGCGACCGGCGTGAAGGCCGGGGATACCTTCACGCGCGAGCTCTTCATGCGGCTGCTGGCGGAGGAGTACGCGAAGCTGCAGGCCGCGGACAACCGCGACGTCCACGACGTGTCGAAGAAGACGACGCTGCCGATCGCGCGCGAGATCGCGGACACCTACGTGCTGGACCCCGTGAAGATGCCCTGGTACATCGATCTGCTGAACGTGAACCTGGGCACGAGCGATCTGGTCGAAGCCCGCCGCCGCATCCGCCTGCTCATGGACGCGTTCCGCAAGGACAACGTCCGGATTACCGAGAATCTCGACTTCGCAGTTGCCGGATAGGGAGTGCGTGAGCCGCTGTCGGGCGGGTCGACGGCAGCGTCCGCGGCCCGCCTGTCGCGCGCCGGGAAATCCGTCTTCGCGAACTGGTCTATCGCTGTGCGCGGCCGACTAGAGAGTAATTCCGCCGACGTCTGTACCGCGCAAGCATCGACATGGCTGATTCGCGCGCCATGGATCACGCGGACCGAAGTCGTCGTGCATCGCTTCGCTACGCCGGATTTCCGGCGGCTGTGTGGAACGGCGCGCTCCAAGGCGGTCGCGTCCGCTGCCGCCGACTCGCCCTTGAACCCGCTCACGGCCGGCGTCGATCGCGGCCAACCGTGAAGCGCGGCCGGACTGGATCCCGTCAACTGCGCGCTGCAGGTTCTCAATGGCGGCGATCATGGTCACGCGATCCGGGACGTTGACGATCATGACAAGCGCAGATCGCGCCCGATAACCGCTGGTGGGAATGGCCCCCTGATCGCCGCCGGAGCGTCAGGTTCGAACCGGAAGCGCGCACGTTCAGGCAAGCGATGACGGTTGGCGGCGAGCGATGCCGGTCGGGAGCGGTTTGGCCTGGTTGATCAGATCACTGCGATCGCTTCGATCTCAATCAACCAGTCGGGGTGCGCGAGCGCCGCGATTTCCACGAGCGTCGATGCCGGCCCCTTCTTGCCGAGGAACTCTTCGCGCAGCGGCACCAGATCCGCGCGGTAGCGCATGTCGGTGACGTAGGTGGTGATCTTCACCAGGCTGGCCATCGTGCCGCCCTGCGATTCCACCAGCGCCTTGATCGCCTCGAAGGCGCCGCGCGCCTGGCCTTTGAAATCGCCGCGGCAGGCCACGCCGCCGTCCTTGTCGTACGCAACCTGACCCGAGAGAAAGAGCAGCGTCTGGGCACCGGTGACCTTGATGCCCTGGCTGTAGGTGGCCGGGTCGAACACACCGGGCGTGCAGAATTTTTCGAGGTTCGCCATCCGGCGATTATACGGGCCCGTCCGACAGGCTATCGCCCGCGCGGTGGGCCGCCGTGCCGCCCGCTGCTGATCGAGTACCCGGCAGGCACCTGGAAGAGCGAGGCATCGGGCTCGCCGAGCACGATGTCGCTGAACTGCACGACCGAATCGCCGGCCAGCGGATCGGCGACGCTGACGATGACGGGCATCTTCAGATCGTTCGAGAACCAGGTTTCGCGCACGACGAGAATCGGCTGTTCGTTGCCGACCGCGCCGGCCGGAATGGTTTCCGTGGTCCGCGTGCCTGCTGCCACGACGCCGCTCACCGTCTTCGTGCCGAGATCCTGCCGCTGCGCGCGAGCACTCGCCGGAGGCGGCCCGTCGTGCCGTGTGCCGTCGCCGCGGCCCCGACCTCCGTGTCCGCCGTCGCCCCGGCCCTCCGGCCCGCCGATGCGCGTCTGAGTGGCGGTCTTCGTCGCCGGATCGAGCCTGAAGGCGTAGCCGGCGACCGGATCGAGAATCGAGATGACCTCGTGCTCGGTCGCGTCGGCCGGCCGGCTGACGGTGCGTTCGACGCGCACGCGTCCGGAGCTGTCGCGGTAGATGGTGGCGTGTTCCTGACGGACGATGTGGTTGCCGTTGGCGAGCGTGTGCTGGAAGTTCGTCGACTGCACGCCCCTGAAGGGGGCGCCGGCGATGACCGGGCCGCGCAGATCGTCGAACGGCGAACCGCCCCGGCCCGGCCCCCCGCGGCCGCGCCCATCCGGAGAAGGTCCTTGCGCGCCGAGCGCTGCCGAAAACAGGGTCAACCCGACAACAAGTCGTAAACAGCTGTCGCGCATAGTGTGACCGAGAGCACAATGCCTGCCAGTCGCCGCGCCCGCGAAGTGTCGCTATTCTACGTGGTACGCGTCGGCCGCCTGGAGCCATGTCATGCCGGTTGAACATGTCGATGTCCTGATTGTCGGAGCCGGCCTGTCCGGTATCGGGGCCGCCCATCATCTGCGCCGGACGTGCCCGGGCAAGCGCTTTGTCATTCTCGAAAACCGCGGGGCCATCGGCGGCACCTGGGATCTGTTTCGCTACCCTGGCGTGCGGTCGGACTCGGACATGTTCACCATGGCCTACGCGTTCCGGCCGTGGTCGAATCCCCGCGCGATTTCAGACGGCCACCTGATTCGCGACTACATTGCCGAGACGGCGCGCGCGGAGGGCATCGACCGGCATATCCGCTTTCATCATCGGGTTGTCCGCGCCGACTGGTCGTCACAGGACGCGCGCTGGACGATCGAGGCGGTGCGTACACAGCCCGATGGACGTGAAGAAGCCATCACGCTGACATGCGGTTTCCTGTACTCATGCGCCGGGTACTACAGATACTCGTCGGGCTACACGCCGGCGTTCCGCGGCCGAGAGCGTTTCACGGGCACCATCGTTCACCCGCAGGCCTGGCCGCAGGATCTCGATTACGCGAGCAAGCGCGTGGTCGTCATCGGCAGCGGCGCGACCGCCGTGACGCTCGTCCCGGTGCTGGCGAAGACGGCCGCCCACGTCACCATGCTGCAGCGCTCGCCCACCTACATCGTGTCCATGCCGGCGCTCGACCCCGTGGCGATCGCGCTCGCCCGCCTCCTTCCGTCCAGGCTGGCGTTTGCGATCGCGCGGTGGAAGAACATCGGTTTCATGACGTACCTGTATCAGCTCGCCCGGCGCCGGCCTGAATTGGCGAAACACGCCCTGTTGAAACAGGCGAGGGCGCAACTCGGCGCGGATTATGACGTGGCGACGCACTTCACGCCTCGCTATGCCCCGTGGGAGCAGCGATTGTGTCTGGTTCCCGATGCCGATCTCTTCGCGTCCATTCGCGAGGGACGTGCGAGCGTGGCGACCGATCAGATCGAAACCTTCACGGAGAAGGGCATTCGACTCCGCTCCGGACAGGAGCTCGAAGCGGACATCATCGTCACGGCGACGGGACTCGTGCTCGAAATCCTGGGCGGCATCGACGTGCGCGTGGACGGCGCGCGCGTCGATTTCTCCAGGACGCTCTCCTATAAGGGCGTGATGTACTCGGGCGTGCCGAACCTGGCGGCGGTGTTCGGCTACATCAACGCGTCGTGGACGTTGAAAGCCGACCTGATCTCCGCTTACGTCGCGCGGCTCATCGCCTACATGGACCGCAACGGCTACGCGCAGGTGTCGCCGCGTCCTGGTGAGGCCGAGGCGCCGTCGGCGGACTTCGTGGAGCACTTCTCGTCGGGGTACATCCAGCGCTCGATCGCAAGCCTGCCGAAGCAGGGGCCCCGGGCGCCGTGGCGCGTCAAGCAGAACTACTTCGCCGACATCATGAGCTTGCGATATGCCCCCGTCGCCAACAAGGCGCTGGCCTTCACCAGGCTCACGACCTGATGACGATGAACCACGACGCGATGACGGGCCCAAGCGGGCCGCGCCCGCGCCCGCCGCGTCCGGGTTCTGGAGGCGGCGCATCGGCAGGAGGCGGCGGAGCGGGCCCGCGTTCAGGCTGAAACAGATACGCGTTGTGCGTTGTCGGATCGACGGTGATGGTTTTCGCGCCAGCGAATGTCGCGACCGTGGCGATGACGGTGTAGGCGTCGGCGGAATCCTGATGTGCGATGGTGACGGTGCCCTCGGCTCCGTTCGGAATGTAAACCAGCTTCCGTGACGGATCCCAGCCGAGCGCATCGACGCGCGTGCCGTTCGGAATCGTCGCGACGACTTTCCCGGTGCTGGCGTCGACGACGACCGACGTGCGGTTACACCCGGAGAAGATGCGATTGGTCGCCCTATCGTAGGCGATGCCTGTCGGGCCCTGGCACGGCTCGAGCGGCCACGAGGCTGTCGCCTTCCACGTCTTCACGTCGATCACCTGCATCGTGTTCTTGCTCTCGTTGTTCACGAAGATGTGCCCCCGGCCATCGGCGGCCGCGCCTTCGGGCGAGTTGTCCTCGAGCTCGACGGTCGCGACGATGTCGCCCGTTAGCGGATCGAGTGCGGTGAGCGTGCCGATCGGGCGGCTGTGATTCGTGAGGATGATCTTGTCGTCGGGTTCGTCGTACATGATGCCGTCGAGGCCCGGACCGACCATGATCTTCCTGATGACGGTCAGCGTCTTCAGATCGAACATCGTGACCGTCTGATCGCCGCCGTTGGTCGTGAAGCCGTGGCCCGCCTTCGTGGCGAGACCAGCGCCGTGCACGCCGGGCGTGTCGGGGATGTCGCCGATCACCTTGCCTGTGGCCCCCTCGACCACCATCATGTGCGTCCCGCGCGACACGAATACGCGGCCCGTTGCCGCTTCGACCGTTACATAGTCAGTCCCGCCGTCACCCTTGATGTCGTACTTGTCGACCTTGAACGTCTGCGCACGCGTCACAGTCGGTGCGATGAGTGTGAGCGTTGACACGGCGACGCCGAGCACGAGCTGATTTCGGGTCATCATCGACCTCCACTGCAGAACGCGGACGCATCCTACATCCGAACGCGCGTTCGCCGACGGTTCATCCAGCTGCGTGTTTCGGCCTTATTGCTTCTTGACGAACCCCGCACGCGGCGGCCATCTGATGACGCCGAGATCGATTTGGTCGGATCGTCAGGGCAGACCAGGCTCGGCCTCGACGACATCGTCAGCGGTTCGTTACTGCTGACCCTTGGCGCGCCCGGGGATCCACGTCCGGCGTCGTTTGCCGGCGCGGCGACGTATACAAGCCGTTAATAGCGACCGGAATCGACACGCGTGAAAACGATCTTCACCCTTTCGCCACACTTCCTTCACATTGCGATCGTCCAATGAATCATGGGCGCCTGCGTCACGAGAGGAGATCACCCCATGAGAAAGACGGCGACCGCAGTTCTTTCATTCTTCTTATGTTTCGCGTTTGTGGCTCTGGCGTCCCCGGCACGTGCGTCAGACGAGGAGGCGACCACGCTGATGCAGTTCAGCCGCTCGGTCGAATCGCTGACGACGCGCGTGGCGAAGAGCGTCGTCCAGATTGTCGCGACGGGTTATGGACCGATCGAGGAAGCCGGCGATGACGACGACGCCGGCGTCGTCGGGCCGACGCGAGCGCTCGGCTCGGGCGTCGTGGTCGCCCCTGCCGGCTACATCATGACGAACGCGCACGTGGTGTCGTCGGCCCAGCATGTCGAGGTCGTCCTGCCGAACGCCATGGACGCTGTGACGCCGCTCCAGTCGCTGGCCGGAGTTCGCGGACGATCCTTCGTGGCGGAAGTGGTCGGGATCGATCAGATTCTGGATCTCGCGCTCCTCAAGATCGACGCCGGACCGCTGGCGGCGCTGCCGTTTGCCGACTACGACCAGCTGCGCCAGGGGCAGGTGGTCTTCGCGATCGGCAGCCCCGCCGGGCTGAACAACTCCGTCTCCATGGGCGTCGTCAGCGCGGTGGCGCGGCAGTTCGACGCGGACAGCCCGACGGTGTATGTGCAGACCGACGCCGCCATCAACCGCGGCAACAGCGGCGGACCGCTGGTCGACGTGAGCGGCGCGCTCGTCGGCCTGAACACATTCATCCTGTCGGCGTCGGGCGGAAGCCAGGGACTGGGCTTCGCAATCCCGAGCGCCTACGTCAAGCTCGCGTACGACGAGCTCAAGCAGCACGGCCGGCTGTTCCGCGCCGAAATCGGGCTGCACCTGCAGGCCATCAACCCGGCGATGGCGTCGGGGCTGCGCCTGTCGCGTGACTGCGGCGTCCTCGTGTCCGACGTCACGCCCGGTGGACCAGCGGCGCGCGCCGGGCTCAAGGCGCAGGACGTGTTGCTGACGGTCGACGGCGAGGCGGCCGAGAGCGTCCCGAAGACGGCCCTGCAGCTCCTCACGAAAGAGCCGGGGAGCCAGATGATGGTTCGCGTCCTTCGCGGCGATGTCGCCATCGCCTTCGCCGTGCCGATTGGCGAGCGGGCCGCGCCCATCGAGCGCTCGAACGACCCGCGCGATCCGTCCGATCCGGCGGGCGGGTCGGTGCCGGCGCTGGGCATCATCGGGATCGGGCTGACGCCAGCCGGCGACGGCGGGACGCCGTTCCGGATCGACTCGGGCGTCATCGTCGCCGCGCGCGCGCAAACAGCCTCGCGCGTCCGGAACGGCCTCGTCGCCGGCGATGTCATTCACGCGGTCGACAGCACGCCGGTGCCGACCGCCGAGGCGCTGCGTGCTGCGCTGTCCCACGAGGACGGCCGGGGCTCGGCCGTGCTGCAGGTGGAACGCAGCGGCGTGCTGATGTACATGACGGTTGATCTCGACTGACCTAAGATGTACGTCCTATGCGTACGCTCGGCATTGTCGGCGGCATCGGACCCGAATCGACCATCGAGTATTACCGCGCCATTCTGGGCGCGGTTCGCGACAGGTACGGCGAGACGACAGCACCGCCCATCATCATCAACAGCATCGATGTGCACAAAGTGCTGCGGCTCGCCGGCGCCGGCGATCTGGGGGCGCTGGCCTCCTACCTGGCGCAGGAGCTCGGCCGGCTCGCTCGCGCCGGCGCTGATGCCGCGATCATGGCGGCCAACACCCCGCACGTCGTGTTCGACGATCTCGTCTCGCGCTGCTCGATTCCTTTGATCAGCATCGTCGAGGCCACGGCCGATGTCGCAGAGAGGCAGGGCCTGACGCGGCTCGGCCTGCTCGGCACGCGGTCGACGATGGAAGGGCAGTTCTTTCCAGACGTCTTCGCGAAGCACGGCATGGCCATCGTGGCGCCGAATTCTTCGGAGCGGGCGTACGTGCACGAGAAGTACACGTCCGAGCTCGTGCACAACGTGTTCTCGCCGGAGACCAGGATGGGCATGTGCCGCCTGATCGAGCTGATGAAGGGGCGCGATCGCATCGACGGCGTGATTCTGGGAGGAACGGAACTGCCGCTGCTGCTGCGCGATCGCACCTACGCGGGCATTCCGCTGCTCGACACGACTGCCATTCACGCCGCCGCGACAGTGGACCATCTCTGGCCCGCGACTTCGTGATCCCGAGCCCCGAGTTTCGATCCCCGCGCCCCGAGCTTCAGGCCTGCACAACGACGTCCACATCGGCCGTGACCACGAGTCCCTTGTCGACCATCTTCAGCAGCTCGGGCATCAGCGTCTCGAGTGTCTCCTGGCGCTCGACGAACTCGATCTTGACGGGCAGGTTTTCGCTGATCTCCAGAATGCGCGTGGTGTGAAGACGATGGTGGGTGCCGAAGCCGGCGACGCCCTTGATGACCATGGCCCCGGACACGCGATGGGAGAACAGATAGTTCAGCACCGCGAGGTACAGCGGCTCGCCGTGATGGTGCACATCCTCGCCGACATAGATCGTCACTTTCTTTGCGGGTCCGGCTGCAAGCATATCGCCCGTCCTAACCGACTCGCGTCAACACGATCCCGATCCACAGCGCCGCGTAGCCTGCCACTACGCTGCCGACCACGTTGGCCGCGCCGATGAGCCAGCTGCCTTCCGACACGGCCCGGAACGTCTCGTACTCGAAGGTGGAGAACGTCGTATAGGCGCCGATGAAGCCGATCGGGACCAGGAACCGCCAGTTCGGGTGCACGCCGAGGCGATCGGTCAACAGCGTCATCGTGACACCCATGACGAAACAGCCGCTGATGTTCACGACGAACGTGCCCCAGGGAAATCCCGCGGGGATCCGCGCCTGGATCATCGCGGCCAGTTGATATCGGGCGAGCGCGCCGAGCGCGCCTCCCAGGGCAACCATGACGTAGCGATCCAATCGGCCTCCTGACGATTGGATGATATCGCGCATATGATCGTCGTGTGAGTGCGACGACACACGTCGATCCCGTGTGCGGAATGACCATCGAGGAGGCCGACGCGGTCGGCACCCACGAACACAAGGGCGTGACGTACTACTTCTGCGCGCCCAGCTGCCTCGAGCGGTTCAAGGAAGACCCGGAGGCGTTCCTCACGCCGGGCGGCGATCCGGCCGTGACTGCTCCCGAGGGCACCACCTACACGTGCCCCATGCATCCCGAGATCGTGCGCGACGCGCCTGGTGCGTGCCCCATTTGCGGCATGGCGCTCGAGCCGCGCACGATCAGCCTCGACGACGCACCCAATCCGGAACTGGCCGACATGACGCGCCGCTTCTGGATCGCGACGGTGCTGGCGGCGCCCGTGGTCGCGACGGCGATGTGGGGCATGGTCAGCGGCGGTTCGATGGCGATGTCGCACAACCCGCTCGTGAACTGGATGGCCCTGGGGCTGTCGACCCCCGTCGTGTTCTGGGCCGGCTGGCCGTTCTTCGAGCGCGCCTGGGCATCGATCGTCAACCGGTCGCCCAACATGTTCACGCTGATTGCAATCGGCGTGGGGAGCGCATACGCGTACAGCGTGGTCGCCACGGTTGCGCCGGGGATCCTGCCCGCGGGCTTCCGCATGCAGGACGCGGCCGAGACATATTTCGAGACCGCGCTCGTCATCACCGTGCTCGTGCTGCTCGGACAGGTGCTCGAGCTCCGCGCGCGCGGGCGGACGACCGCGGCGCTGCGGGCTCTTCTCGGCCTCGCGCCGAAGACCGCGCGGATCGTGCGCGGCAGCGACGAGCGTGACGTGCCGCTCGCCGACGTCGGCGTGGGCGATGTCTGCCGCGTGCGGCCGGGCGAGAAGGTGCCGGTCGACGGAGTTGTCGTCGACGGCCGGAGCGCGATCGACGAAGCGATGGTCACGGGCGAGTCCATGCCGGCGTCGAAGGCGGCCGGCGATCCCGTCACCGGCGGCACCATCAACACCACCGGCACGCTGCTCGTTCGCGCCGATCGCGTCGGGCGCGACACGCTGCTCGCCCACATCGTGCGGATGGTCGGCGAAGCCCAGCGGAGCCGCGCGCCCATCCAGCGGCTTGCCGATCGCGCGGCCGCGTACTTCGTGCCGGCTGTGGTGGTCGTCGCGATCGTTGCCTTCGTCGCGTGGAGCGCGTGGGGTCCGCCGCCGCGGCTGGCGCTGGCGCTGGTCAGCGCCGTCGCCGTGCTGATCATCGCGTGCCCCTGTGCCCTCGGCCTCGCGACGCCGATGGCGATCATGGTGGGCACGGGCCGTGGCGCGACAGCGGGCGTGCTCATCAAGAACGCAGAAGCGCTCGAGCGCCTCGAGGCGGTCGACACCATCGTCGTCGACAAGACGGGCACGCTCACGGAAGGCAAGCCGAAGCTGGTGACGACCATCCCGCTTGGCGGCGAATCGGTGAGCTATGTGCTCGAGCTCGCCGCGGCGGTCGAGCAGGGCAGCGAGCATCCGCTGGCGACGGCGATCGTAGCGGGCGCGCGCGAGCGGAACGTCGAGGTGCCTCCCGTCGATGCGTTCCGAGCCGAACCGGGGCAAGGCGTGAGCGGCATCGTTTACGGATCGTCTGTGGCGCTCGGCAACGCCGCGATGATGGCTGGCGTGGGCGTGTCGGTCGAGGCGATCGCATCGCGCGTCGACGAGCTCGCCCGTCGAGGGGAAACCATCATGTATCTCGCCGAGGCCGGCCGGCTGCGAGCCATTCTCGGCGTGGCCGACCCCGTCAAGCGCACGACGGCCGAAGCGATTCTGGCGCTGCATGCCGAAGGCCTTCGGATCGTCATGCTGACGGGTGACAACCGCGCGACAGCCGCAGCCGTGGCTTCACGGCTGGGGCTCGACGAGGTGCGGGCCGAGGTCCAGCCGGCGGGCAAGCGCGACGTGGTCCGTCAGCTGCAGAAGGAGGGACGGATCGTGGCCATGGCCGGCGACGGCATCAACGATGCGCCGGCGCTGGCCGAGGCGGCCGTCGGCATCGCGATGGGGACCGGCACCGACGTGGCGATCGAGAGCGCGAGCGTCACGCTGGTGAAGGGCGACCTGCGCGCCATCGTGCGCGCCCGGCGGCTGAGCCGCGCGACGATGCGGAACATCCGGCAGAATCTGTTTCTGGCGTTCGTGTACAACGTGATCGGCGTGCCGGTGGCGGCCGGCGTCTTGTATCCGTGGACGGGGACGCTCATCAGCCCCGTGTGGGCGAGCGCGGCGATGACGCTCAGCTCGGTGTCGGTGATCGGCAACGCGCTGCGCCTGCGGCACGTGAAGTTGTGAGGGAGGGCAGACATGGCGATCGACCCGGTGTGCAAGATGACCATCGACGAGCAGAAGGCGGCGGGGAAGAGCGAGTACAACGGCAAGACCTATTACTTCTGCGCGGCGATCTGCAAGACGAAGTTCGATCAGAATCCGAAAGCGTACGTTCGGGATTGATCGCGCGGGCTCATCGGGCCGGCCACTTCCAGCCGACCTCAGGGAGATCATCGGCGGTCAGCCGTGTCTCGCCCAGCCGCTTGTCGAGCGTAATCGAGCGGCAATCGGGCAGCGCCTGAAGCGCGTCGATGAGGGTCGGGGCATGTGAGACGACCACGATCTGAGACCGCTCCGCGGCTTGGGCGATCAGGCGTCCGAGCGCGGGAAGCAGATCGGGGTGCAGGCTCGTCTCAGGCTCGTTGATGACCAGCAGCCCCGGCGGGCGCGGGGTGAGCAGCGCCGCGACCCACAGCAGGTAGCGCAGCGTTCCGTCGGACACCTCAGCGGCTTTCAGCGGACGGAGGAGCCCCTTCTGCTGCATCTCGACTTCGAACAGGCCGTTCGCGAAGCGCACATCCACGCGGCTCCCGGCAAAGGCGTCGGCGATGGCTGCGTCGAGCGCCTTGTCGTCGCCAATCTGACGGATGGTTTGCAGCGCGGCCGCCAGGTCGGCTCCGTCGTGGCTGAGCACGGGCGTGTGCGTGCCGATCTGCGGTTGGCGCGCGGGCGCCGCGTTGTCGGAGCGGAAGTGATCGTAGAAGCGCCAGCTGCGCATCCCCTCGCGGACGACCAGCAGTTCGGGCGTGTGCCGCGGATCGGCGCAGTGCGTCATCATGCTGTCGAAGCTCGCGAGCGTGTGCGTCACGATGGCGAACGCGTTGCCTTCGTCCCGGCTTTTCACCACCGGCCCGCGACGGTCTACGAGAATGGACGAGGGGCGAAGCGTCTGCGCGTTCCAGATGACCTCGCGCTTGATCTCGGGGTCGTGAGCGAATGCACCCGCCGGCGGCGTCGGGAGGCCGAGGTCGATGGCGTAGCTGAAGTCATCGCTGGCGAACCCGAGGCGCAGGCCGATTGCCTTCTGCCGCCCGACTCCCTGCACAGGTTCTTCGCCACGCAGCACGGCGGGGGAGAATCGCTCCGGTCCGGCCCAAAGCGTTGAGGTGAGGCCGCCCTCTCTGGCCAACGACGGCACGAGTCGACCCTGTGCGGTCTCCGCCAGCAGTCGCAGCGCGCGATAGAGATTCGATTTGCCGCTGCCGTTGGGCCCGGTGACGACATTCAGCTGCCCCAGAGGGACGACGAGATCCCGCAGCGATCGGTAGCCGGAAACGGCGAGCGTGCCGAGCATGAGGCTCTCATTCTTGACGATCGGTGCGCCCGGAGGTACTGTGCAGCATCATTGAACAACCCGCCTTCGCCACATAGCTTCGAGCGGGACAGGCAAGGAGGAGCCACATGCGGCGGTCCATGGTCCTCATCACGATGATGTTTTCGGCGGCCGCGTCCGCGCAGCAGCGTCCCGGTGTCGCGTCCGCGTCCGCGGCGCCCGCGACCGCACGCGGTTGGACGACGCCGCGCACGCCGTGGGGCGATCCGGATCTCCAGGGGCTGTGGCCGAGCATCGACATGCAGGGCACGCCGCTCGAACGTCCGGCCGAGTTCGGCGATCGCGCGCGGCTCTCGGACGAGGAATTCGCGGATCGGGCCCGGCAGAGCCAGACGCAGTCCGAGGTGGATGCCGAAACCACGGTCGTGGATCGGCCGCGCCGCGGCGGGGGCACGGGCCCACCGTCGCACTGGGGCGAGCGTGGGAAGCCCACGAGGCAGGCGTCGCTTATCGTCGATCCGCCGGACGGGCGGATGCCGGCGCTCACGCCTGAGGGAGAGCAGCGGCTGAAGACGATTCACAGCACCTACTTCCTCGATTTCCCTGACGCGGTCGACGCGCATCCGTTCAACGATTTCTCCGACCTCGGCCCGTACGATCGCTGTATCTCGCGCGGAGCGCTCGCCTCGATGCTGCCGACGGGCTACAACATGGGGAATCAGATCATCCAGATTCCGGGCTTCGTCGTGATCCGCAACGAGATGATTCACGAAACGCGCGTCATTCCGCTCGACGGCCGTCCGCACGTCGGGTCCGGCATCCGGCTCTATATGGGCGACTCCCGCGGCCATTGGGAAGGCGACACGCTCGTCATCGAGACGACGAATTTCAATGGGAAGGTGGGGCTGACGCGCAACGGCAACACCACGCCTGTCAGCACCGAGTACCGGTTACAGGAGCGTCTGACAAGAATCGACGCGGACACGATCCGGTACGAAGCGACGATTACCGATCCGAAGACGTGGACGCGGCCGTGGACGGTGGCGCTGCCGTTCATGCGCCACTCGGACTACGGCATGTTCGAGTACGCGTGCCACGAGGGCAACTATGCGATGAAGCACATCCTCAGCGGTGCACGAGCAGACGAAGGAACTCGCTAGGTGTCATGAGGCCGGGGTTGCAGAGGTGAGTTTCGTGGAGAAGGAGAGATTCGTGACGCGTGCATCGATCGCCGCCGCCTTCGCACTCGCGACGGCGTGCTCGGCAACCGTGCTCGCCCAGTGGCCCGAGTATTCGATGGCGAACGTGCCGAAGACGGCCGACGGGAAGCCCGATCTGAACGCGCCCGCGCCGAAAATGTCGAACGGCAAGCCCGATTTGTCGGGCGTGTGGGAAACCGCGCCGTGTGCCGGATGCGGCGTGCCCGTCATCGACGGCCTCGGCGGTCCTCCCGCGCAGGGACGCGGCGCCGGCGCCCCGCCGGCTGAAGGACGAGGGGCTCCGCCCGCACCTGGAGGCGGCGCCGCGGGGCGCGGTCGTGGCGGGCCAATCCGATCCGTCTTCGCCAACATCGGCGCGAGTCTCCCGGACGGCAACGCTCCGTATCAGCCGTGGGCGGCCGATCTGGTCAAGCAGCGTGTGGCGGACAACAGCAAGGACAATCCGGACGCCCACTGCCTGCCGATGGGCATCATGCAGTTGACGTCGCATCCCTATCCCAAGAAGCTGATCCAGACGCCCACCGAGGTCCTCTTTATATATGAAGGCTCCGGCACGACCGTCCGCGAAGTATTCCTGGACGGCCGGCCGCTCCCCAATCGCGACCAGGTCGAACCGTGGTGGAACGGCTACTCGGTCGGGCACTGGGAAGGCGACACGCTCGTCGTCGAAACCACTGGCTTCATGGACGACGGCTGGCTCGACGTGCGGGGCAGTCCGTTGACGAGCAGCGGCAAGCTGACCGAGCGGTACCGCCGGTTGAATTTCGGCTACCTCGAGATCGAAGTGACCATCGACGATCCCAAGGCGTACACGAAGCCGTTTGCTGCGAAGGTGTACAACCGCATCATGACCAGCAGCCAGTTGAGCGAGTTCGTCTGCATCGACAAGGACGCACGCCACTACATCGGTGCGGGCGCGAAATAGGCGGCGGCCACCCTGGTTCAAGGGACGCACACGACCATGAAACGACTTGCTCTGGCGTTCACCATCGGCGCCGTGCTCCTGGCGGTGGCGCTCGTCCGTCCACCCGCCGTCCCGATCGCGGCAGCGCAGTCGGGCCCGCGGCCGGCGGGCACCAGCCACACAGGGCCGGCCTTCCGGTTCAACAAGGTGAAGGACGGTGTGTATCACGCCGTCGGCACGGGCTCGCTCGCTGTCGTCGGCAATTCGTCGATCATTGTGAACGACGAGGACGTGATCGTCGTCGACGATCACGTGTCGCCGGCCGCGGCGTGGGTGCTGCTGGACGAACTGAAGACGATCACCACCAAACCGGTGCGCACCGTCATCAACACGCACTTCCATTTCGATCACGCGCACGGCAACCAGGTGTTCGATCCGAACGTGGCCATCATCGGCCACGAGTTCACCCGGCAGATGCTGTTGAGCAACTCGACGGCGATGCCGCTGTACAAGAACTACCTGGCGGGGCTTCCGCAGCAGGTGGACGACTTGCGGAAGCGGACGGCCGCCGAAGCGGACGCGGCGCGCAAGGCGACGCTGCAGTCGCAGTTGCAGGCTGCGGAGAACAACCTGGCCTCTCAGCGCGAGCTGAAGCTGACGCCGCCGAACGTGACGCTCAAGAACGAGATGACGTTGTACCGTGGCAGCCGCGAGATCGACATCCGGTTTCTCGGGCGCGGCCATACGGGCGGCGACGTGGTCGTCTACCTGCCGCGGGAGAAGGTGGTGATCACCGGGGACTTCCTGACCGCTGCGCTCTCGAACATGAGCGACGCGTATCTCGACGAGTGGGTTGCTTCACTTGACAAGCTGAAGACGCTCGACTTCGACACGGTCCTGCCCGGACACGGCGAGGCCTTCACCGACAAGGCGAAGATCGAGTACTTCCAGGCGTACCTGCGCGATGTGTGGACCGAGGTCGGACGGCTCAAGCGCGAAGGTGCGACGGCGGAAGACGCCGCGCGCCGCGCGGACCTGACCAGGCACAAGGATCACTTCCCGACCATCACGGGGCCGGGCGTTCCGTTGATCGCCGTCCAGCGCATCTACGAACTGCTCGACGCGCGCCGCTGATCAGCTCTCCACCGCCCACTCCGTACTCCCTGCTCCCCAGTCCCCTACTGTGTTGATCTCGCTCCCAGATCAACACTGTGCATTGACACTAAACACCCGCCCGGTATAGCCTCGGGCGCCATGACTCGGGCCTCCAACGCGTACCGCGTCGTGCGGGGCCGCATTATCTCCGGCGAAATGGGCCTGGGCGCGCCGATTTCCCGCCGACGCCTGGCCAGTGAACTTGGTGTGAGCTTCCTGCCCATCACCGAGGCGCTCATCCGTCTGGAACTCGAAGGGCTGGTCGAGAGCCGGCCGCGCGCAGGCACGCGCGTCCGCATTCCGACGGCACAGGAAGTCCGCGATCATTTCATCGTCCGCGAGGCGTTCGAAGCGCAGGCCGCCATCGCGTTTGCGCGCGCGGCGACGACGCGGGATCGCAGCGACGTGCAGCGTCTCGCGCGGCGCGTCGACGATCTGAGCGACCGCGGTGCCGGATGCGCGGCCGTCGAAGCGCATCTGCGGTTTCATCGCCGGATCCTCAAAGGCGCCCGCTGCCCGTCGCTGGTGGCGGCCATCGAAGCCAATGACGCGCTGGCGTCGGCGTGGCTTTCGGCTGGCGGCGCGCAGCGCGCGGCGGCTGTCCCATCTCCGCGGCATCGCGAACTGGCGTGCACCCTTTGCACCGGCTCGCCTGAAGAGAGCGCGGCGGCGGCCCGGCAGCACGTCGCAGGCGACATGCAGCATGTGCTCGCGCTCCTCGAACCGTACTTCCGGTTCCGCCAGGTACACGCCGAACGGTTTTATCGCAGCGCCCGCAAGCAACCGCGCGCCGGCGTCCGATCCGATCTCCGATAATTTGGACTTGTGTGTCGTCAAGAAACGCTCAAGGGTCGTTTTCCGTTCAACGTGTATTGACGCTGCACATGGGCTGGTGTAGCGTTACGCCCGTCTCGCGTTTTCACGAGTTTTTTGCGTCATCACTGAAAGGGGTTGCGGCCATGCGCACGTTCTGGAGGACCGCTTTTCTCGCCCTCCTTTTGCTGGCAGTCTCGACGGCTGTCCGCGCTCAGACCCTCGGCACGGTGAGCGGTGTTGTGAAGGATGCGTCGGGCGCGGTGCTGCCCGGCGTGACGGTTGAGGCGTCGAGCCCCGCGCTCATTGAAAAGGTGCGCGACGCGGTCTCGGACGGCTCGGGTCAGTACCGCATCGTGAACCTGCCGCCCGGGGTGTACACGGTCAGCTTCAGCCTGTCCGGCTTCAGCACCGTGAAGCACGAGGGTATCGAAGTGTCCGCGGGCGTCATCGTGCCGGTGAACGCGGACATGAAGGTCGGAGCCGTGGCGGAAACGATCACCGTCACCGGTGAAACGCCGGTCGTCGATATTCAATCGGCAACGCAAACCCGCACGGTGACGTCAGAGCAGTTCAAGGCGCTGCCATCGGGCGGATCGTGGATTCAGATGGCGGCGCTCACGCCGGCGGTTCGGGCCACCAACGTCGACGTCGGCGGCGTGCTCGGCGATCAGACCGGTGCCGAGGTATTCGCGCACGGGAGCCGCCCCGGTGATGGTGTTTCGATGATCGACGGCATGCGTATCGGCAACATGTACCTGAGCTCGAACCTCACCAACATGAGCCTGTCGCCGCTCATGTTCGATGAGGTCAACGTCTCGAGCTCCGGCCAGATGGCCGAAACCGGCACTAATGGCGTGATCCTGAACGCCATTCCGCGTTCGGGCGGCAACCGGTTCAGCGGGTCATTCGTGGCTAACGGGTCGGGTCCTGGTCTCCAGGGCTCCAACTTCACGACGAATCTTCAGTCCCGTGGTGTGCAGAGCGCGTCGGCCACACTCAAGACGCTCTACGACCTCAACGGTGCGTTCGGCGGTCCGATCAAGCAGGACAAGCTGTGGTTCTTCGCGACCTCTCGCTACTTCACCAACGAGTACTACCTCGCGTCGCGCTACTACCCCACCGACGTCACGGCGGTAACCCGGACAAACGACCTCGGTCGGCAGGCGTTCGCCGGCACCTACACGTACGACAACAACGGGCGGGTGACGTGGGGGATTTCCGACAAACAGAAGCTGTCGGTCTGGTACGCGTATCAGTACAAGGTCGACCCCCACTGGCTGCTGCAAATCTTCGCGGCGTCCCCCGAGGCGGCGCGGATCACGACGTGGCACACGCAGCTGTCGACGACGAAGTGGAGCTACGCGGCGACGAGCAAGCTGCTCTTCGAAGCGGGCGTGATGGCGGGCGCAAGCCCCGACACGATCAAGTTGAACACCGATCTCGTCGGCTCATGTCCTTCTCAGGGCAGTCTGGCGCCCGCGTGCATCTCGATCACGGAACAGACGGCGGGCAACTTCTTCTACCGCGCGCCGACCGGATTCGATTTCGACGATCGGCTGCCGTCGCAGTCGTACACCGGCGCGATGAGCTACGTCACCGGTACCCACAACGTCAAGGTCGGCTTCGAATTGCAGCGCGGCCACTTCTGGCGCGGCGACAACAACGACTCGACGGGCGGCATCTGGTATCTCACGACGGCCGGCAAGCCCGCTTTCGTCACGGTCCAAGCCCCGGTGTCCGGGTGGCAGAGCGACCTGAACCACAACCTGGGCATCTACGCGCAGGACCGTTGGACGGTCAAGCACCTGACGGTGAGCGGCGGCCTGCGGCTCGACTTCCTCAACGAGTCGACAGAGCCGTTCACCGCCGGACCACACCGCTGGGCGCCGAACCGGAACTTCAACTTCGCGGCGGTCAGCGATGTGCCGAACTGGAAGGACATCGAGCCGCGCGTGTCGGCGGCGTACGATTTG
>Ga0066903_100000527_pt1 | contig 24541 bp, 19 predicted proteins | sample PanSoiMetaGPlot1_FD_67491 | JGI IMG/M metagenome (GOLD analysis project Ga0066903, IMG submission 67491) | Tropical forest soil microbial communities from Panama analyzed to predict greenhouse gas emissions - Panama Soil - Plot 1 (version 2) | ecosystem: Environmental > Terrestrial > Soil >... | reverse complement strand
CGCCGACCTACCATGACGGCCGCCTGTACATCCCGGTCGCGTCGGGCGAGGAAACGGCCGGCGCCGCTCCGCAGTACGAATGCTGCCGGTTCCGTGGCAGCGTCGTCGCCGTCGACGCGGCAAGCGGCAAGCAGGTCTGGAAGACGTTCACCATCGCCGACGAGGCTCGGCCCACGGAGAAGAACAAGCTCGGAACGCAGCTGTGGGGCCCGTCGGGCGGCGGCGTGTGGAGCAGTCCCGCCGTCGACGTCCGGCGCAACGCGCTCTACATCACGACCGGCGACAACTACAGCGCGCCGGCGACGAACATGAGCGACGCGTTTGCCGCGCTCGACCTCGACACGGGCCGGATTCTCTGGTTCAGGCAGATGACGACGGGCGACGCGTGGAACACGGCGTGCCGGATGCCGGACTCGACCAATTGTCCGGCAGGCGCCGGACCCGATTTCGACTTCAGTTCGCCGCCCATCCTGGTGACGCTGGCCAATGGCCGCCGCGCGCTGGTCGCGGGGCAGAAGTCCGGCATCGTCCACGCGGTCGATCCCGACGAGCAGGGCAAGATTCTGTGGCAGACGCGCGTAGGGAACGGCGGAACGCTCGGCGGCGTGCAGTGGGGATCGGCAGCGGACACCGCCCACGTCTACGTCGCGCTATCCGACATCGTGCGGACCGCCATTCCCAACTCGTTCGGCACCAACGCCGATCCGAAGACAGGCGGCGGCATGTCGGCATTGCGGCTCGAAACGGGCGAGCGCGTCTGGTACACGCCGCCTGCTTCATGCGGAGGGCGGCCACGCTGCAGTCCGGCGCAGTCGGCGGCGGTGACGGCCATCCCCGGCGTCGTGTTCTCCGGATCGGTCGACGGCCATCTGCGAGGCTATTCGACTGTCGACGGCAAAGTGATCTGGGACTTCGATACGGTTGGACCGCAGAAGACGGTCAACGAGGTTCCGGCGCGCGGCGGGTCGATCGACGGCCCCGGGCCCGCGATCGCCGGCGGCCTGCTCGTCGTCAACTCCGGGTACGCGCGCGCGGGCGGTATGCCGGGGAACGTGCTGCTCGTGTTTTCGGTTGACGGCAAGTGATGGTTCGACCGCTGATCAGACACAAAGGACACCATGAACACAAAGACATTGATTAGGGTCTTCATCGTGTCCCTGGTGTCGTTTGTGTCGATTCAGCGCGCGGGTGTGCCCCCGCCGCTGCACGCGCAAAAGCTGCAGAAGATCACCATCAACTTCCCCACCCGCAGCGGCGCGTCGTGGCCGCTCTTCATCGCGAAGGAGGGCGGTTACTACCAGAAGTACGGCCTCGACGCCGATCTGGTGTTCGCCGGACATCCGGCCGGCATCGCGATGGTCGTGAGCGGCGAAGCGCAGATGAGCAGCTACAACCTCGAGTCGGTGATGCAGGCGAGCGTCCGCGACGCCTCGTTCACCGTCGTCGGCAGCTCCGTCAACCGCGCGTTCTTCGTGCTGATGTCGCGTGCCGACATCGGAAGCGTCAAGGACCTGAAGGGCAAGACGCTGGCCGTGAGCCAGATCGGCGACCCGCCGTACAACTACGCCAGCGCGTACTTGAAGAAGTTCGGCCTCGGCCCGCGTGACGTGCAGTGGGTGGCCGTCGGCACCGACGCAAACGGGCGGGCCGCCGCGCTGGCCGCCGGGCGCGCCGACGCCACGCTGCTGACGCCGCCGGCCTACTTCAAGCTCGAGGAGGCCGGGTTCAAGAGCCTCGGCAACCTGGCCGAGCACGACGACATCTTCGCGTCGACGACCTACCTGCTGAAGCGCGAGACGGTCGCGGCCAACCCGAAGCTGCCCGAGCTTCTCGTCAAGGCGCACGCCGAAGCGATCAAGCGCTTCTACGACGACAAGGCGTTCGCCGTGAAGGCCTACCAGGTGTACGACAAGCAGAGCACGCCCGACGTCGAGCGCTTCTACGAGGGCTACGCGAAGGCCAACCTGCTCGAGCGCGTGCCGTTCGTACTCGAGGGCGCGCTGCAGTCGGTCGTCGATCAGCAGGCCGATGCGCGCATGGCGGCACAGATGAGAGCCTTCGATTTCCACAAGGTGATCGACAACAGCGTCGTGACGCGTCTCGTGCGCGAAGGCTTCTTCGAGCAGCTGTTCGGCCCGTCGATCAAGGCCGAAGAAGCGCGCAAGGCCAGGCTTGCCTACAAGTAGATCGACGCCGGCCATCTACCGCGCGGATCACGTCGGTAGCCTGCTCCGGCCGCCCGACGTTCTCGCGGCGCGCGCCGATCCAGGCACCACCCCCGCTGGACTCCGAGCGCTCGAGAACCACCACATCATCCGCGCACTCGAGCGGCAGCGCGATTTGGGATTGAAGATTTTCACCGACGGCGAGCTGCGGCGCGGCGGGTTCATGAGCGACTTCTACGAGTCGGTCGGGGGCCTCGATCGCGACGGCTCGGTCGCGCGCGCCTGGAGCGCCACGACGACGGCAGTGCCGCTCAAGGGGCTCGTAATCGATCGCATCAGCCAGCACAAGCGCCTGACCTTCCACGAGTCCGGCTTCCTGCTGGAGCACAGTCCTGGCGACGTGAAGATGACGGTCCCCTCGGCCAATCAGTTTCCCGCGATCATGTACCGCAAGGGCATCAGCGATCGCGCCTACGCCACGCACTCGGAGTTTCTCTGGGACATCGTGCCGATCATCCGGCTGGAACTGGCGTTGCTCGCGCAGGACGGCGTTCGCTACCTTCAGCTCGACGCGCCGCGGTACAGCTACTACATCGATCCGAAATGGCGGCGGTACATCCAGGACGACATGGGGCTCGACCCAGACGCAGCACTCGACGAGGCGATCCGCGCCGACAACGAATGCCTGGCCGGCGTGCGCATGCGGGGGAGCGGTGCAGTGCTGGCCATTCACTTGTGCCGCGGCAACAACCGCAGCCAGTGGTACGCCGAGGGCGGCTACGATCCGATCGCCGAAAGGCTGTTCGCCGAGCTCGACGTCGATCTCTTCCTGCTCGAATACGAGTCCGAACGAGCCGGCACCTTCGAGCCGCTGCGCTTCGTGCCAAAGAACAAGGCGGTCGTCCTTGGTCTGGTGAGCAGCAAGGTGCCGGCGCTCGAGTCACAGGACGAACTGCGTCGTCGCATCGATGAGGCGAGCCGGTACGTGCCACTCGAGCGGCTCGCGCTCAGTCCTCAATGCGGGTTTGCGTCGGCGATGGAAGGCAACCTGCTGACCGAAGACGACCAGTGGCGCAAGCTGGAACTCGTCGTCGAGACGGCGCGGAAGGTGTGGAGCGACGCCTGATTTCAGCACTGACATCGGATCCGTGAAGAAGAGAAAAGTCCGCAGTTTGGCAGACTAAGGGCGTGGCTGCGAGGCAGCATAGTCGAGTTTCGGCCGACTTTTCGCGCCCATCCAGTTCAGGTTCGTGGCTCAGCCTTTGACAAGACCAGTCGGCGGTGAACGACACGACTGTCACGACACGGATTCTTCGGGCTGCCCGGCTCTTTGTTCTCACGTTCGCGCTTCCAGAACTGTTCGCCGCGTCCGCAGCGTCGGCGGCAACGCTCACGGCGACCATCCAGACACCGGCCAATGGGGCCACGAACGCCGACCTCACGATCCCGATTCAATGGGCGGCGGTGCCCAATGCCGACGCGTACTACCTCTACGTCGGCCGCACGCTGGGCGGCAAAGACCTGGTCAACACAGGGGAGATTCAGCGCACGTCGCAGACCGCGTCCGACCTTCCGCTGAACACGCTGCTCTACGCGCGGCTCTGGACCAAGGTCGCGGGCGTCTGGCGCAGCACCGACAGCACGTTCGCGGCCGCATACGGGGCGGCACTCATCGCCAATCCGACGAATGCCTCGACAAACGCCGACCTCACTCTGCCGATCTCGTGGAACACGCTGAGCGGCGCCCAGTCGTACTACCTCTATGTCGGGACGTCCGCCGGAGCGAAGGATCTCATCAACACCGGCGAGATCACCCAGACGTCGTATGCGACGACGGGCGTGCCGGAGAACCAGACGGTGTTCGCCCGGCTGTGGACCAAGTCAAGCGGTGTCTGGAGATTCACCGACAGCACCTTCCGCGGCGCGCGGCTCGTCTCGCGGATCACGGCGCCGTCCGATGGCTCGACGAATTTCGACTGGGCCATGCCCATTCAGTGGAACGCGCTCCCGAACGCGCAGGCGTACTACCTTTACATCGGCAGCACACCGGGCGCCCGCGATCTGTTCGACAGCGGCGAAACGCAGCTCACGTCGGCGCGCGCGATCAACCTGCCGGCGAATCAGACCGTCTACGCGCGACTCTGGACGAAGGTCGCCAACGTCTGGCACTACACGGACTCGAGCTTCAGCGGCGCTCTGGCAACCGCCGCCATCACCTTTCCGCTGAACGGCGCCGTGAACGTCGACCTGTCGAAGCCGGTGCAGTGGACGACGGTGCCCAACGTGCAGTCGTACTACCTGTGGGTCGGCACCTCGCCAGGCCTGCAGGACGTCGCCAATTTCGGCGAAACCTCCCAGACGTCGTATGTTCTGCAGAACGCGCCGAGCGGCCAGACGCTGTACGCGCGCATCTGGACGAAGGTGGGAGGCGCGTGGCACTACGCCGACTCGAGCTTCAGCGGCGCCGCGGCCACCTCGTCTTTGACCTACCCGGCCAACGGCGCCGTCGACGCCGACCTGAGCGTGCCCATCAACTGGACGGCCGTCGCGAACGCGCAGGCCTACTACCTCTATGTCGGGACGACGCCGGGCGCCAAGGATGTGATCAACACCGGAGAAATTCCGACGACGTCGTATCAGGCGCGCGCGGGCTGGCCCGTGCACCAGACGCTCTATGCGCGAGTCTGGGTGAAAACCGCAAGCGTCTGGCACTACACGGACAGTTCGTTTTCGGCGCAGCCGCCGGTGTCCACACTCACGTATCCGCCCAACGGCGGACTCAGCCTCGACAAGTCACGTCCCGCGGCGTGGGCGGCTGTCCCTGGCGTCACGAAGTATTACCTCTATATCGGGACACAACCCGGCCAGTCCGACCTCGTGAACTCGGGAGAAACGACCGCCACCTCATGGCCCCTCGAAGCGCTGCCGGACGGCGCGATGCTGTACGCGCGTCTCTGGACGAAGGTCACGAGCACCACATGGCGCTATGTCGACTCCCAGTTTTCGCTCGGCCCGCTGGCGCCTCAGTTCGTCTATCCCTATAACGGTGCGACGAGCGTCGATGCGACGCTGCCGTTCTCGTGGGTGCCAGCGACAAGCGCCGACCGTCACTGGCTGTACATCGGCACGAGGCCCGGCGGCAGCGATGTCGCCGACAGCGGCGAGCTCGCGGTTCCGACCTATTCTCCTGCGTCACTGCCTGATCGACGGACGCTGTATGCGCGCGTGTGGTCACGCGTAAACAACGGCTGGACGCGGTACACCGACATCGCGTTCTCGCCGCGCCCCCTGACCAGCGGGGCGACGATGTTCGCTCCGCGCGACCTGACGACTGATTTCGACGCATCGCAGCCGTTCAGGTGGTCGCCGGTGGCACTGGCCCAGGCGTACCGCCTCAGAATCGGGCTCTCGAGAGGCGGCAACGACCTGCACGATAGCGGCGAGATCCGTGTGACCAGGCGTCTGGTGCCCGGTCTGCCCATCGGCGTGCAGCTGTTCGGACAGCTTCTGACGAAGATCGACGGCCAGTGGGTGACGAGCGAGTTCACGTTCACGGTCGGCGTCGCGGATCCGACGCCGGCCACCCGCATCGACGCGGCGCTGTGGGCGACGAAGTTCGTGAGAGCCATGGCCGATGCGAACAACCGTCCGTATGCCTGGAGTCCGTTGAGCGACTTCATCGCGCCGCGGTACAGCGCGCTCTGCAGCGACTACGCCGAGCTGCTGCTGCAAATCCTGGAACAGGTCAACGTCGGCCTCCAGAGCCGGCGCATGGACGTGACGTTCAACGGGACCTCCCTCGACGCCCACACGCTCGCCGAAGTGGTCGACCCGGCAACCGGCCAGTGGATGATTCTCGATCCAACCTTTGCGCTCGCTGCCAGGCGCGCGGACGGCAGCTGGGCCAGCGCCAGCGACATCTCGCAGGCGACGCTCGCCAGCCGGTGGACCGACATCTCGTACGTCTTCGTGAGCACTGCGCTCGACGCCTACGCGCGCGCGTATTACATCGACTACCCGGTGCTGTTCGTCAACGTCCAGCCGAAGGGTGAGAGCGTGCCGACGCCCAACCCGTACATCACGCCGTACTTGAACGCGGTGAATATGCCGGTCAACGCCTCACGGCGCGGATACGTCATCCGTTGCATCGACTCGACATCCGCGCAGGTGGTCGTCGACGGCGCGCCGGTATCGCTGGCCTGCAACGCCGTCGGTAACTTTTCAGGGGTGTTCTACGCCAGCACGGTCGCGGCGCCCACCAGCCCCGCGGCGTTCGAGCTGTTCGAGCTCCTCCGCTTCGTGTTCTGACGCACGCTGATTCTCAATTGGGCCGGCGCGTGGCGCCGTGAGGGCCCGCCTGCAACCGCTCGAACTTGCTGTAGGTTGCCGCGCCTTCGATCGCGTACGGCTGGTCGCGCCCGCGCCCGGACCGCGTGTACGTCTCGCGCATCTCAATCGGAACCAGGAGACCGTCGACCGGCTCCGACTGATAGCTCACGCGAACCGTTGCGCGGACGTCTCCGACCTCCGCGATGTGCTCGGTCATGAGCACGCGTCCTGATTCCGGCTCGATCCAGAACCGGCCTCGCGACGGGACGTTGCGGTGCTTGTAGGGATCCCGGACGATGGTCGGATCGCCGGTCTCTCGATACTCGACGGCCCACACGTCGACCGAGACAGAGAAGGTGGCCGTGTTCGGCAGACCTCGCGTCTTGTTCTCGGGATCGGCGCTCACAGCGAAACGGAATTGCCGCTGGAATTTCCGATCGAGGAACAGCAGCGCCATGAGCGGCACGTTGATCGTGCGGTCGATGCGGCCGATGTTGTAGCGCGCGCTGTCTCTGGTGATGGCGAGCCCCGCATCGAAGCCGCCGGAAGACTGGAGGAACAGCCGCTCGAGGCGGTCGTTGCGGTCGCGTACGGGCTCTCCATCGACTTCGAACACGTCGCGGAACTGGAAATAGCGATCGCCACCGGCCGGGCGAATCAGCAGGATGTCAGATCTGAGCGTCCGATGCCGTACGCCCTCTGCCGTGTCGGTCGTGACGTCCTGAACGTACTGCTCCTCGGCCACGACGCCAGACAGTTCCTGCTCGTACCGTTCGATGTAGGCCGCGGCTCGCGCCAGGACATCCTGCAGCGTCGGCCGACGCTGGGCGGCGGCGTGCGCACCGAGTGCTGCGAAGACGAGGAAGCCGATGCTGCGGACCAGTCGCGTGGACATTCAGGGACGACGTGCCTTACTTCGTCTTGCTCCTCCACAGCTCCCACGCGCGATCGTAGTTGCTGCCGGCTTCGTACAGCTGTGCCTCTTCGAGTGAGATGGACACGAACGGCCTGCCGAGGGCCATCGCCTGTTGTTGCGCCCGCGCGTTGATGTCAAGGTAGATGCTGCGGCCCGTCACCGTCGGCACCGAGTTGGCGACGATGACCGCGCCATGACCGCGCATGAGAAGGGCCGGCTTGTCCGCCAGCACGGTCGCGAGCGCCCGTCCGCGCTGCGCGTCCTCGACCAGCATGTTCGTGTTCCCCGATGCCTGCCGAATCTCGTAGACCGGCACGCCGAACGCCACGAACGCCGCCTGGTGATACATCGCGCGAAGCGGGATTCGCGTGTCGGCAAACGGGATGAGCGACGGCGCGTGGCAGTGCACGATGGCCATCACGTCGCGGCGGGCGCGGTAGATCGCGCCGTGGATGAAGCGCTCGCGGTAGGACGTGCGGCCCTTTGCGTCCTGCGGCGCGCTGTCGAGGTCGTACTCGATGATGTCCGCCGCGGTCACCAGCGCCGGTGCGACCGACCGCGCCAGAAGATACCGATTGGCGTTCCGCGGATCGCGTGCGCTCACGTGGCCGAACCCGTCGAGCACATTCTGATCGGCCAGGATGTGATTGGAGGCGACCACATCCTCGACCACCGAGGCGTACGTCTGCGGCACGCGCTCGGCGGTGACTTGCCCACTATAGGGAAGGGGCTTCAGCCCGTTCCTCACCGGGACGGCCTGAAGGCCGTCCCCTACCATGCTGGCGAGAACGACCGAGATGAAATCGCGGCGATCGAGCATCGTCAATTCTTCAGCTCCACGCGCCCCTTCGGTCCGTCGATCGTCGCGATGAGCGCCGGCTTCGGGCCGGGCTCGACGCGCAGCCCGAGCCCCACCACGTCGAGCATCGCCTGCACGCGCGCGGCATCCGGATGGACCGCGCGCAAGCTCACGAGCGATGCGCCCCGCGCCGCCGTCGCGGACGGATGCGGCGACGAACCCCAGTCGATGAAGTACGGCATCAGCCGATCGGCGAGGACGACGTTCGGATCGGTGTAGCGCCACGACAGCGTGACGCCGTCGGGACGCTTGCGGCTGCCGTCAATCACCGCGCCGAGCTTGACCCCGTGGCCCGCGGCATCCGCCGCAAACCGATCGAGGTTCGTGCCCTTCGCCACCCACGTGTACAGCGTCGGCTTCTTCAGGTCGTCGAGGCCGAAACGCCGCGGACTCGACGGCCTGGGCTGATCGGGATCGGGTCCGATGATTTCGAGGTAGGTCGACGGTCCGAGTGCGACGAGCGCGTTCCGCGTCCCGAGCCCGGGATGCTGTCCGCCGGCCGTCGCACGGACGCCGAGAAGTGTGTCGATGGCCGCCACACCGGCGTCGAGATCCGGTGTGGCGAAGACGAGATGATCGATCCGTGACAGCAGATCGTCGTGACGAGGCTGGGCGGCCGTCGCGCCGCCCAGCGTCAGCGTCGATGCGAGAAGCGCGATGGCGATCCGGCGCATAGAAGCTCTCAGCGGGACGGGCTCAAGCCCGTCCCGACCAACCGTCTTATGTCGCGGCCGCGGTTCTCCAGCCGGCCGCGTACTCCTCGCGCGCGACCTTCGAATACGGCACCGGGCTGACGATGGCGCGGATTTCGAGCTGCTTGTGCCGCTCGACGGTCGGCTTCTTCGAGCCACCGCCCTCCTCGCCCCACACGAGCCGCACTTCGGTGCCTTCCTTCACGTCCGGCTCGACGATGCCGAGCGAGAGCATCGAGCGCTCGTTGTAGCTGTAGCCCGCGAACATCGACAGGCCCGCGACGTGGTCGCGGATCATCACGCGGTCGTACGACGCCGACGTGTAGTTCGACAGCGGGAAATCGATGTACTTGTAGATGTCGCCCGAGTCGAAGAGCGATCCGAGGATTTTCTTCACGTCGTCGCTGTTCCAGGCGAACGTCACCTTCCGGCGATGCGGCTTGTTCGCCATCTTCTCGAGCGCCTCACGGCCGATGAAGTCGTGATCGAATTTCACGAACGGCCCGTAGCCCATCTCGTACGGCGTGACGTAGTAGTCCTCGATGTTCCTGGAGGTGAAGCTGCCGCCGATCGATCCCGTGCCCTCGTAGGAGCTGGCCGGCAGCCATTCCCGATAGGCCTTCATCTTGTCGCCCGTATAGACGGCGGGCAGCGGCGAGGGAATCCAGCCCGACTCGAGCGTGTTGCTCGCGTACGCGCGCGAGCCCACCTGCACGAGGCCGAACTCGCGGCCCGCTTCGACGATCGCCGCGCGAATCTCGTCGCGCTCCTCGTACGGCCCCCACAGCTCGAGTCCCGGTGCGCCCGCCATGCCGTGCCGCAGCGCGCGAACCTTGCGCCCGGCGATGTTGATGGCGCCCATGTTGAAGAACTTGATCTCGGGAATCGCGCCGCCGTTCAGCTTCTCGAGCAGCTTCCACGCGTTCGGGCCCTGCACCTGGAAGCGCCAGACCGTGCGGGTCACGGCGCGGCCGCCGGGGTTGGATGGCGATCGATCGTCCTTGGTGACCTTGACGTTGTAGCCGCCCGTGGTCGCGTGGAACTCGATCCAGCTCGCCGCCGGCGCGCGGCCGACGAAGACGACGCTGTTGGGGGCGAGATGGAAGAGGATGCCGTCGCCGATGACGTAGCCGTCGTAGCTGCACGGCGCGAACTGCTTCGCGCGATCGACCGGAAACTTCGCGAAGGTGTTGAACCCGAGATGGGTGACCAGCTTGATCGCGTCCGGCCCCTCCACGTAGATGTTCGCCATGTGGTGGGACTGATCGAACAGCACGCAGCTGTCGCGCCACGCGCGCTGCTCGTCGCGCCAGTTCGAGTGCTCGGCCGGGACGACAGGATAGACGTAGGCGCCTATCTGTGAATGGCGAAGCATGTCGGCGGTGTTGCCGGCGCTTCGCAGCAGACTTTCCAGGTTGTTCGCGCTTGCCATAGCCACGTGTCAGTCCTCCTGCAGTGTCATGAACGTGCCGTCGTCGGCCCGTTCGATTCGAGCGACGCGTACGATCGCGTCGCGGTTGAGCGGGCCGTAGATGTGAGGGAATACCCGCGCCGCATCGTCGTAGCGGACCGGAGCGGTCACCCGATCCTTGTCGATGACGAGCACGACGTACGGATCGCGATCGCCCCTGTAGTAGCGGTTCAGGGCCATCGCCAGCGCCTCGCGTCCCTCTGTCGTATGAATGAACCCGTCCTTCACGTAGTCACGGGGCACATAGGGCCGGCCGGGGTCGAGGCTGTCGAAATACGGCTTGGGCGTGCCGTGATACGTAATGTTCACGCGAGCCCATGATTATAGAACCGCTCCGCCTTTGTACTCCCGCAGACCCCGATCGAGCGCCTCGCGCCAGCCCGGCGCGTCGCGCACCTCGGCCAGTGGCCTGGGGGCCGGCGGATCGAGCCGATCGGGCTGGAGCGACAGCGCATACCAGGCCACGTCGTGCCACGCGCCGAGCTTGTACCCGACGGACCGGTAGACCCCGACGAGCGTGAAGCCCATCGCCTCGTGCAGGCCGACGCTGCCCGGGTTGGGCAGCGTGATGCCGCCGTATCCCCTGAAGTAGTTCTGGAGCCTGAGCAGGTCGAAGAGGGCGGTGTAGAGGGCCCGGCCGACGCCGAACCGGCGGAAGTCGGCGTGCACGTACACCGCGAGGTCGACCGCCCACTGATAGGCCATGCGCTCGCGATGCGGGCTTGCGTACGCGTACCCGGCAATCGCGCCGTCATCATCGAGAACGAGCCATGGCAGGCGGGCTGTGATGCGCGCGATGCGGCCGGCCATGTCGTCGGCTGCCGGCGCCACCACCTCGAAAGAGGTCGGCGTGCCGTCGCAGAACGGGCCGTAGATGTCGACGATGGCCTGAGCGTCGGCGACCGTGGCAAGACGGATTTCAGCTGACATGTGATCAGTCCGGCCGCTCGGTGACGGGGCGCATTCCAGTGCCGGGCAGCGACTGTGGAGTCCGTCCGCGCGCCTGCCCTTCCAGCAGATCGTCGAGCGACGCGTATGGGTAGACCACCTGGGCGCCGTTCTGAAACAGGCCGCCGGTGTCCGCCGTCGGCCCGTAGGTGGAATAGAGCGCCTGGCCCCACATCCGCAGATAGACGGTGAGCTGACCTCGGTGATGCGCCGAGTGCGTGAAGCGCCGCGTCAGCACCCACGCGCGCGACCGCTCAACGTCGAAGAACGTCGTCACGGCCGCGAACCAGTCGTCGGCTTTCTGCTCGAGCGCGGCGAGCCGCTCGGCCGAGCAGGCGGCGTAGTGGTCCATGAACGCCGCACGCGTCTCTTCAGCGGGCACGGCGCCACGGCTCGCTTCGATGCCCAGCATCGTCCGCATCCAGACGTCTTCGCTCACGAGCTGATGGATCATGTGCTCGCGCGGCGAGCGCGCGCGGGGCTCGGGACGAAAACCCATGCGTGCGTCCGGAATCTGCACCCAGACGCTCAGCGTCTTCAGGCGCTCGGTGCGATAGGTGTCGACGAGAAACGAAAAAGCGCCCGTGCCGGACATGGCGGCAGTATACGGCTCATCAGCGCTCATCTGCGGCAGCCAGCCGACCGGGATTAGACTCGCCCCCATGGCCAAGACGCTTTTCCGAAAGGCCGGCCTGGTCGTTCTCGCACTGCTGATGTCTGGCCTTGTCCGCGTCGACGAGCAGCCGCCCGCGTCGCTCTCTTCGCACATCGCCCGCCACGCGCTGAAGCGCCACATCGTCAAGCCGCCACGCGGACTCCTGCTCCACGAATACGTCGTCCCCGACGGCCCGTACTTTCAGCTCTTCGACTGGGACATGTATTTCATGAGCGCGGCGCTCAGCTACGACAAGATCTCACGGCCCATCGTTGGGTCGATCGAGAATTTTCTCGCCTTCGTCGACGAGTTCGCCAATTGGACGGGCTACACGGCGCGCGAGATCGCGCCCGACGCGCTCTGGGCGCTGCCCGAAATGTGCAAGCCATTTCTGGCCCAGGCCGCCGTCCGTGCGTCGCTCACATCGGGGAACGTGTCGTGGCTGCGCGGCTCCGACCCGCCGCCTTCGTCGAATCCGAATTACCGGAAGCTGCAGTTCTACGAGCGGCCCAACGCCGCACCGCGCCCGACCTTCTACCAGAAGCTCAAGGACACGCTGACGTTCTGGGAGAACAACCGGCGGGCGCCCGACGGCTTGTTCGTCTGGTACAACGGCGTCGAAAGCGGCACGGACAACAACCCCGCCGTTTCGGACGTTCCGTCACAGACGACGGAGGGCGTGGACCTCCAGAGTTACATCTACCGTGAGTACCTGTCGCTTGCGTTTCTGGCGAGTCGCCTGAACGAACCGCAGGATGCGACGCGCTATCGTGAGAAGGCGGCGGCGCTCAAGACGCTCGTGCAGCAGCGCCTGTGGTCAAACGCCGACGGCTCCTACTGGAACATCGACACCCGCACGGGCGGCTTCGTGAAAATCAGGACCTGGACGAACTTTGTCCCGCTATGGTCCGGCCTCGCGTCGCCCGCCCAGGCCGATCGGATGATCGCGACGCTCGTCGATCCCGCGCAATTCTGGTCGACGCACGGCGTGCGGACGCTGTCGAGAGACGAACAGCTCTACGACCCGCTCCAGGGCTACTGGCGCGGCCCGATCTGGATTCTGTCGAACTACCTCATGATGCACGGCCTGATGAACTACGGCCGGAAGGCCGAGGCGCTGGAACTCGCCGAGAAGACCGAACGCCTGCTCGTGGCCGACTTCGAGCGGACGGGTGGCATGAACGAGAACTACAACCCTGAGACGGGCGCGCCTGATGCGGCCGGCCACTTCGTCAGCTGGAACCTGCTGGCCGAACACATGAAGGAAGAAGCCGTCTCGGGTGCAAACCCGACGGCCATTCCGGATCGCTGATTATTTCGACGACAGCGCGGCGGCGATCTCGATCCGCAGGCGATCGGCCGCGCCGTGGTCCTTGGCAGACGTCCAGCGAAAATCGTCGGCAGCTGGCATGCGGACGACCGCGTCGAGCGCCTTCTCCAACAGAGCAGCGAGGGCCCGCCCGCTGGCGTCGCTGCGGGCCGTTCGCTCGGCGGCGACGTGGCGGAGCCGCGTCAGGTACTCGAAATCCTCGGCGCCCTCGCGGATGGCCTCGCTGTGCTTCGACGCGGCCACGCGATCGGCGCCCAGGAAGAACGGACTGTACGGCGCGTCGAGCGTCGCGTACTCGTTCCACGAGCGCCCGCGCGCGTCATCGGAGAACGACCAGAAGAAGCTGCTCGTCGCGCCGAGATCGGCGGCCACCCACGCCTGCAATCGATGATAGGTGTACGGGTCGAGGAGGCGCACGGGGCCGGACGCGCCGTACACCGCAAGCGATTGATGCGGGCGCAGGCGGCGGCGATAGAAGTCCACGTACGAGCGGCGCTGCTCGACCATCAACGCCCGCTTGAGCGCCAGCACGTCGCTCAGGTCAAGCGCTTCCGGCTTGGCGCTCGCCGGGTCGCGATGGTTCGGATCCTCCCAGATGCCGACGCCGCTTGCCGCCTTCCTGATGGCCCGGCCCCAGACAATGATCCGATCATCGTCGGCCGGCGCGTGCGGCTCGTCGGCAATGAGGAGCATCAGCTTCGACGCCGCGACGCCGCGCGCGGCCGCGTGCGACGTCCAGAACCTGAGCCACTCCTGGACGGCGTGCTCGAATCGCGCGGACTCCGACGTTCTGACGTTCCCCAGTGTGTCGGCACCGCTGATGAACACGTAGTAGCGGTTTGCGCCGGGCCATCGCTCGATCCATCGGTCGAAGCGCGTCGTGTCGGGCGGCTCGACGAGCCGGCCCGAACCGTCGAATCGTCCGGGCCCGAGCGTGTGCGCTTGCGCCCACGGCGAGTCGACGCCGAGCGCACGCAGCGCCTCGACGAGCGGCGCGACGTTGCCTGCTGTCAAACCGTTCGCGCTGTCGCCGTCGGTGTAGTCCCACCCGCCCACGTGCAGCGATGGCGCTGCGGGGAATTCGCCGGGGAGCACTTCGATCTCGATCGGCACGGTGACGCGGCCAATGCCTCCGCCCGTCAGCTCGAGACTGCCCTGCAGCCGGCCGACCACACGACCGCGCAGCGTGACGCTGATCCAGATCTGCCGCGTCATGCCCGCGCGAAGGGTGAACGTCCCTGCGGGACCCGCCAGCGGGTTGAGGGCGTCGGCAACCGGAGTCAGCTCGCGTGTGTCGGTCCAGACCACTTCGAACAACCGGATGTCCGGTGCACGCTCGTCGACAGGCAGACCATCCAGGCGAACGGTGAGCGCCATGTCGCGTCCCGTGGCATTGGCGACGTTGACGGCGCCCGCGCGCGTCTCGCCGTTCATCGCCGCGATCGAAACGGCCCTTTCCCTGAACGACGGCGGGCGCTCGGTCGGACTGCCCAGCGCCCAGGGATCGACGGCCCAAGCCGTGAGAGGCAGCGCGCCTTCTGCCTGGGCGATCGACCCACGCACCGCGAACATGCGGGCGTGGAGATCGTTGAGCGGCAGGATGGCGGCCAACATGTCCGGCGGCGGCACTCGGACGTCCACGAGACCAGCGGCCACCTCGTCGAGCTCGCGGCTCAGCGTGGCGCGCGCCGCGCCGTCGACGCGCGACGCCGCAAGCGCCGCGCGGGCGGCCTGCAGATCAACCGACAGCCTGCGGTCCACCGACACACGCATGTGCGCCCCGACGAAGAACGCGCGGAGATCCGTCACCGGTTCAGCCGCACGCGGCTCGTTCAGCCACGCCTCGTCGCCGCCCAGCACCTCGATCTCGTCGCAGAAGACGTACGGCCCCGTCGGATCGACGATCAGCGCGACGTACCGCCCGTGCGTCCGCAGCGACTCGGTGACGTATCGCAGTCGCGCATACCCCGATGCAGGTGGCCGTCGGCTCGACATCGCCACGAGGTCGCCGACCGGGAAGAACTGCCGTCCATCGTCGCTAGTGAGCACGAAGATCGACCGCGGCCACTCGACGTCGGCGCGGCCAGCCGCAGTGTCGAAGGAGATGCCGGCAATCGGCTGCGGCCGTTCCAGGTCGATGACGATGGTGACGGGCGCGGCGTACTGCCAGCCGACGGTCGAAGGCGCGAGCCAGATGGGCTGGCGGTCCGCGTACACCGAATCGGTCAGCTGGCGAGCATCACCAGGGTCGGTGGTCAGCCTGTAGTTGGGCGAGGGCGTCAGCGTATAGGTGCGGCCGCGGGCAATGTTGACGCGACGCGACTGCGCCCGGCCTGTCAGCATGCAGACGGCCAGCGCAATCGTCGCGAGCGCGGCGAGGGTTCCGAACGGACGCACGTCACTTAGTCTATCGGCCGGTCGCGCTCATCGATCGAGCGGCTTCTGAAAGTTCTTCTGCGTCTTGAGATACGCGTACCCGAGATGCTGGTAGAAGCCGTGGGCAGCCTCACGCATCGTCTGCGATCGCACGCGGACCGCCTGGCATCCGTGCTCCGCTGCCCACTGCTCCGCCGCCGACACCAGCCCGCGGCCCACGCCCGACCCTCGCCGTCCGTCAGCGACGACCAGCCCGCCGATTTCCGCCGTCGCATCCTGTTCGAGCAGGTGGGTGTCGTACACATGGATCCACCCGATCACCTGGCCGTCGTTCTCCGCGACGAACACCTCGCCGGCACGGGCGCGCGCGATTTCCGTGAGCCGGCGTTCCACATCCGCGGCGCTCGCTGGATATCCAAGCTGTCCGTTGAGATCGGCAACCGCAGACGCGTCGGTCGCGTGCATGGTGCGAATGGCAATCATGTCCTGCCTGTCCTTTCCCATCCGTCCTCCCATCCGTCTTTCCCATCCGTCTTTTTCGCGTCGCCTCTCAGACACGGCGCGTTTTCCAGTTCCCCTTCTTGAAGACCCACGCGCTGACGAGCGTCAGCGACGCAAAGGCGATGCTGACGGCGATGAAGGCGCCCTCCGGTCCGATGCCGGCCGGATACGCCAGCAGCCACGCCAGCGGAAGCTCGCACAGCCAGAGGCAGACGACGTTGATGATGGTCGGCGTCCGCGTGTCGCCGGCGCCGTTGAACGACGCCGTCAGGGCGCCGCCGTACCCGTAAAACAGAAAGCCGACGGCGATGATGCGCAGGCAATGGATGCCGTACCGCGCCACTTCCGGATCGGCGGTGAATACCCCGAGAATCGCCGGCGCGAACAGCAGAAACGACAGCGACACCACGGCCAGGCACAGAGTGCTGTAGAGGCCGGCGCGCCACGCCGCTTCTTCCGCGCGCTCCGCATGGCCGGCGCCAAGGTTCTGGCCGACCAGCGTCGCCGCCGCGTTGCTGACGCCCAGCGACGGGAGCAGCGCGAAGATGATCAGGCGGATGCCGAACGTGTTGCCCGCGACGGCGGCGCTGCCGAAGCCGGACAGAATCCGGACGATCCCCATCCACGACGCCGTGCCCACGAACGACTGAAACATGCCGGTCCCCGAGATCCGGAGGATGCTCCGCATGACGACGCGGTCGAGGGCCAGCTGCACGCGCCGGATTCTGATGCGATCGCTCCTCGCCGCGAGGAAGTAGATCTGCAGAAGCACGCCGCACGTGCGCCCGACGCTCGTGCCGATGGCAGCCCCGATCACGCCGAGCTTCGGAAATGGCCCGACCCCGAAGACCAGGCACGGGCCCAGCACGATGTTGATCGCGTTGGCGAACCACAGCACGCGCATGGCGATGGCCGCGTCGCCGGCGCCGCGGAATACCGCGTTGATCACGAACAGCAGCGTGACGGCCGTGCCGCCGCCCCCGATCATCACGCGGGCGAACCCCGACCCGCCGTCGACGACCTCGTCGCTCGCGCCCATGACGCGAAGCAGGGCCGGACCGTAGACGATGCCGATCGTGCTGAAGACGCCCGCGATGACGAGGCCCAGCACCACCGACTGCACGGCGGCGCGAGCGGCGGCGTCAGGATCGCCTTCGCCGAAGCGCCGCGCCACGGTCGCCGTGGCGCCGATCGACAGTCCCATCAGCACCGCGTAGATCACCGTCATCCACGATTCGGTGTAGCCGACGATGGCGACGGCGTTGGCGCCGAGGCGGCCGACGAAGAAGACGTCGGTCACCGCGAACACCGATTCCATGATCATCTCGAGCACCATCGGCACCGCGAGGAGCACGATGGCGCGGCCGATGGGCGCGCGGGTGAAGTCCTGCCCCGACCCGGTGACCGCTTCCTTCAGCGTGGACCAGATCGAGGGTTCTTCCGGGACGAGAGTGGTAACGAGTTCGGGAGACTGAGACATGGCGAAACTCCATGCGCCCGCAGGGGCGCGCATGGAGATGCGCCCCTACCGGGCGATTTTCGGGCTGCCGATAAAGGAAACCGGATACATGCGGCTGTTCACACCGTTGCCTCGTCTCGCGACCCGGTTGGTGTCGCTGTTCGTGCTAGGGGCGTGGGGGGTGGCGATGGCCGTGCTGGTCCACACATCATACATCGAGGCCCGGTCGGCCAGCCTCGCCACCGACCTGGCACGCTACGGTGCGGCCGCGGAATGGCGCGGCGTGTACTACCGCGGCGAGAAAATCGGGTTCAGCGTCAGCCAGACCGTGCCCGCGTCGAGCCCTGACGGCACGGACGGCTTCGAGCTGCAGGAAGACGCCCGGCTGCAGATGTCGCTCCTGGGCGCCACGACGCCCGCCGCGATCCACACGACGGCGCGCGTGGACCGTGCGTTTTCGCTCCAGTCATTCGAGTTCTCCCTCGATCCCGGCACCGGGCCGGTTGTCGTGCGCGGCACCGTCACTGGGACGCGCCTCGCCCTGACGATCACATCAGCCGGTGCGACGCGGACCGAGGCGCGCACGCTCGACGAACCGCCGGCGCTCTCGCTCAACCTCGCGCGCCGCCTGGCCGGCAGCGGCCTCAGGCCCGGCGCGCGCTATCACTGGTTCATGTTCGACCCCGCGACGCTTCGCAACGAGCCGGTGGCCATCGAGGTCGGGCGGCGCGAGCTGGGCATCAACAGCCGGCCCACACCCGCCTTTCGCGTCGACATGGAATTCGCCGGCCTTCGTACGACGTCGTGGATCACCGACACCGGCGACGTCGTCCGCGAAGAGAGCCCGCTCGGCCTCATCACGATTCGCGAGTCGCCCGAGCGCGCGCGCGCCACCGCCATCTCCGGCCAGATGCGCACCGACCTGCTGCGCGCCGCCGCGGTCGTGCCGACCGGCCGCACGCAGATCGACGACGCGCGCAACGTGCGGCGACTGAAGCTGCGCGTCACCGGTCTCGACGCGAACGCCGCCGACCTGCAGGGCGGAAGCCAGCGCGTGGCCGGCGACATCGTCGACCTCGTGGATCCACGCACGCTCACCGCCGGGCCACCCGACGGCGCGGCGGAACGGTATCTGGCGGCCGAGCCGTTCATCGAAAGCGACGACCCCGACATCCGGACGGAAGCCGAACGCGCGGTGGCCGGCGTCACGGGCGATCGCGCGCGAGCCGAGCGGCTCACGCGTTATGTCAACGGGCTGCTCGACAAGAAGCCGACGGTCAGCCTGCCGTCTGCACGCGAGGTGTTGCGCACGAAGGTGGGCGACTGCAACGAGCACACGGTCCTGCTCGTCGCCATGGCGCGCGCGCTGGGCATCCCCGCGCGCATCAGCGTAGGGCTCGTCTACGTGCACGGCGCCTTCTACTACCACGCGTGGCCGGAAGTGTACGTCGACGCCATCTGGCTGCCGGTCGATCCCACGCTCAACGAATTTCCCGCCGACACGACGCACCTGCGCGTCGCGCGCGGAGGCCTCGACAAACAGGCGGCCGTGCTCCCGCTCATCGGGCGCCTCACGATCGCCGTCCTCGACGTCGAGGTGGAGCCCGACAGCGTTCCCATCCTGGCCGGCAGCAAGCCGGTGGACCTTGGCGCGATCGCGATCCCCCTTCGGCGGCGCGACTCGTGCTGCGTGTGCCGATGATTGCCATTCACGAGCTCGTCAAACGATACGGCGCTTTCACGGCGGTCGACGGCGTCAGCCTCGAGGTCGCGCCTGGAGAGATCCACGGATTCCTCGGCCCCAATGGCGCCGGCAAGACGACGACGCTCCGCATGATCGCGGGGCTGCTGAAGCCCTCCTCGGGGCGCATCGTCGTCAACGGCCACGACCTGGCGCAAGCGCCGGAAGCGGCGAAGGGCGCGCTGGGGTTCATTCCCGATCGGCCGTTCATTTACGAGAAGCTGACGGCCGGCGAGTTCCTGACGTTTCACGGCGGACTCTACGGACTGAACGGCGACACGGGAACGCGCGTCCGGGAAATGCTCGACGTCTTCGAGCTCGGACGCTGGCAGAACGAGCTCGTGGAAAGCTTCTCGCACGGCATGAAGCAGCGGCTCGTGATGGCGGCGGCGTTTCTGCATCGGCCGCGCGCCGTGGTCGTCGACGAGCCCATGGTCGGCCTCGATCCGCGCGGCGCGCGGCTCATCAAGGACGTCTTCCGGCGCATGAGCGAGCACGGCGTGGCGATCCTGATGAGCACACACACGCTGGAGGTGGCGCAGGAAATGTGCGACCGCATCAGCATCATTCTCAAGGGGCGCATCATCGCGCGCGGCACCGTCGAGGAGCTGCGCACGCTGGCCGGCGACGCCGACGATCATCTCACCGAAGTGTTCCTGAAGCTGACCGGCGGCAGCGGCGTCCAGGAGATTGATGAAATCGTCTGAACACCCGTACGCAGGCCGGGCCGTCAGGCCCGGCACCACGACGATTCAACCCTTCCCTTATCTGCTGCTGCCCCATCTCTGGAGCTCGCGCAACCGCGCGCGGCGCCGTCAGACGGGCGATCTCGCGCGAGCCTGCCTGTTCGGCTCCATCGGCCTCTTCGTCTGCGCCGCGCTGTTTCAGGGATCGTTCTGGCTCACCACGCAGCTCGAAAGCTACGAGGAGCTCGGCGACTATCTCCTGCGCCTCGGCCTCGGGTGGCTCTTCCTCACGTTCCTGTCGTTTCTCGCATTCAGCGGCATCGTCACGACGCTCTCGACGTTCTTTCTGGCCGACGATCTGCGGCTGCTCGTCGCCTCACCGGTGGCGATGCGGCGGTTGTTTCACGCGCGGTTCGTCCGGACGGTCGCGCAGGCGTCGTGGATGGTCGTCGTCTTTTTCGTGCCTGTTCTTCTCGGAGTCGGGGCGGCGCGATGCGCGGGGCCGCTGTTCTACGCGATGGCGGCGGCCACCGTCGTGCCGTTTGCGACGATCCCGGTCGCGGCTGGCGCCATGGTGACGCTGGCGCTCGTCAACACGTTTCCCGCCCGGCGCGCGCGGGACATTCTCATGATCATGGGACTGCTCTTCGCCGCCAGCCTGGTGATCCTGGTGCGATTCATCCAGCCCGAGCACCTGCTGCGCGTCGAATCGCTGCCCGACCTGACCGACTTCTTCGCCACACTGCAGTCGCCGATCACACCGCTCTTGCCATCGTTCTGGGCAGGCGAAACGCTCTTCGCGAGCCTGCGCGGCGGGTTCGACGCCCTGCACCCCGCGGCGCTCTGGACGACGGCGATGGCGGGCATCGTCGCGGCCGGCGGCGCGTACGGGCGCTGGTACTTCAGCGGGTACAGCCGCGCGCAGGAGGCGCCGAAGGCGCGGTTCACCGAGCTTCGCACGCTCGACGTGATCGCCGCGCACCTGCCGCTGTCGCCGCTCAGGCGTCAGCTGCTCGTGAAGGACGTCAAGGTGTTCCTGCGCGACGTCAGCCAGTGGTCACAGTTGCTGCTGCTCGTGGCGCTGATGCTCGTCTATCTCTACAACTTCCGCGTGCTCGACGTTGAGCGCATTCCGTTTGTCAGCGGCTTCGTCAAGAACATCTACGCGTTCGTCAACCTGGGGATGGCCGGCTTCGTGATGGCGACCGTTGCCGTTCGGTTCGTGTTTCCCGCGGTATCCGCCGAAGGATCCGCGTTCTGGATCATCCGCACCGCGCCCGTGCCGCTGCGCGAGTTCCTGTGGTCGAAGTTCTGGACCGGCCTCGTGCCGGTGCTCGTGCTGACCGAAACGCTGACGATCCTGGCCAACGAGTTCCTGGGCGTCGACCCGTTCCTGAAGTTGGTGGCGGCCGCGACGATCTTCTGCCTCAGCTTCGCGCTGGTGGGGATGGCCATCGGCCTGGGCGCGCGCTATCCGCGTTTTGGCGCCGACCCGACTCAGGTGGCCGGCTCGTACGGCGGCGTGGGCTTCATGATCCAGGCGATCCTGCTCGTGCTCGTGACGATCGCGCTCGTGGCCTGGCCTTCCTCGCTCTACGTGTTCAACCGTCTGCGCATCGTGCCGCTGACAATGGTGCAGCGATGGCTGATGGTGGCGTGCTTTACAGGCGCCATCGGGCTCAGCGCGTTCGCATGGATCGGTTCGATGCGATCGGGTGTCCGCGCGCTCGAACAGATGGCGGACTGATCCGGGATCCGGATCAGGGCTGCTAGACATCGAACTGCCGCAAATGATGATCGAGATGCTTGTACATCAAGATGGCCCACTCGTCAGGCGTGAGCGGGCCGAAAAAGCTGTGTGGGTGTGTGGTGCAGCCATTCGATCCGGCGCTCACGAACCGACCGATCAGTCCGAGCAATCGTTTTCGTTCGATCTCCAGATCTCTCTCATCTTTCACGACGAGTCCCTCAACGGTTGGCGAATTTCGCCGCATGGGTTTGTCGTCTCTGAGAACCAGTGGCTTGATCGCCCACCCAATGAGTCGCCCTGCCATGGCTCTGGGAGGGCGCCTGTCCCCCGAAGCCAACTCCAAACCGGCCGAGCAGTGCGCGACCATTTGAGCCACATTCATCGTGCCCCATTGGGGATGGCTCTCAGGTTTCAGGGCGGCAATTCGGCGCTTGATTTCATCGGCTGCACTCGCTTCAAAAAGATTCTTCATGGCTATTGCAGCTTCCTGAGGATCGCTTGCGCGTTGATGTTGCCTAGAAGCCGACCGTCAAGAGCGACGTGAGCATCGGTAGGTTGTCGACTTCGGTGTCGTACTTCAGGCCGTCTGTCGCTCACCGAACCAATAGCAAAGCCCGTCGGGCGCAACCACATAGAACACTCGCCAGCCGACACCGCCGTGCTCCTCGACGTCGAATGCGGAGGGCGGCTTGCCAAGGCCACGGCCCTGGAACTCCGCGAACAGCGCCTCGAGCCCCGTCACATGAAAAGCGCACCCATCCTGGGTGGGATCGCCGCCGTTCTCGGCAAGTCCAATCTGAACCTCATCGCGAGTCAGTACAGCTGACCTGTGCGGAGTGTCACTGCGCGATGTGACTCGGAAGCCGAGCACTGTTTCATAGAAAGGCAGCGCGGCGGCAAGGTCGCGTACCGGAAGGCTCATGGTGTCGCCCTGATAGCCGAATGCCTTCTCGAGCGCGGTCTTCATGTCTACGGCCGTGGATTTCGATACGGCGCGAAGTCGTTCGCGATGAGCTGCAGAATCCGCGGCTCGATGACGCGGGTCTCGGCCTTCTGCGGTTCCTTCTCCGAATACAACAGGAGCTTGACCGTCTCGCACTGCGGACCGAACGCGGCGGGATCATAGACGTAGAGCCCCTCGTTGATCGCGTCGTTCCCCTGCAGCCGCTGCTCGATGAGCAGCGCGTGGATCGGCGTGACTTCAGCCTCGCCGCAGTACGCGCGCATGCGCGCGAACCCCGGTTTGAATTTCTTGAGCGGCGGCAGGGCCATGCCTTGTGTCTGGGCAGCCGCGCGGCCGACCGTCGTCCAGAAGTTCTCCGTGAGCTTCGGCGTGACTCTCACGACCAGGACAGGCGGCAAGGCAGAAACGTAGTCGGACCACACCCCGAACTCGAGAAGCGACCGCACGACTTGTCCGCCGGCATCCTGCGCAGCGGAGCCGGACCCGCGCTCGCGACGTGCGGCTTGCTCGGCCTGGTGTTGCACGCCGTAGGTCAACAACGGCGTGATGAACGAGACGTCGAACGACGCCGACGACTGTTGATACGGATTCAGGCTGCCCGCGCGGCGTGACACGGCCTCCTTGATCGCGTCAGCCGGGAATGGCGTCGTCGGCTCTACAGGCAGATGCGTGCCGCTTGGAGCCGAGACCTTCGCCATCTGCTTCTCGGCGCCGGCCATGACGTCGCACACCACGCTGGTTCTGATCACCCGGAAATCGGTCCGCCTGCTCTCGTCGCTGCCCGTGTCGATCGATGTCAGGCCAACCGGGACGCCGTCCGCCCTGAAGACGGGACCACCCGCGCTGTCGCGCGGGAGCACGAAGCCGGCCACGAAGCCATTGGCGTCGACGCGGCTCACCGTGCCGATGGACATGTCCTTCGGCTGACCGAACGGCGCGCCCAGGGCGAAGATGTCGAGGCCCGCCTCGATCGGACGTGTGTCGGGCCGATCGCAGGCGAGCGGCACCGGCGTCGTCATCACCACGGCCTGCGGATCGATCCAGAGCACAGCGACGTCGTGCCCGGCGTCGGCGGCCAGAACCTTTGCGGCCACTTTGACCGCTGGCGACAACTGCACCTCGATCGACGCCGCGCCGCCAACAACGCGCTGATTCGTGGCGACGAGTCCCCGGGCATCGATGACGAAGCCGGAGGCGTGCGTCTTCGGCGCCCATAACTCGACGATTGCGTTCTGCCAGCGAGGCAGGAGGAACGAAGGATCGGCCTCGAGCGGCGTCGCGCGGGGCCCATCGGCTGGCGACGTATCAGACGCCGGACCGCCGACTTCCGCGTTGTCGGCGGTCAGTTCGAGGACTGTGTCGCGACCCGCTGCGACGTCGAGCGTCCGCGTCCACTGGTAGGCTCGTCCGCCAAACGACACCGGGTGGTCCGACTCCACGGTGTAGTTGCCGGGCCGCAGCCTGACCTCGACCGTGCCGTCGCGCCCTGTCGAGACGATTCGTGGCGACGTCGTCGACGGGTTGTCGCTGATCAGGAGCTCGTGGCGTGACACCGGCACGGGTTTGCGCTCGGCGTCGACAAGGACGATCCGGATGCGGAGGACAGCGGCCTCCTGGGCGCCGATTGCGATCGGCATGACCAGGAGCAGCGTCGCGAGCGCGACCGCGCGGAGCATGAAACGATCGTCCCCTCACGCTC
>Ga0066903_100000525_pt1 | contig 24564 bp, 28 predicted proteins | sample PanSoiMetaGPlot1_FD_67491 | JGI IMG/M metagenome (GOLD analysis project Ga0066903, IMG submission 67491) | Tropical forest soil microbial communities from Panama analyzed to predict greenhouse gas emissions - Panama Soil - Plot 1 (version 2) | ecosystem: Environmental > Terrestrial > Soil >... | reverse complement strand
TACGACGGCTACAAGGTCCAGGCCATCCTGAATGAGATCGACGGTCTCGACCACTCGGGCAAGACCCACGTCGGCACCCCGGCGATCTTCGGCATGAACTTCCAGACCGTCTCGGTCGCGGAGAAGATCCGCTCGACTCCGACGACGTTGATCGGTCCGGACGCTGACGGGCACTTCCACACCAGCGCTCCGGAGGCAGGTGGTTACCAGAGAGTCAACGGTCAGCTCGTTCCCGGCCCCGTCCTCTCGAGCGCGCTCGACTACGTCGACGCTCAACTTGGCCGCATGGTTTCTGCGATCCACAAGCACGGCCTCGCGGGGGCGACGGCGATCATCGTCACCGCAAAGCACGGCCAGTCGCCGCAGGATCCGGCCGAGCTCATCACCGTCAGGGACGGCCCGATCGTCGACGCGATCAACGCCGCCTGGGCGCAGACGAACCCGAGCAACACGAAATTGATCGTTGCCGGAACCGACGACGACCTGTGGCAGTCCTACCTCTCGGACAACTCACAGACCGCTTGCGACTTCGTCAAAGACTACTTGTGGAACCACACTGCGGCTGGTTTCGACGTCAACAAGAACTCCGTCAACGTCCAGCACTCGGGCCTCGCCCAGATCTTCGCCGGCGCTGAAGCCGCCGCCTTCTTCGGCGTCCCGGTCGACAACGGTAAATACCCGGACGTCTTCGGCAAGGTCCAGGAGGGCATCGTCTACGCGAAGCCGACCAAGCTCGCCGAGCACGGTGGCATGAACACCGGCGACCTGCACGTCCTGATGGTTGTCAGCGGCCCGGGCATACCGGTTCGGGTCGAGTCCACCCCCGTCGAGACCACCCAGGTCGCACCGACGATCCTCGCCCTCCTGGGGCTCAACCCGCACGCGCTGACGGCCGTCCAGATGGAGGGCACGCAGGTCCTTCCGGGCCTCGGTGGACCGCACGCTCGACGCTGACCGTGCGTCGGATGGACGCCGGTTAACTGGCAGCACCAAACGGGAGGCCGGGGCGAATCGTCCCGGCCTCCTCTGCTTTCGACGACACCAAGAATTACCTCAAGAAGCGTCCGGAAGCCCCGCGTCGTTGCCGGCGGTCGAACCCGCCGAGCAAGAAAGCGGCTGCGTGAGATCGAAGAAGCCATCGATGTTGCACGGCGGCAGCCCGGCCAGGAAGGTCGTCTGCGGATTGATTTCCCAGTTCACGTCTTGATAGACCCCGCCTGAGACCATCTGAAAGAACGGATCGACGTTCAAGGTGCACGCGTTGTCCTTTCCCCTGTCGATATAGACGCCGTACCCCGTATATGGCTCATTGGTTTTGGGCAGTGCGATCGCGAAGGAGCCGTTCCGAATTGTCGTCTGACCCACGCCATAGTTCGGCTGACCAGAGTTGGCGACGACCACGGCACGCACCGTCTCGCCGTCGTATGCGTCGAAGCCAGAGCCGACCACCCGGAAGTCGTAGCGTCCGATCGGGGCACGAGAGAGATCCAGGCAGTCCCCGGACCCTGGGGTCCCTGCAGCTCCTGCCGCGCCGGAATCACTCCCATCGGCGCTTCCGCCGACGCCCGCAGCGCCACCACCTGTTCCCGTAGTTCCGCCTGACCCGAGGCCGCCCGCGTCACCGATCCCCCGCGGGCCGTCAATCCCGCTGTCCTCCTTATCGTGGTTCCGCCCGCATGAAGTCAGGGCGGCGAGAAAGATGAGGCCAGCGGGGCGCATGAATTGCCGTCGGGCAGGGCCATTATCCGCCGCGCACAGGTAGGCGTCGTCAATATGATCGAGACGCTACTGTATTGCGACTCGATACAGTCAGCGGACGGGCATGATAGCGGCGTCTTGTCGAGCGCCGTCTGGACGACCTTTCGACCTGCGACCGCCGCGGGAAGGTCAGTCAGAATACGCGACGGCGCGCACCTCGCGCGCCGTCGCGCGGAGCGTCCTTACGGCAGCACGTCCTCGCGGCAGACGATCACCGTGTTGGGCGAGGCGACCAGCGTCTTCACGTAGAACTGCCCGGCGAACGTCACCGAGGTGTCCGTTCCCAGGGTCGCCTGCGCGTTCGGCGCGACCAGCACGCCGGTGAACGGCTGCTCGAACGGCGCGATCGCCGTGCCGAAGTACGCGAGCGTGAAGCCGGCGATGCTGCCGCTCGTCAGCGTCTCGGTGCCGCGCCAGATCAGGCTCGATTGCACCTGGATCTGGATCGGCCCCGACGCCTGGGCCAGGCCCAGGATCGCCTGCGGCTCCAGGTCGAGTGAGGCGAAGCGGTAGACGCCGCTCGTCAGGTTGAGCCGCCCGCCCGAGAAGACGGTGACGCTGCCGTAGCTTCCGGGCGCCAACGTCCGGGTCTGGCCTCCCGACACGGTGACCGCCGTCGTGCCGAAGGTTCCCGGCGTCACGCTGAACGGCGCCGGGAAGGTCAGCGGCGCGTTCGTGAGGACCGTGCCGACGACGACCTGGTTGCCCAGGCTGACGGCGCCCGCGGAACGGGCGATGGTCGTCACGGCACGATCGAGGAGGCGAATCGGCCCCCATCGAGCACGGTCAGCTGCGCAGGCCCCTGCCCGTGCTACCGGCATATGCCGGCGTTGCAGACGAACGATCGGCAGTCTCCGTTGTTGTTGCACCGGGCTCCGCTGGCGCAGGTTGGGGAGCACGCCGGTTTTTGGCACTGCCCGTTCTGGCACACGCGCGAGAGACAGTCGCCGTTGGCTCCACAAGGCGCGCCCTGGTTGCAGTTTGGCGAACAGCTCGACGGCGCGCACCGGTTGTTGGTGCAGACGAACGAAGAGCAGTTGCCGTTGTCGCCACAAATGGTCCCCTGCAGGCAGTGAGGCGAACAGGCCGGTGGCTGACAGACGCTACCCACGCAGACCTGTGACCCGCAATCGCTGTTGGCGCCACAAGGGTTTCCTTGGTTGCAAGCGGGCTTGCACGATGGCGGCGTGCAGGCGCCTGCCGTGCAAACTTTAGAGCCGCAGTCGCCACCGGTTTGGCAGCTGTGCCCGTCGCTGCACGAACCCGCGCCCCCCGTGCATGTCACCGTGACGGTCTGAGTGGCGGTGGAGCTGTTGCCGGCCGCGTCCGTCGCGGTCCAGGTCACGGTTGTTACGCCGATCGGAAAGGTAGCCGGGGCGTTGTTGGTCACGGTCACCGTGCCGGGACAAGCGTCTGACACCGTGGGCGTGCCGAGGTTGGGCGTCATCCCCTCCTGCACGACGACGTTTGGAGGCACCGATGTGAAGATCGGGGGCGTGCTGTCGACGACGGTGACCGTCGACGAGCACGTCGACGACGCGTTCTGGCTATCGGTGGCCTTGAGGGTCACGGGGAACGATCCGAGGCCGAACGGTCCGGTCGACGAGAGCGACAGCGTCACGCTGCCGCCGTCGGGATCGGACGATCCGTTGTCGACCGCCGAAGCGGCCACCGTCGCGTGGCAGGTGCCGTCCGCGTTCACGGTAACGACCGGACGGCAGCGCGCGACAGGCGGGCGATCCAGCTGCCGCACGTTCGAGACTGACCAGACCCCGCGTCCCGCCAGCCCGACGTAAAGTCGATCATTCGGCGAGTCGTACACGAGGTCGTAGGCGCTCGCGTTCGGTAGGTTGCTCCCGACGCGGGTCCAGATCCCCGGCGCGTTGACGGCCATCATGAACACGCCCGGCGTGCCGGCTTGACCCGACCCGTCCCCGACGGCGTCCGACGCGGCCACGACGATGCGGTCGCCCGTCGTCGGGCTGGAGATGTAGACGATCGCGCGAAGCTTGCCCGGGGGCTGGTTGATGCCACCGGCCGACGACAGATCGCCGGTCACGTCCGTCCACGGCGCGCTGCCGCCGGCGGCCGTCGCGTCGGCGATGAAGTATACGTGTTGCTGGGTGGTGACGTAAGCCGACGCCGGGTTGGCCGGCGTCATGACCACCGCCCACGCGTCTCCCTCCGGGAATCCCGAATGCTGCTGGAGGGGCGCGCCGGCGCTCAAGCGGAAGTAGACGCCCTTGCCGTAGACCGTCGCCCAGAGGGCGTCCTCGTTGCTCGGGTGTCCATAAGCGAAGCTGGAGATGTTCCCCACGCTGCCTGGTACGGCGGTCGCCGACTGGCCGAGGTCCGGCGATTCCCACACCCGGCTGCTGCTGCCGACGACGAGGCGCCTCGAGTTCTTCACGTTCAGCGCGAAGGGCGAGAAGCCGAAGCTGTCTAACGCGAATATCGATTGCGGCGGTCCGCCGTTCGGCGACGCGACCATGAACGGAAGGGCCGTGGGTCCGCTGATCTGCACGACGACCTCGATGCCGAATGGGGCCATTTGGAACTCACGCATCGAGGGCTTGCCGAAGCCCGCGGACGAGGCAATCCGGACCGACTTCGTCGGGTCCGAGGTTTCGATGGCGGATTGCACATCGCCACCGTCTCCGTTGTATGCGTCCTGCTTCGGATCGCCCAGCACCGCCGGAAGGACCTGCCACGGCCCCTTCGAGCCCGGGGCGGGCTGCTCGGGCACGCCGTTGTCCTGCGTGCTGGCGGTGATGATCTTGGCCAGCGGATCGAACGCCAAGTCGTGCACTTCGAGGCCGCTCATGTCCCCGTTCAGGTTGACCCAGTCGGCGAAGCCGCGCGGGTTCGGGTGCAGGAAGATGCCGCCGTCCGACGAGAGGAGCATCTCGTTCTTGGCGTTGAAGGCGATCCCACGCGTGTCACCGTGGGGCGTCGTGGTGCTGGGTGTTCCGGTCCCGGTGATGAAGGTCCAGGCGTGGGTCGGAATCTGTCCAAACATGGTGTCGGCCGCGTTGCAGCGCGCGATGTTCGCGGCCTGTCCGCGGCCAGGCGGCTGGGTCACCAGTTCGGCGTAACTGCTGTCGTGATCGCCGGCGAGGTAAATGATGTCCGGGTTGCTCGGATCCGCCGCGAAGGAGAAATTGCTGGTCTGGCCGGTGCCGCTGGTGTCGTACCAGCGCTGGAGGGTTCCGCCGGTGCCCGTCATCGGGGCGGAGTTGCCGGTCCCGTTCAGGCCGGTGAATCGGTCGAGCAGGAAGAACTTCGTCCTCGACGGATCGGTGGCATTCTGCTCGAAGAACTTGCCGACGAGCCAGTCGCCGTTCGCCTCCGAAAATCCGGAGACGTTCTGGATCCGGACGTGGTCGTTGCCGTCGAGGTTGAAGCCGTGATCGGCCGTCGCCTCGACGACGATGCCCGAGCCGTCGATTTGGCGGTGCACCTCCTTGATGGTGACGACGCCGTCATCTGTCGGGCGCGGCGGGAAGCGGGGCGTCTCCAGGCGCGTCCAGTGCTGCCCCTCGTCCGCCGTGTACCCGAGATAGACCGGGTGGCCGAGCGCCCACGACGCCACGAACACGCGGCCCGTCGGCCCGACCGCCATCCTGCCGCCGTTCGATCCGCTCGCGCCCAGGGCGGTGATGAGCTGTTCGTTGAACGGTGGCGCTGCGTCGTTGTCCGAGACGCGCGTCCATGACGTCGTCGGCCCGGACGCGAGGTTCTTCCCCAGGTAGAGGCCGCTGTTCGTGGTGCCGAAGATGTTGGGCTGTCCTGCGACGAGGACAAAGTACTGGTTGACGTTTGCCGGATCGGCCACGACGTCCCAGGCGGGGCCGATCGCACCGGGAAGGGTGTTGGTTCGGTCCTCCCAGTCCTTGCCGCCGTCGTTGCTGACGAAGACGCCGCCCTGAGGGCTGGCGACGGTCGCCACCACGAAGGTGTCGCGCACCGCCAGGCCCGAGATCGGCCGGCCGCGCATCAGCATATCGGGGCTCGGCGTCCAGTTCGCGCCGCCGTCAGTCGTGTAATAGATGATGCCTTCCACGCCGTGGGCGCTGAAGTTGGACACGTGGCCGGTGCCGACGACGATGTGCTTCGGGTTCATAGGATCCATCGCCATCGCGCTGACCGAGAGCGAAGGCATCCCGTCTGTCGTCGCGACCCAGTGGGTTCGGTTTCCGGCCAGCACGGAGGCCGAGTCGACGCCGACGCCGGTCGCTCCATCTGCCTTGAACACGCCCCCGGAGGCGCTGCCGGCATAGACCGTCGCGGTGTTCGTCGGGTCGACGAGGATCCTGTGTATCGCCCCGGACACGTCGAACGAGAACGCATCCGGCTTCGTCACGTTGTCGACCGGTTGTCTCGCGGCGCCGGGGGCCCCGCCTTCCAGGGACCAGGTCGCCGGAGAGATGCCCAGGGCGCTCTTGATCGTGACCTGGTCGAACGCGGGTGCTGCCGGGTCAGGCGCGTGCGTTCGCGGCGAGCAACCGGCGGCGATGAGCGAGGCGACCGCCGTCACCGTTGCGGTGAAAAAGCTCGCTCGCCCGCCACCGCAGTACGGCACGGCGGACGCCGCGCGTGAAGAAACCAGCAATCGTCGAGACCGTTCTTTGCACATCATCCTCATCCTTTCACAACGACCCAGCGGTCCTGTGCGTTGTTCTCCCCGCAGGCCCCACATGCAAACCGAATGACAAATCAGATCGAGCGAACACGCCACGCGCGGCGCGGTGGCTGATCGCGGACGTTGGCGCAACATGCGCCAGTTGGCTCATCGTGGGCCCCGCTGGCGCGGGCTGCGCCACGATGAGATCGAGTTCTGTCGGCGCGGTGTCGGGATGCCCTAGGGGCGCACTACCTCAAAAAAGAAATCGAACGCCTCTCCTTCGGGCCTAGCAGTCGCGGGGCCGCAGTCGGAGGGCGGTCTACAATGGAACGGTGAGCTGGCCGAAGGACCGGAAGTCGAGCGCGTCATCTCAGACGGCGCTCTAAGAACCTACGCGACGATTCGAGCTCGATCACACTTTGCGATCGAGCGGTTCCACCAGTTGACCGACCTCGATGAGGTGCCCGTCGGGATCGCGCATGTAGCAGCGGATCTCCTGGCCGCGGTCGATCGGCGGCGTCAGGAACTTCGCGCCCCGGGCGCTCCACTGTGCATACACGGCGCGGATGTCGGCGACGCGGATGTTCAGGAAGCTCGAAACGCGGGCGGGTTGCGAGGGCGGCTCGAGCGTCACGTTTGGCTTGTCGTCGGTGGGTCCTCCGCCCGTGGCAATAGTGACCCAGCCGTCCGCCAGCGCCACGATTGACAGCTCGCCCTCGAGGACAGCCTCCCCCCCGAGCACGTCGACGTAGAAACGCCGCGCGCGTTCGACGTCCCGCGAAACGATGAAGTGGGTGATCGCGATTCCTTCTCTTGGTGCTGGGAACTGCGCCATCTGCGTCCTCCTTCCGGTCGCCGATCGTTCTAGGCCGGCGCCGTGCGGCTCCAGGCTTCCTTGGCCTGTCGGGAATGCCGCACCAATCGGGCAAAAATCATCACGTGGGCGACGCCGATCACCGGCACGTAGTAGGCCATGATGTACCAGTTGCCGCCCATTCGATAGGTCGCCAGATGGTTGGACACGGCTAGGAAGGAGGCGTGTAGCCAGTCCAGGCTCGTGACCGCGTTGACGACCCAGGCGACGGTGATCGCGCCTCGCGCGCGGTACCGCAGAAGCAGCGCGGCGATCAGCGCCAGGACCGCCGACGCCATGTCACCGTAGCTGATCGCGGCCATCGCGTACGTTGGAATGTCAGCGTCGACCTGTCCCGGCGCGAATGCCGTGGAAGGCAAATAGCGAAGCACATGCACGAGGAACAGGGGGACCAGGGCCGCCTTCACGGGAAGCCTTCCGAGCGCCGGCGCGACGTACCACCTGCCGACGATCGACGCGAGGACGAACGACAGAGTGAACTGCACCCCAAACAGCGACGTCGGGCTCATGATTCAACGTGACTCCATCTCGTCGACCTGCTTCAGGGCCTTCTGCAGCTCGGTGCGAAGGCCGCTGTCGACACTCTTCGTGTCGAGGCAGAACTCCTTGCGGATCGCGCACAGATCCCGGATCAGGTCTTTGAACTCGCGGTTGATCGAGGCGCGTTCGGCCACGCCGACGGCGTGCATCAGGTAAGCGTTGCGCGCATCGAACATGTAGTCGTTGTCGACCCAGTGATGGACGTGGCTGTGCTCTTCGCCGAGGATCTCGTCGTTCTTCATGCCCGGCGCGTAGAACATGTAATGGGGGTAGTTCAGGATCGGAGGACCGGGATTGCCGGTGCGCAGGATGGGCGAAAGCATCGGTGAGATCCCGGGGTTGGGTGGAACCACGACCTTCCGCTTGACCGCGGCGAGCAGCTTGTCGGCGGGCAGTCCCTTGGCGCGGAGCTCCTCGGCGAGCAGCCAGGTGGGCAGGATGTATTTCGATCCCACAGCGTCGTAGCAAATCGGGATCAAGAGGTCGTCGCGATATTCGAACGTGCGCGCCTGGATATTGGTGCGCGCGACGAAGCAGTTGAACCCGTTCTTGCTGACCCTGAACCTGACCAGCCCGACGCCGTTCTTGTAGAGGTAGAGGCCGGCGCCGGAGCGGATGTTGGCGGGCGCGGCGCTCTCCGCGAGCCGAACCTCCAGCGCTTCCGGGAGGGCCGTTGGAGCCGGCGCCTGACCGGCGGCTCCAGCGGCAGAGGCGCTGGAGACACCGAAGGACGCCACGAGGCACCACGCCGATGCGCCGGCCGAGACGACTTTGCTGATCATGACTGTCTTCGACATGTCGCCACTCCTCAGTCGCGAAGCCAGGCGAGCGCCGCCGGGCGATCCGTGAACCACCTGGTCGGAAAGACAGCCGGTCCTTCGTGCGCCTCGGTCCCGGCCCTGGGAAAGCCTGCCGGCATGACGAAGGCGAATTTGCGCACACCAGCCGCGCCGTAGCGCGGAATGATGTGGGCGTCGCGCCATTCCATCACCCCGTTGCCAAAGGTGTGTTTGAACTCGGTCGCGTCGATGAGCAGGCGCGTCGAACGAGCCCTTTCGGCCTCTGCGGCAAACAGACACAGAGTCGCCATGAAGCCGCCGTCAGTCATGCTGGATGTCGAAGAGAACCAGCGCAGCTCCAGCAGATCCTTGTGGTCGATCACCGCGCCCCATTCGTTTCTCCTGGATTCGACCGAGGCGGCTTGCCACAGGCCCACCCGCGCGCCCGCGGGATCGATCAGAACGCTCAGCTTGCCAAGCGTACCCACGGGCTGTGAATCCACCTCGATACTGGCCCCCAGGGCCTTCGCCTTCGCCGTGGCGGCTGCGACGTCGGGAACGCCGATGTAGCCGAGCCACTGCGGGGCGCCGCTCGCCTTCGTCACCCCACCAATGCTCTCGCCACCCGAACTGATCGACGCGTAGGGTACCGGGCTCGCCGGGACATCCTGGAACTGCCAGCCAAGCAGGTCCGAATAGAAAGACTGCACCCGCCCTGCGTCCGGGACCTGCAACTCCATGTACACGAACCCCATCGCTCTCATGAACGCCTCCATTGTCTCGAGAAGCTCCGCGCGCCCTGACCCGACGCGAAATCGCACCGGCGGAAAAGATGTTCAAGAACATCTTCTGGACTGCTCGGCGCCGCCGCTATCCTTCACGGCGAAGGAGATAGTCATGCCCTACCCGCCTGCCCATGCCCAGCAAACGCGAGCTCGCATCGTGCGCAGCGCGATGATCCTATTCAATCGCCACGGATTGGAGGGCGTCTCGATAGACGAAGTGATGGCGCACGCGAGGCTTACGCGCGGCGGGTTCTATCGGCATTTCAAGGCGAAGACCGATCTGTATGCCGAGGCGATCGCGCTCTCGCTCGCCGAGACTCCCTGGTCGAGGTGGGACGGCGTCAGCGTTGATTTCTCCGCCCACGACGCCGCCGCGCAAGTCATCCGCGCCTACCTATCGACGGCGCACCTCGAAGACGTGGACGGCAGTTGTCCGACGGTAGCGCTTCCCAGCGACGTCGCGCGCAGCGATCCTCGGGTGAAGCGGGCGTTCGAGAACGTCTTTCGGGCGATGGTCGCCCTGTTCGAGAGAAGCTTGCGGCGCAACGCCAAGGAAAACAGACAACGGGCGCTCGCCATCGCCGGCATCTGCGTCGGAGGCATGGTCGTCGCACGCGCCGTCGAACATTCGGATCTGGCCGACGCGCTCCGCACCGCCACGCTGCGCATCGCGCTCGAGCTCGGCGGTTGGTCGAAGATGGGGAAGGCGGCGCTACGGCGCAAGTTGGCGACGCCGAGACGGCGACCGCCGTAGAACGAGGAACGGAAGGATACGAGCCGGTCCTACGGACCCGCGGTCAATTGTGATCGTAGGCTGTGCCCTCGACCCACCGTCCAGTGAGAAGAACTCTGATCCGCGTGGAAACTGGGACGAGCTAGGCGCGCCGGCCCGCGACGATCAGCTTGAAGTCGCGAGGGGGGCCAGGAAGCGTCTTCACCTCCACGAGGCCCTTCTCGGCGAGGAACTTTTCGATTTCTGGCTGCGTGCTGCTCGGCGCTCCCCCGTAGAGCGAAATGAGGAAACGAAGCGCAGCGCCGCGCAGGTCCTCCCCTGGCTTCGCCGCAGCGAACAGCAGCCACCCTCCGGGCTTGAGCGCCCGATGGACCCGCTCGACGAGCCGACCGAGTGCGTGCGGTGGAACGAATGGCGCAGGGATCCACGCGAGGTCGAACGCCCGCTCGTCTGACAGCTCCTCGCCGGGTTGCTCGCGAAGCTCGACGCGCTTCTGCAGCCCGGCGTCGGCTACGTTCTTTCGCGCCAGCGCGAGCGAAGGCGCCCACACGTCTATGCCGACCACACGGAGCGACTGCCACTGCCGGGCCATCCCGATCGCCAGCCGAGCCACACCGGTGCCGACGTCGAGGAACTTCGCGTCGGTTCCCTCGAGGCGAGCGCCGAGGCCTTCGAGCTGAGGCAGGAGGCGCGGCAAGACGTTCGCAAACCCCTCGGTGATCCGACCCGCGCCCTGGAGGAATTCGTCGTCCGTGTAGATCCAGCCGGGGGCTCGCTCGGGATTCGCCAAGAAGTCGTCGTCGAGCGCCCAGAAGTGCCGGATCTCGGGCAGCAGCGGCGCGAGATCGGCGGTGGAGGTTCCCTCCAACGCCTGGAGCGCCCCGGCCTCGCGAAGAACGTCCTCCACCTGAGCACGCAGGTTCGGATGGATGGGCTTTCCCGAGACTCTCGCGTGAAGCTCGGCGCCGAGGACCGCCAGGGCGCTGGCGGAGGCGTTGAGCTGTGCGACCAGGTCACGGAGCGCTTCGATGCTCATGTTCGTCCTCTTTCCTTACCGATCACCCTACGCGCGGCACCGGAGCGACGGGAGCGCCGGGATCGAAACAGATTGTTTCTGCCGGAGAAACAGTGGCACGATGCCTGCGTGGATGCCCTTCAAATGATGCGCGTCTTCGCCCGCGTCGCTCAGCGCGCGAGCTTCGCCGGCGCCGCGGAGGACCTGCGCATGTCGCGCGCCTCTGTCACCAAGCATGTGGCCGCGATCGAGGAGCAACATAAGGTCCGGTTGCTGGACCGGACCACGCGCAGCGTGAGCGTGACGGAAGCGGGGCGCGTTTACCTCGAGCGCTGCCTCGAGTGCCTCCAAGCATACGAGGACTCGGAAGCTGCCATCGGAGGGCTGGCGGCGGAACCCAGGGGGCTCTTGCGACTGGCCGGCCCCGTTGACTTCAACCGCCACCTGCCGCCGCTCGTCGCCCAGTTCCTGAAGGCGCATCAGGCAATCGACGTCGAGCTCCTCCTGTCGAACCGAACGCTCGACATGGTCGACGAGGGCATCGACGTGTATGTGCGTGTCACAAACTCGCTCCCGCCGGATGTCGTCGCTCGTCGGCTTGCGACAGCGCGCCTCGGCCTGTGGGGCGCCCCGAGCTACTTCCGCAAGCACAAGAGGCCGCGCACCCCCGCCGACCTCGCCGAGCATCGGTTCGCGTTGTTCAACGAGCCGCCGCTCCGTGACGAATGGGTGCTCTCGCGTGCTGGTAAGCGAACCACGGTTCGCCTGAAGCCCCGCCTCGTGACGAACGCCGGCGAAGGACACGTGGCGGCGGTGTGCGAAGGCGTAACCCTGGGAGTGATCCCGAGCTTCCTGTTGCCGCCCGATCCCGCTAGACGCATTGAGCCCGTCTTACCCGAATGGTCACTGGGACCCGTTGGCGTCTACGCGGTGTATCCGCATCGTCGGTTCGTTCCCGCAAAAGTGCGCGCATTCGTGGACTTCATGCGAAATGAGCTGGGCGACGGCAATCGCGACCCTTGGTGGCCTGTCGCGATCCCGATTCCGGGTTCGTCGCGGCCTCGAGCGCGCCGCGCCTAGCTCCGTCGGCTGAACGTCGTACGCGATGGAAAGGATCCTCGCGTAGTTAGCGGTCGGGGCGAGAGGATTCGAACCTCCGACATTCTGCTCCCAAATTTACGAGGACGGTATTCCAGGCGGTGTGAACCCGTCGCAAGCGTCGGAGATGATTACAGAGACGGATCCGCCCGAAGTCCAGCCGTCCCAGCCGGTCGTAGAACAAACCAAAGATCTTGTTACCCGGTTGCTACCCGAATCCGAGAACGGTGGGCGCAACCGGCTGCTTAGCGTGAAGGAGGTCGCCGAGCAGCTCGGTGTCTGCACGGCGACGGTCTACCGGCTATGCGATTGCGGCGAGTTGCCGCACCTGCGCGTCGTTCATTCGATCCGGATCCGACCGCCAGACCTCGAGGCTTTCCTCGCACACCACATGCCCAAGCCTCCACGCGACCGCCGCTTCTAAGCGAGCTGACGCCTCAGGGGACCACGCCGACGCACGGACCACCGCACGCGTCGCTCGGAGTCGCCGGCACTGGCTACTGCCGATCGGCGGCTTCGGTCTCGGGCGCACGCTCCCGCGCCTGCCGTCGCTGCATCGCCCGCACGAGGGCGCGTGCGCCGAACCAAAAGCCGGCGACGAGGAGCAGGTTCTCGAGCAGCCCGCTGGCGCCTTTGCCGCCGCAGAATGGGCACGCCCATCCCGTCCGCTCGGCCCCGAGCACAAGCGCCGCGACGAGATAAGCCCGGGTCCCCATTTCGACCGCCAGCTTAGCGCGACCGCGGCGCGAAAGCCTTGACCGGCGACCATCGGTTAGTTATTACTTACCGTAAGTGATGACTAACGCAGAAAGAGTCCTCGATGCGCTGGGCGATCCGACCCGACGGACGGTGTTCAAGCGCCTGCGCGGCGGCGCGCGGTCAGTCGGCGAGATCGCCGACGGGATGGACGTGAGCCGTCCGGCGGTGTCCCAGCACCTCGCCGTGCTCAAGGCGGCCCGCCTCGTGACGGACCGCGCGGAGGGCACGCGGCGCCTGTACGTCGTCGATGCGCGAGGGATCGACGCAGTTCGGGAGTGGCTCGACGGATTCTGGGACAAGACGCTGGCGGCCTTCAAGGCGGCGGCCGAACGAGAAGCGAACAAGGAGAGCAAGCCATGATGACGGAGCAGGCGAGTTCAAGCAGTGTCGATCCGAACAGCGTTCGAAAAGTGGTGAACGTAAAGGCGCCGCCCGACGTGGCGTGGCGAGTGTTCACCGAGAAGATGGGGACCTGGTGGCCGCTCGCGGACTACAAGATCGGCAAGGCAAAGGCGGTGGACGCGGTCGTCGAGCCACGCGTGGGCGGCCGGTGGTACGAGCGGGGGGAGGACGGAAGCACTTGCGAGTGGGGCACGGTGCTGGCCTGGGAGCCGATCACGCGGCTGGTCCTCTCTTGGGACATCACCGCGGACTGGCAGTACGACCCGAATCTGAAGACCGAGATCGAACTGCGCTTCATCGCCGAGGGGAAGAACGGTACCCGCGTCGAGCTGGAGCACCGCCGGCTCGATCGGTTTGGCGCGCGGCGCGACGAGATGCGCGCCATCTTCGAGACCCAGGGCGACTGGGGCAAGCTGCTCCAGAGGTTCGCGCGCGCGGCCGAGGCGTAACGGCAGGGGCTTGGTCGACGGATCGACTTGACTGACCGACCTGGTCAGTCATAATCGGAACGTGGCCCGCCCAATTCCCAAGGACCGCCTCTCCCTGCTGGTCGAGGTCGCGACCTCCGTCTTCATCGAGCAGGGGTTCCGGCAGACGAAGATGGACGACATCGCCGAGGCCCTCGGCGTCGCCAAGGGGACCCTCTATCTATATGTCGAGAGCAAGGAGGCCCTGTTCGACCTGGTCTGCCGAGCGGCGGACCGCCCTTTCGAAGAGCCGACCGAGCTGCCCGTGAAGTCGCCGCCCGCGGGCGCGACGATCAAATACATCGCCGACCGCCTTACGGCCGGCCAGGTGATGCTGGCGCTGGCGGAGGCGCTAGGGGGACGCAAGCGCCCGACGCGCGACGAGCTCGGCGCCATCGTCGGCGACATCTACGACGCCCTGGCGCGCAGCCGGACGGGGATCAAGTTGGTCGACCGCTCGGCCCGCGACATCCCCGAGCTGGGCAAGCTCTGGTTCGGCGGAGCACGGGGATTCCTGGTCGATGCCCTCGTCCATTACCTCACGGACAGGATGCGGGCAGGTCGGTTGCGGTCTGCCCTCGACGTCGGGATCGCCGCGCGTTTCATCGTTGAAACGTGCGCGTTCTGGGCCGTCCACCGGCACTGGGACGCGGCCCGCCAGGATCTGCCCGAGGAGCGCGTGCGCGCCGCGGTGATCGACCTGGTCGCCGCCGCGCTCATCGAGCCACCCAAGTCCACACCCACACGCCCGAAAGGAACCAAGAAATGAACGCGCTTGTCGCTCGAGTCCGAGGCCTGTTCCGCCCCGCAAGTTGCCCCGTCCCCACCGCGAGCTGCCCGGCGTCCTTGCGGCGCCGGCGTTTGTTGCGGCTCTGGTTGCCCCTCGTGATGTTCGCCGTCCCGACCGTCATCACGGCTTACGGCTTCGTGATCCCGAGAAGCTGCATCCACGGCTTCAACGGGCTGACGTTCGGCTTCGCTGCGACCGTCCTCGGCGCCTGTCTGACGTACGCAGCGGGGATCCGCGCCGCGCGCAAGGAGTGAGCGTCATGCGGCGGCCGACATTCATCGCGCGCCAATCCGGGCGGCCCTCGGGGCTCCTCGGCCGGGCGCTGGGCGCAATCATGGCGATCGAGACCCGCTCGCTCAATGACGAGGTCCTTCGCCGGCTCGCCGTCGCTCCAGGCGAGCGCATCCTCGAGATAGGGTTCGGCCACGGCCGGACGCTCGAGCGGGTTGCGCTGGCGCAGGCCGACGCGCGATTCGCCGGCGTCGATCACGCCGAGGACATGGTCGCGGCGCTCGGCCGCCGCGCGCGCCGGCTGATCGAGGCCGGACGGCTCGAGGTGCGCGCGGCAGCCAGCACCCTCCTGCCGTGGCCCGACGGCTTTTTCGACGCGGCCTACGCCGTCCACACCATCTACTTCTGGAAGCAGCCCGAGCGCGACCTGGCCGAAATCCGTCGCGTGCTTCGGCCCGGGGGCCGCCTGTTGCTCGGGTTCCACGAGCGAACGCCTGAAGGCGAGGCGATGTTCCCGGCCGAGGTCTACACGCACCGCTCTGCCTCTGAGGTCGAGGCGCTCGTCAGCGCCGCCGGGTTCACTCACTTGCTGTTCCCCGGGCCGGCGCAAGGCCTCTGGGTCCTCGAAGCCCGAGTCCCCGGGCCGACCTGAGCGCCGCGTCGCGGACGACCGAAAAAAGACGCTTGACGGCCTAGCGACTATTCTAGTATTCATTAGATTACTAGAGCAACGGATGGAGGGGCCCATGACAGCGACGACGGTGGACGTGAAGGACCTCGAGGCGAAGGTCCAGGACATGTACCGCGAGGTGGCCGAGAACCCGCACGGCGAGTTCCACTTCGAGATGGGCAAGGCGCTGGCGGAGCGCCTCGGCTATCCGACCGCCGAGCTGGATCGCATTCCCGCCGAGGCGATCGAGTCGTTCGCGGGCGTCGGCTACTACTTCAACCTCGCCAGGCTCGTGCCGGGCGAGCGCGTGGTGGACCTCGGCAGCGGCTCGGGTATGGACAGCTTCATTGCCGCGTTCCAGGTCGGGCCGGAAGGTCACGTCATCGGCATCGATATGACGGAGGCCCAGCGGCTCAAGGCCGAGCGGCTGCGCGACCGAGCTGGTTTCGCGCAGGTCGAGTACCGCAAGGGGTACATCGAAGAGCTGCCGGTCGAATCGGCGAGCGCGGACTGCGTGATCAGCAACGGCGTCATCAACCTTTCGGCCGACAAGGCGCGGGTCTTCCGCGAGGCGGCGCGCGTGCTCAAGTCGGGCGGCCGCCTCGCTATCGCGGACATCGTCACGGCGGTGCAGCTGCCCGACAGCGTCGTCTGCAAGGCCGATCTCTGGGCTGCCTGCATCGGTGGCGCGCTGCAGGTCGACGCGTACAGGCGCGAGATCGAGGCGGCCGGCCTGGTCCTCGACCATCAGGAAGAAAACAGCGCATACGGCTTCCTTTCAGACCGCGCCCAGGGCGCCGTGAAGAAGTACGGCGTCAAGAGCATCTCGCTCCTCGCTCACAAACCCTAAGCCGATTCGGAGGCCGACAGGACAATGGGAAGCCGCGCTTTCAAGACTGAGCTCTACGGGCAGATCGCGCGCGTGGGCAAGGCCCTCGCGAGCGGGCACCGCTTCGAGATCCTCGAGCTGCTCGCCCAGTCGCCGCGGACCGTCGAGTCCCTCGCGAACGAGATGGAGCTCTCGATGGGGAACGCCTCGGCGCACCTGCAGGCCCTGAAGGAGGCCCGGCTCGTCGAGAGCCGCAAAGACGGCCTCTACGTTCACTATAGCCTTGCGGACGGCTCCGTCGCGGATCTCCTCCAGGCGATGCGCGGCGTGGCCGAGCAACGGCTCGCCGAGATGGACCGCTTGGTCAAGACGTACCTCGGCGAGCGCGAGGCGCTCGAGTCGATCGGATTCAACGAGCTGGCCTCGCGTGTCCGCGCCGGCGATGTGGTCGTCGTGGACGTTCGCCCGCGACCCGAGTACGACGCTGGGCACATCGCGGGCGCGATCTCGATCCCGCACGACGAGGTCAAGCGCCGGCTCGGCGAGCTGCCACGCAACAAGGACGTCGTCGCTTACTGCCGGGGCCCCTACTGCGTGTTCGCGGACGAGGCAGTGAAGACGTTGCGCGCGAGCAAGCGGAAGGCGCTGCGCCTCGACGGCGGGCTCCCGGAATGGCGCGCCGCCGGCCGAGCGGTCGAGCGGACGCCTGAACCGCAGGCCGCGGACGCGCCGAAGCGAGCGGCGAAGAGATAGGGAGAACAGACATGGGTCATCTGGCGCCACACATCGCACCGCTGCCGGCTCTGGCCGGCGGCGCGATCATCGGGCTCGCGGCATCGGCATTGATGCTGCTCATCGGACAGGTCGCCGGCATCAGCGGGATGGTCACCGGTGTGCTGCGGCCCGTCCCCGGGCAATGGCCCTGGCGCGCGGCCTTCGTGCTGGGGCTGCTCGCCGGGGGCTTCGCCTGGTTCCTGATCGATCCGTCAGTGTTCGGTCACATTCCGCGGCCACTGCCCGTCGTCGCCGCCGCCGGCGTCATCGTGGGCTACGGGGTGACCATGGGCGGCGGCTGCACGAGCGGCCACGGCGTGTGCGGAATCAGCCGGCTGTCCCGACGGTCGATCGTGGCCACGTGCACGTTCATGGCAACCGGTATCGTGACCGCGGGAATCTGGCGCCTGATCTTCGGAGCGGTCCAATGAATCGCCGAGTCGTGGCGGCGTTCGCCTGCGGGCTCGTCTTCGCGCTCGGGCTCGGGCTTTCGGGAATGACCCACCCGGCGCGGATTCTCGGGTTCCTCGACGTCTTCGGGAGATGGGACCCGACGCTGATCTTCACCATGATGGGCGCCGTCGGTGTCCACCTGCCGCTGCTCTGGCTTATCCGACGGCGCTCGGCGCCGCTCTTCGCGCCCCGCCTCGAGCTGCCCACGAAGAAGGATCTCGACGCGCGCCTGATCGGCGGCTCGGCGCTCTTCGGCGTCGGCTGGGCGCTGGGCGGATTCTGCCCGGGCCCTGCGGTCGTCTCCGTGTTCGGAGGCCGCAGCGACAACTTCGTCTTCTTCATCGCCCTGCTGGCCGGCATGGCCCTCCGAAGCCTGGGCCGGCTACCCACCATGACCAAGGCCGAAGGGAGCGTCCGAGCATGATCTTCCGACCGTTCTATTACTTCGATACCGGCTGCGCGGCCTACGTCTTCGGTTGCGGCACGCTCGGAAAATGCGCGGTGGTCGACCCGCAGGAGCGGGACGTCGACGCGTACGCCGCCTTCGCCACGTCCAAGGGCATGGCCATCACGCATGTGATCGACACCCACGTCCACGCCGACCACCGATCCGGCGGGCCGGAGCTCGCGGCGGCGACCGGCGCGAAGTACTGCCTCCATCGCTCGGCCGACGTGGCGCTCCCGTTCGAGCCGCTCGAGGACGACCAAGTCATCGAGCTCGGGAACACCATCGTCCGCGTACTTCACACGCCAGGCCACACACCGGAAAGCGTTTGCCTCCTTGTCAGCGATCTCCGTCGGGGCCCCGATCCGTGGTTCCTGCTGACCGGCGACACGATGTTCGTCGGCGCGGTCGGACGCCCTGATCTCCCGGGCCACTCGCGCGAGCACGCCGCCATGCTGCACGAGAGCATCCGGAAGAAGCTCCTCGTCCTCCCGGAGGCGCTCGAGATCTACCCGGCTCACTTCGCCGGATCGGCGTGCGGCGCGGGGATGAGCGGCAAGCCAACCACGACGATCGCGTTCGAGAAGCGCTTCAACCCGAAGCTGTCGATGGACCGCGACGAGTTCGTCGCCGACGTCGTCAAATCGGCGCCGGCGAAACCGGCCGACATGGACACGATCCTCCGGTTCAACCAGGGACGCGCGGGGTGACCACGACCGAGCACCACGCGACCCCGGAGCTAGGCATCCGGCGAAACCTGGCGCAGTTCACGCTGCTCGTCGTCGTGAACGCCTTCGTGGGCGCGATGGTCGGCCTCGAGCGGACCATCCTGCCCGCGATCGCCGAGCACGAGTTCCACCTGGCCGCTCGCGCCGCGGTCCTGTCGTTCATCGTCGTGTTCGGGATCGTCAAGGCGGCGACGAACTACTTCGCCGGGCGGCTGTCCGACACCGGCGGGCGGAAGCGCGTCCTCGTCGCCGGGTGGCTGGCCGCCATCCCGGTGCCGTTCATGCTGATGTGGGCGCCGAGCTGGACCTGGGTCCTGATCGCGAACGTCTTCCTCGGCGTCAGCCAGGGCCTGACCTGGTCGACGACCGTGATCATGAAGATCGATCTCGCCGGGCCCGAGCGGCGCGGGCTCGCGATGGGCCTCAACGAATTCGCAGGATACGGCGCCGTCGGCCTCACGGCCCTTGCCACGGGGTACGTTGCCTCCGTCCATGGCCTCCGGCCGCAGCCCTTCTACCTGGGCGCGGCGTTCGTCGCTGCGGGGTTGCTCCTCTCTGCCGTGCTCGTCCGCGAGACACACGGCCACGCGACACGAGAGGGCCAGGACCGAGCCGCCGAGGAAGGTCCAGCACCGTCACAACGCGAGGTATTCCTCCGCGCGTCGTTCACGGACCGCGACCTGTCGTCGATCAGCCAGGCGGGCCTCGTGAACAACCTCAACGACGGGATGGCGTGGGGCCTCTTCCCTCTGCTCTTTGCCGCCGCGGGCGCGTCGATGAAGACGATCGGCTGGCTGGCGGCGCTCTATCCGATCGCCTGGGCCGCCGCCCAGCTCGTCACTGGCGCGCTCTCTGACCGACTCGGCCGGAAATGGCTCATCACGGGCGGCATGTGGACCCAGGCCGGCGGCATCGCGCTCGTCGCGCTTTCGAACACGACAGCCGGATTCGGGATCGGGTCTGCCCTGCTGGGTATCGGGACGGCGATGGTGTACCCGACGCTGCTGGCGGCGATCGGAGACGTCGCCCATCCGTCGTGGAGGGCGTCGACCGTCGGCGTCTACCGACTGTGGCGCGACTTCGGGTACGCGGCCGGAGCGTTGCTGTCCGGCGTGACCGCTGACCTCTTCGGTATTCGCGCGGCGATCTGGCTGGTCGCGGCCCTAACGTTCGCGTCCGGCACGGTCGTCGCCGTCAGAATGCACGAGACTCTGGACACTCCACGGGGGACCAAACCCGTTGCGCCTGACTGGGCCGGCTCGAGGCAGGAAGGGACGACGTGAGCCCAGCCAGGCGCTCTCTTCGCTCAGACCGTGACCGTCACGCGCAGAAACGTGGCGGGGATCGAAGTCGCGTCGGAACGCGCGCTCCGGTTCTCTTTGGTGAACAGCGCGTCGAGCTCGCGCTGGAGATCGTCGGCGCGGCCGGCCTTCTCCGCAGCCTCGAAGGCGTTCATCGTCGGCCCGTAGTACGTCCTGAACTCGGCGAGCAAGCCAGCCGGCGGACCCTCGAAGTCGAAGGCGAATGTCTCGCGGGCGAAGGAGATCTTGTCCGGCGGGACGTCGGCGCCGCCGAAGCGCGCAGTGGCCTCCTTCTCGACGCCCCACAACATCGGGCTCACGAACCCCTCGGGCGGCGGCGGCGTGTAGGCGCTGCTGATCTTCAGGATCTGGGCGACCAGCGTCGGGTCGCCCGGGATCCAGTTGCCCATGACGATTCGGCCTCCAGGACGCGTCACGCGGACCATCTGTTTCGCAACGTCGGCGGGCCGCGGCGCGAACATGGCGCCGAAGACGCTGACCACGAGGTCGAACGACCGATCCGGGAGGCCGGCCAACTCGGTCGCGTCGCCCTGCTGGAACCGCAGGTTCGACAGGCCCGCCTCCTTGGCGCGCCGATTTCCGGCGTCGACCAGGTTGCGCGCAATGTCGACGCCCAGGACATCCGCGCCGAGGCGCGCCGTCGGCAGGGCCGTCGTGCCGTCACCGCAACCAACGTCCAGCACCTTGCTCCCGGCTCCGACGCCGAGGCTGCGGGCCAGCGCCTCTCCGCTGCGCCGCATGGTCGCCGCGATGCGTGTGAAGTCCCCTTTTTCCCAGAGAGCCTGATTTGGATTTGGATTCATGTCGTCACCTCCGAACTGACATTAGGAGAACGACGCCCAGCGGGTCAGTGGCAAAACGGTCAACCTTCGGAGGTGAATCGGACATGATCGACGTGACGGTGGTGTTGCTCGAGGGCGGCATGCCCTCGACGTCGTTGGCGCCTCTCGAGATCTTCGCCTGCGCGGGCACTCTCTGGGGACTGATCATGGGGAAGCCCGCCAAGCCGCTCTTTCGCGTCCGCACGGCGACGATGGACGGCCGCAAGACCGAGAACTTCGTGCCGGTGGCGCTGGAACCCACGGTTTCGCTCGCCGACGTGCGGCGCACCGACCTCATCGTCGTTCCAACGGGCGGCGTCGACCTCGGGGTCGTACGCGACGCGAATCGGCCGTTCATCGAGTGGCTGGCCCGGCGCGGGCGGACGACGGCCGTCGCGGGCATCTGCACCGGCTCGACCCTGCTGGCGGCCGCGGGCCTTCTCGAAGGCCGTCCCGCGACGACCCACTGGGGCGTCGTCGATCGCGCGCGCGAGATGTACCCGAACGTCCATTGGAAGGCCGATCGCTTCGTGACCGAGTCGGACAACGTCTTTTGCGGCGGCGGCCTCTACGCGTCGATCGACCTCAGCCTCTACCTGGTCGAGCATTTCTGCGGCCACGAGGTCGCAGTCCAGACCGCGAAGTCGCTCCTCCTCGAAACGCCTCGCATGTGGCAATCGACCTACGCGGCGCAGCCGCCCCGTTCCGGCCACGATGACCAGGCTGTCCAGAGCGCGCAGAACTGGCTGTTCCAGCACTTCCGTGAGCCCGTCGATCTAGACGCGATCGCCACGAAGGCCGGGATGAGCGCGCGCACTTTCACGCGTCGGTTCAAGGCGGCGACTGGCGAGGCCCCCCTCGCCTACCTTCACCGGCTGCGCATCGACTCGGCGAGGCACTTCCTCGAGAACGCGCAGCGCTCGGTGGAAGAGATCAGCCGCGAGGTCGGCTACGAGGACGTCCCCTTCTTCCGCCAGCTCTTCCGCCGGCACACGGGCGTTTCGCCGCGCGAGTACCGCGCCCGATTCGGCGCGCGCCACGCAGCATGAAAGGTGACGCAAGCGGCGCGCCTGTGCGCCGGCAGCTTCGTTTGTTACCCGGTTGCTACCAAGGACCGCTCTTCGCGACCGCGCGTGTAGCGGTTGGAAAGCATTCTCGCGTAGTTAGCGGTCGGGGCGAGAGGATTCGAACCTCCGACATTCTGCTCCCAAATGCGCCGCCGGGTCGCCGGAGGGCGTGGCACCGCGTAGCTCGGCGTCGCAAGCGAGCGATTTCGTTAGACGTGCACAGAGCGGCGCAGTCCAGGGGCTGCCGTCGTTAGCTCGCTTTCGCCGTGAGTTTGCTGCACCCGTGCTGCAAGGTTCGCGGCCGTTGGGGGTCGTGCGCGGCGGGCGCGAGGCCCTCCTCACCGTGCGCGATGTCGCCGCCACGCTCGGCGTGTGTGGCGCGACGGTGTACCGGCTGGTAGCCGAGGGCCAGCTCACGCACGTGCGCGTGCTGAACGCGATCCGTGTAGCGCCGCGCGACCTGGAGGCCTTCGTCGCGCAGCGGCGCCAGCCCGAGGGCGACCGTGGCTGATTCGTCCCCTGCTTTCGCCTCTGCTTGCCCCCCTGCTTCGAGCCCTGCTTTCGCCCACGCCCGGCGATCAGGGGCCCGTGAACCCCTATTTCCACCGGAGGAGCCATGCCGAACCCGAGTTCCGATCCGAAGCAACCCGACAAAGCAGGCAACACCCACGACGGCTGGCTGACGCGCGCCCAGGTCGCCGCCGAGCTCGGGTACCGCAGCATCTTCCCGATCCGAAAGATGGAGGGCACGAAGCTGCATCCGGCGCGCGAGGCCCGCGGCTGGCTGTTCGATCCCGCCGAAGTGGCCGCGCTCAAGACGTCCCGCATGGCGAGTGCACCGGCGGCGGCGCCGCTCTCAGAAGGCCGCGTCGCTGCGCGCGTCTTCTATCTCTTCGATCACGGGCGCGAGCTTCGCGAGATCGTCGAGGAGCTCGAGGTCCCACCCAACGTCGTGCGCGACCTCTGGCACGAGTGGCTCATCGGTCTCGAAGACGGTGAAATGGAGAGGCGAACGACAGCAGAGCAAGAGCGGCGTCGCCGAGCCCAGGAGAAAGAACTGCAGGCGCTTGAGCGCAGGGGCGAACAGGAGCAGCGGAATTTCGAAACGACGATGGCCACGATCGCCGCCTCCATCGCCGGTGAAAAAGACACCAAGTAGCCGGCGCTGCGGGTGCCGTGGCGGCTCTGGCAGGACGCCACCACCGTCAATCGATGGGGAAGAGCCGCTGGCGGTCGCTGCGCGTCGGAAGGCCCGCGATGCGTCCTTCAGCGTGCGCGATCACGGTCGAACAGGCGAAGATCGCGACCATGGCGAGGGCCCAGAGACCCAAGATCACCTTCACGCTCAGGCTCTCCAGGCCGAGCTCGACGATGACGAGATACCCGAGAGGAAGGCTCGCGACGATCGCGAGCCGGCCGCAGATACGCCGTCGCAAGGTCCATCGTTGCTTCTCGCGCTCGGCCTGCAGCAACGCCTCCTCACACCACTTCGAAGCCTCGTGGTGGCGCACGACCAGTTCGATCAGCTGCTGCATGCGGCCCTCCCCTCCGAACTGGGGTGATGCTGGCACCGAGCGCCGCAGACCCCTAATCAAGATTCCTTGACGCGAGATCAAGAAATCTTGATGTCGATCGCTGTCATGCCGTCGGCTCGGTGATCCCGACCGGCCCGGACCGGTTCGCCTCGGCGGCGCCGTCGCCGAGCGCGTCCGCCGGATACGCGTCCATCCCCATTTCCGACAGGTCCAGGCCGGCGCGCTCGTGTTCGGCGCTCACGCGGACGCCCATCGTGCGCTTTATCGCGAACCAAGCCGCCAGCGACGTCAGGAACGAAAACCCGCCGACGGCGACGACCGCCTCGAGTTGAACGCCCAGCTGTGCGAACCCACCACCTCGAAATAGACCGTCGTGCGCGAGGCCAGCGTAGCCCTTCACGCCGAAGAGACCGACCCAGATCGTTCCCATGATCCCGTGGACCAGGTGCACTGACGTCGCCCCGACGGGATCGTCGAGGCGCAGCCGATCGAACAGCGGCACCGCTTCGGTGACAGTCACGCCCGCGACGGCCCCGATGACGATCGAAGCGGCGGGCGTGACGAACGCGCAAGGCGCGGTGATCGACACAAGTCCCGCCAGGCAACCATTCACGGTCAGCGAGAAGTCCGGCTTGCCGGTTCGCCACCAGGCGTAGAGGGTCGCGACCAGCGTGCTGGCGGCGGACGACAGCGCCGTCGTGACCGCGATGCGAGAGATGGCAGCGGGATCGACGGCCATCGTCGACCCCGGATTGAACCCGAACCATCCCAGCCACAGGATCATTCCGCCAGCGAACACGTAGCCCATGTTGTGGCCGGGGACGCTCGCCGGACGACTGCTCGGCGGATAGCGCCCGAGGCGCGGGCCCAGCACGATGATTCCGGCGAGCGCCGCCCAGCCGCCGACGCTGTGGACGACCGTCGATCCCGAGAAGTCCTTCATGCCGGCACGCGCGAGGAAGCCGCCGCCCCAAACCCAGTGGCCGGCGACGGGATAGATGATCGCCGTCAGAATCACCGAGAACACGAGGAACGAGCTGTACTTCATGCGCTCGTTGACCGACC
>Ga0066903_100000524_pt1 | contig 24570 bp, 28 predicted proteins | sample PanSoiMetaGPlot1_FD_67491 | JGI IMG/M metagenome (GOLD analysis project Ga0066903, IMG submission 67491) | Tropical forest soil microbial communities from Panama analyzed to predict greenhouse gas emissions - Panama Soil - Plot 1 (version 2) | ecosystem: Environmental > Terrestrial > Soil >... | reverse complement strand
TGGATGTCGGTTTCACCACCGAGCACGAACTGCGGACTGACTTGCCAGTTGTATCCGAGTTGGCCGCCGCCAGCGACGCCGCTCGGGCTCAAGCCGCTATTGTTGACCTTGCCCCATTGGTACCCGCCGTTGAGACCGGCATAGAGGCCGTTCCAATAGTAGCCGATGGGAGCCGACGGATAATACGTCGTCGGACCACGCGGAAAATCAGCGGCAGCGGCCGCGCCGGCGGTTATCACAGCGGCCGTGGAAATCGCAAGCATTCCCTTTGTCATCTTACCCTCCACCCCGCGCCCTCCTGCGCGATATCGACGCGCACTTCATGGAGGGTGCGCGTCTTCGCCCCGGCGAAACTGTTCATTTTCGTGGAGGATTTATCGGACCTTTTACGTTAAACGGTTATGAATCGCTAACGAGCGGTGGTCGGTATCCCTAAAGAACCCTTATTCTTGTTGAGGCGCCATTTACTATAACGGCGATTTACGCGCGGTGTTGCAAGGCCACGCGAAAAAGCAGACAGCCGCACGGATATTTCAGGTCATGGCGGACGACATAACAAAGAGCGTGCCGCGCACGGCACTCATTACCGGATCCGGCCGGCGTATTGGCGCAGCAATTGCACTTGCGCTGGCACGCGCAGGCTATTCAGTCGTGCTGCATGCACACAATTCGCGCGAGGATGCAGAAAGGCTTGCCGCAGCCATAGTGGGAGCAGGCGGCCGTGCCAGTGTTGTGCTTGCCGACCTCACCGAACACGATGCGGTGCGTGGGCTCGTTCCTGCGGCGTCAGCGTTTGGCTCGCTGACACTTCTGGTCAACAACGCCGGTGAGTTTGAGCCCGATGATATCGAGACGCTTTCGCACGCGCGCTTCCAGCGCGCCGTTGCTGTGAATTTGGCGGCCCCGCTGTTTCTATCCCAGGCATTCGCTGCCCAGGCTCCGGCTGGCGTCGATGCCTCGATCGTGAATATCCTCGACCAACGCGTGCTCAGGCCAAACCCGCGGTTTTTCTCCTATACGTTGAGCAAGACCGCCCTGCACACTGCCACTACCACGCTGGCGCAGGCATTGGCGCCCAAGCTTCGGGTCAACGCGGTCGCGCCGGGGCCAACTCTACCAAGTCCACGCCAGACCGAGGCGCAGTTCACCGCCCAGTCCGAGAGTTTGCCGCTGCAGCGCGGACCGCGGCCTGACGACATCGCAGCAGCAGTGCTCTATCTTGCGCAGGCAAGGAGTGTGACAGGTGTCACTTTGCCTGTTGATGGCGGGCAGCATTTGTCCTGGCGGACTGCCGACAACGAGATCGTGGAATAGCGTAATCCGCGCACTATCTTCCTCCTATGAACGGCACCAACAAAGACATCGATCCGGCAAGTGAGCTGCGCGAGGAGGACGAGGAGCCATCGCTGCCAGACCTCGATATTGAAAGTGCTCCCGGGACGCTCGCCGCCGGGCGGGCAGCGATTACGCGCTTTGCCAAGTTGGCACCGTCCTCCGCTGGCGTATACCGAATGATCGATGCACGAGGCGATGTCCTCTACGTCGGCAAGGCCAAGAACATCAAGAAACGCGTGACAGCTTACGCAAGGCCCACCGGCCACGACAGCCGCATTGCACGCATGATCGCAGCAACGGCCACGCTGGAATTCGTCAGCACCAAGACAGAAACCGAGGCGCTGCTGCTGGAAGCCAACCTGATCAAGCGTTTGCGACCGCGGTTTAACGTCCTCCTGCGTGACGACAAGTCATTCCCCTACATCCTAATCACTTCGGACCATTGGGCCGCGCAGATCCTCAAGCACCGCGGCGCGCGCGTGCGGCAGGGACACTACTACGGGCCGTTTGCCTCGGCGGGTGCAGTCAACCGCACAATCAATGCGCTGGAACGCGCCTTCCTGCTGCGCTCTTGCTCGGATTCCTACTTCGAGGCGCGGACGCGGCCGTGCCTGCTCTATCAGATCAAGCGTTGCTCGGCGCCCTGCACCCACGAAATCGATTTCGCCGCCTATTCCGAACTTGTGCGCGAAGCGAACGATTTTCTGTCCGGTCGCAGCCAGGCAATTCAGAAGCAGCTGGCCGGCGAAATGGACAAAGCCTCGGTCGGGCTCGATTTTGAGCGTGCCGCGGTTTATCGCGACCGCCTGTCGGCGCTCTCGGCTATCCAGTCGCACCAGGGGATTAATCCGCGCAGCGTGGATGAGGCCGACGTCTTTGCCGTGCATCAGGCCGGCGGCTACTCGTGCGTCGAGGTATTTTTCTTCCGCACCGGCCAGAATTGGGGCAATCGCGCCTACTTCCCAAAAGCCGACCGCGCTTTTGGCCCCGGCGAAGTATTAAGTGCCTTCCTCGCACAATTCTATGACGACAAGCCGCCGCCGCGTTGCATCCTCGTGTCGCATGATTTCGAGGAACGTGAACTCTTGGCGCAGGCGTTGACGACCAAGAGCGAGCGCAAGATAGAAGTGGCAGTGCCGCAGCGTGGCGAACGCAAGGAATTGGTACAACATGCACTCGCCAATGCGCGGGAGGCGCTGGCTCGCAAGCTTGCAGATACAACTTCGCAGCAAAAGCTTCTTGCTGCTTTGACGGAAACCTTTTCGCTGCCGCGGCTGCCGCGCCGGATCGAAGTATACGACAACAGCCATATCGGTGGCAGCAACGCGGTTGGTGCCATGATCGTCGCGGGACCGGGCGGCTTCCGCAAGGATCAGTATCGCAAGTTCAATATCCGTTCGGCCCAGCTCACGCCTGGCGACGACTACGGCATGATGCGCGAAGTCCTGCAGCGCCGGTTCAAACGGTTGCTCGAGGAAAGACCGCGCACCACCGTGGGCGATACTCTTGCTTCAGTGGTCAAAGTCGACGACGAAGACCAGCCATGGCCGGATCTGGTTCTGATTGACGGCGGTCAAGGTCAGCTGAACGCTGCGCGGGAAACATTGGGCGCCCTTGGAGTGACGGATGTGCCGCTTGTGGCTATCGCCAAGGGGCCTGACCGCGATGCCGGCCGGGAGACTTTCTTCATGGCTGGCAGGAATCCATTTAAATTGCCACCACGAGATCCGTTGCTCTATTTCGTCGAACGGCTGCGCGATGAAGCACACCGCTTCGCCGTCGGGTCGCATCGGTTGCGGCGAAAGAAAGATATCCGCGAGGCGGGATTGCAGGAAATTCCGGGAATTGGTCCCACCCGCAAGCGCGCATTGCTGCGCCATTTTGGTACTGTGAAAGCAATCGAGCGGGCGAGCCTGCCCGACCTCGCCCAGGTTCCCGGAATCAGTGCGGAAATCGCGCGAAAGATATATGACTTCTTCCACGAGTCGGGACCTCAGTAGACGGAAGGCAGAATGATCATTCAACGCCAAGAAGACGTCACCGCGGTGGTGACGGAAGCATTTAAAAACACGCAGCCGCCGCGTTTGCGTGAGATTCTCATATCGCTCGTGACGCACCTGCATGCATTTGCGCGCGATGTGCATTTGACCGAGGAAGAATTCGAGAAGGCGGTACAGTATGTCGCCAGGCTCGGGCAGAAGACCGACGACAAGCACAATGAAGTGGTGCTGATGTCGGGCTCGCTTGGCTTCTCGACGCTGATCTGTCTTCTTAACAACGGCAACAATGGGCAGACCGAAACCACCGCCAACCTGCTTGGCCCGTTCTGGCGCATGAATTCACCGCATACGGAGAATGGCGGCTCCATCGTGCGGTCGCCGACACCTGGGCCCGCCCTTTTCGTCAATTGCTGGGTGAGGGACCAAGGTGGCAAGCCGATCGCGCACGCCGAAGTCGACGTCTGGCATTCCTCGCCCGAAGGATATTACGAGCAGCAGGATCCCAAGCAGGCGCCGATGAATTTGCGGGGAAAATTTGTGACAGACGCGCAGGGCCACTTCGGGTTTCGCAGCGTCAAGCCGGCGGGGTACCCAATTCCGATCGATGGGCCAGTAGGCGACCTGGTGCGTGCGACAGGACGCCACAACTACCGTCCTGCGCATCTGCATTTTCTGATCTTCAAGGAGGGTTTCAAAACCCTGATCTCGCAAGTCTATGTCAATGACGACGAAAAACTTCAGACGGACGTACAGTTCGGCGTCACACGGGCACTGGTCGGAAACTACGTGCGGCATAACAGCTCTGCGCCGGCGAGCGACGTCAATGGCGAATGGTACTCCCTCGATCAGACTTTCGTGATGGAGCCAGGCAAAAGCCGCCTGCCCAAGCCGCCGATTCAATAAAGTTGCGCAGTCATCGGGGGATTCCATGACCGCAACCGGTTGACCTGATCGCGTCGCGGGTGTTCCTTTCCGCCATGAATGCCATCAGCTCCCGCCCATTGCCGGCGCGCCCGCTCGCGCTCCCGAACATTCTGACTTATGCGCGCATTGCCGCCGTGCCGATCGTGGTCGCTCTGATATTTTGGCAGAGCATTTTCGACGGACCACTGTGGCTGCGCTGGGTGGCGCTCGCGATTTTCATATCGGCCGGTGTAACCGACATCCTTGATGGCTATTTCGCCCGCACTTGGGGGCAGCAGTCCTCACTGGGCCGCATGCTTGATCCGATCGCCGACAAGTTGCTGGTGGCATCCTGTCTTCTCATGCTGGCAGCCGAAGAAACCATTCGTGGTTGGAGTCTGCTTGCTGCAGTCGTCATCCTTTGCCGCGAAATTCTTGTTTCGGGACTGCGCGAGTACCTTGCCGAGCTGCGTGTGGGCGTGCCGGTGACGCGGCTCGCAAAGTGGAAGACTACCGGGCAGATGGTGGCCGTCGGATTCCTTATCGCAGGCGAGGCGGGCGACAAGGTCTTTGCATTGATAACCAGGATCAGCAATGTGCCGGTCGTCACCGAAATCGGCATTCTGCTGCTGTGGCTGTCGGCCCTCCTCACGCTTTACACCGGCTGGGATTACATGCGCGCCGGTGTGCGCTATATGATCGATGAATGAACGTAAAGCTTCGCTATTTCGCCTGGGTGCGAGAACGTGTCGGCAAGCCTGAGGAAATGGTCGAGGTTCCTCCAGGCATTGCTACGGTGCATGACCTGATGACGTGGCTGAGTTCGCGCGGCGAGGAGTATGCCTACGCATTCGACAACGCGAAGGTAATCCGTGCGGCCATAGACCACAGGCACGTGCGCGGTGACGCGCCGATCAAAGGTGCCGGTGAAATCGCGTTTTTTCCGCCCATGACAGGCGGATAGATCGCCGTCATTTCGGGAGCGCAAATTCTGAGGTCAGGCTTGCATCCGGAATGACGAAGAAGGCGCGATGCGCTACATTGCGACCATGAAAGCGATCATACGCTTGCAGCGCGAGCCGTTTGATGCCGCCGTGCTGACGTCCGAGCTTACCTGCGGCCGCAGCGATGTCGGTGCGATGGTCACGTTCACGGGCGTTTGCCGCGGCGACGAGAACGGTGAATCCATCGCGGCGCTCACGCTTGAGCACTATCCGGGCATGGCGGAATCCGAGATCGAGCGGCACGTTTCCCAGGCTGCCGAACGATGGCCGCTGTCCGGCGTCATCGTCATCCATCGATATGGCCGCGTCCTGCCCGGCGAAAATATCGTGCTGGTGGCGACCGCATCATCTCATCGCGAGGCGGCATTTTCGGCGGCCGAATTCATCATGGACTACCTGAAGACACGTGCACCCTTTTGGAAACAGGTTGAAAAGACGGGCGGAAAATCCTGGATCGAGGCCAGGAATTCTGACGACGCGGCAGCCGAGCGCTGGTCGGCGGTGCACCACGGACATGAAGCGGCGGAATGAACGTGCGCCAGCCAATTGTAGCGGCAATAATGGTTCCGATCATGATCGCGGGAGTCGCGTTCATCGTGTCCGGCGTCCTGCCATCCTCCGCTGCCGAAGTTTCCTACTTTGAAGTGCCGCGCGGAGCGCATCCACATGATGTCGCGCCCGCACCTGACGGCAGTGTCTGGTACACTGCACAGTGGCAGGGTGCGCTCGGTGTTCTCAATCCGAAGAACGGGCAAGCAACTCAGGTTTCGCTTGGCAAGGATGCCGCGCCACACGGTGTGATTGTTGGACCGGATCGCGCCGCCTGGATTACCGACGGCGGGCAGAACGCGATCGTCCGCTTCGATCCCGCATCAAGCTCCGTTAAATTATTTCGGCTGCCGGAAGATTTTCCCGGCGCCAATCTCAATACGGCGACCTTCGACCGCAAAGGCATTCTTTGGTTCACGGGCCAGAGTGGCGTCTATGGCCGCGTTGATCCGTCAACCGAAAAAGTGGAGGCGTGGAAGGCACCAAAAGGCGCGGGACCTTACGGGATTACGACGACGCCGAATGGCGAAGTCTGGTACGCCTCGCTTGCGGGCGATCACATCGCCAAGATCGATACCGTAAGCGGCGATGCCCTGATAGTGCCGCCTCCGAAGCCGGGGGTTGGACCTCGGCGAATCTGGTCGGACTCCAAGGGCCTGCTGTGGGTCAGTTTCTGGAACAGCGGCGAGGTTGGACGCTACGATCCGATGAGCAAGACCTGGAAAGTCTGGGGTCTGCCGAAGAGCAAAGGCGGGTGCTACGCGATCTATGTCGACAACAATGACAAGATCTGGGTTACCGATTTCGTCGCCAATGCCATCCACCGCTTCGACCCGACCAGCGAGACCTTTGAAAGCTTTCCGAGTACCAAGCGCGGCGCCTCGGTGCGGCAATTGCTCGGGCGAGCGGGCGAGGTGTGGGGGGCGGAATCTGGGGTTGACCGGTTGGTGATGATCAAGGACTGACCTGTACACAGGATCTCCCGATGCGGCCCGACCCAAGCTTCAGCCGACGAGCAGCGCTGTATATTCTCGCCGGCGGTGCGGCGTTCGCGGCCGGCGCTGCGCCCGCATTTTCGGTGGAACCACGTATCGGCCGACTGATCGAAGAAGCCCGCGGCAAAGGGCCTATTTCGCAAAGGCTGGACTTTATTTCAGCTGCCCTGCGCGGTACGCGCTATCAGGGCTATACGCTGATCGGAAGTCCGAGCCAGCCGGAGAAGTTCGTGGTGCGCGAGGATGCTTTTGACTGCGTCACGTTTTGTGAAACCGTCCTCGCCGCCGCCATTGCCACCAATCGCCGGGAATTCGATTCGGTTCTGCGCAACGTGCGCTACCACAACGGCATTGTCGCCTGGCGTGAGCGCAATCACTATTTCTTCGAATGGGGCCAGCACAACGTCGAAAACAAGACCTGCCGCTGGGTCGAGCTCGACGGCGCCGTCGATATCAAGAAGATCGTCGATTCACAAAAAGGGCTTAGTAAGCGCTGGTTCACGATGCACGTCATTCCGACCGGTCCGTTCCTTGCGAGCAAGAGCAGGCTCTGGAGCGGCGACATCGTCGGGTTCGTGACGCGGCGTCCCGACCTCGACTATTTTCATGTTGGCTTCATTGCCTTCGACAAGGCGGGCGTTTTGCTGCTGCGCCACGCTTCGCAGAGCAACCGGCGCGTGCTGGACGAGCGCATGGACCACTTCGTGGCCGCCAACGGTGTACGCTATGTCACGCTGCTGCGGCCGCAGGAGAGGCGGAACATCGCCGGAAACGGATAAGGGTCACGCCGCCGCGGCTTTCGGCTTCACTTCTGACGTGTATTCGTCCATCAGCGTCTTGGTGATGCCGCCTGGATTGAAGTTCCAGTGCGCGATTTCCGCCACTGCAGTGACCTCGGCCGCCGAGCCGGTGATGAAACATTCGGAAAAATCCGTGAGCTCGTCCGGCATGATGCGGCGTTCGATCACCTCAAGGCCACGCTTGCGAGCGAGACCGATCACCGTCTGCCGGGTGATCCCATCGAGAAAGCAGTCCGGGATGGGGGTATGAATCTTGCCATCTTTGACGAAGAAGATATTCGCGCCGGTGCACTCGGCCACGCGTCCTTCCCAATCCAGCATCATGGCGTCGGCGTAGCCTTTGCGCTCAGCCTTGTGCTTGGAGATTGTGCAGATCATGTATAGCCCGGCGGCCTTGGCTCGGCAGGGTGCCGTCTTTGGATCGGGCCTGCGGTACTCTGCCAGATCAAGCCGGATGCCCTTAAGCCTCTGCTGCGGGTCGAAGTAGCTCGGCCATTCCCAGCTCGCAATGGCGAGATGGATGGTATTGCTCTGTGCCGAGACGCCCATCATCTCCGAGCCGCGCCAAGCGACCGGGCGCACATAGGCTTCCTTCTTGCCGTTTCTGTCGACCACGAGTTTTTTCGCCGCGTCGATCTCCGCGATGGAGTAGGGGATTTCGAAGTCGAGAATGCTCGCGGAACGCTTCAGGCGTTCGGAGTGTTCGGTGCTCTTGAAAATTTTGCCGCCGTAGGCGCGCTCGCCCTCGAACACGCAACTCGCGTAGTGCAGACCGTGACTCAGAACATGGAGGTTGGCTTCGTTCCATGGCACGAGCTTTCCGTTGTACCAGATGACCCCTTCGAGCCGGTCATAGGATTGAGCAGCCATTCGTCTCCTCCTTCGCCACGCCGATTCGGCGAGCTTGCCGTCATGGCGTACTTTTCACGCCTATTTCAACACTTGCCTCGAAGCCAACACCCGGTATGAATGGGGCCGATCCGGACCTATCAGGGTCCCTCCAACTTTCAGTGACGAAAAGACCGTTTCGGTACGATCCTTTCGTCTACTCGGGTGTTTTTGTAACATAAAAACAAAATATGTCAACATGGCTGACATAAATTTGACTGACAAGGCGAACGCCGGGACCAGCGTAACGGAGCGCCGGATGGGTACGGCAGGGGCGGCGGAGCCTATCTGGGACATCATCGAACTATTGTTTTTTGCCTATCGCGATTTTGTCGGCGACCCGGACGAAGTATTGGTGAAGCTGGGCTTTGGACGCGCCCACCACAGAGTATTGCACTTCGTCAATCGTAACCCCGGGATAAAAGTTGCCGACCTGCTTGAGATCCTCAACATCACCAAACAGTCGCTCGGCCGCGTCCTCAAACAGCTGATCGATCAAGGCTACGTCCTACAAAAGGAAGGCGCGCAAGACCGTCGTCAGCGTCTTCTGTTTGTCACACCAAAGGGCGAGGTCTTGGCTCTGAAGCTTGCCACTTTACAGACACAAAGGATCACCCGGGCGTTCGGTGAACTTGGCCCCAACGCCTATGAGGCGGCGCGCCGCTTCCTCACCTCCATGATCGATGTCGACAACCGTGACGACGTGCTGCATTTGATCGCGCGCTCGGACCGCGCATCGAAGGCGCGGGGTTAAGGGAGGGGAGCCTCAGCGATGATTCTGGCCGCCGCGCTTCCTGACGATGCGCCGCATTTGCTCGTGGTCGATGACGACCGGCGTATCCGCGATCTGCTCTCGCGCTTCCTGACCAGCGAAGGCTATCGGGTATCCACCGCGGACACTGCCGCCGACGCGCGTGCCAAGCTCAAAGGCTTGAGCTTCGATTTGCTTATTCTCGACGTTATGATGCCGGGAGAATCCGGCTTCGATCTAGCCAAAGCGATCCGCAGCGATTCCGATGTGCCGATACTGATGCTGACCGCCAGGGATGCAACTGAAAGCCGTATCAAGGGCCTCGAGATAGGCGCAGACGACTATCTCTCGAAACCATTTGAGCCGCGTGAATTGTCGCTGCGTATAGCCAACATTCTCAAGCGGGCGCAGCCGGCCGCACCATCACCGATAGAATCCGTAAGCTTCGGCCCGTTCGTTTATTATCTCGTGCGCGGCGAACTGCGCAAAGGCGAAGAGATCATCCGGCTTACCGACCGCGAACGGGAGATGTTGCGTATTCTTGCCGGCTCACCCGGTGAAACGGTGCCGCGGCTATCGCTCGCCGGCAGCGGTGGCTCTATCAGCGAACGTGCAGTGGATGTGCAGGTCAATCGGCTGCGACGCAAGATCGAACGCAATCCGGCAAACCCGCTATTCGTGCAGACCGTGCGTGGTGTCGGATATCGGCTGGTGATCACCTCATGACTAGCCTTGATATCACGAATGGCGTGCGCAGCGCGCTGACGCGCTTGCGCGAGGTATGGGAGTGGTACGACGCCATTCCGCCCGTTCGAAAAGTCCATGGTGTGCTTGGACAAGTTGCTGACGGTTGGCGCAAGCTCAGTCGCTGGCTCAACAGCTTCATGCCGAAGGGACTTTATGCGCGAGCACTCCTGATCATCATTGCGCCCATGGTGATCCTGCAGTCGGTGATCGCTTTCATATTCATGGAGCGTCACTGGAATGTCGTAACGCAACGGCTGTCCGCCAGCGTTGTGCAGGACATCGCGGCCCTCATCGATATTTATCGAGGGTATCCGCAGGACGCTGATCAGGCCCAGATCCGACGCATCGCGCAGCAACGCCTCGGCTTGGTGGTTGATTTCCTGCCGTTGGCCGACATGCCGCCACCGGGCCCCAAGCCATTCTTTTCACTGCTCGATCAGGCGCTTTCGGACCAGTTACGCAAGCAGATTGGGCGGCCATACTGGATCGATACGGTGGGAAAGTCGGCTCTTCTGGAAATCCGCGTTCAGCTGGACAATACAGTGATGCGGGTTTTTGCGCGACGCAGCGCAGCCTATGTCTCCAATTCGGAAATTTTCTTGCTTTGGATGGTCGGCACCTCAACCGTGCTGCTGACAGTGGCCATCATCTTCCTGCGCAATCAGATCAAGCCAATTCTTAGGCTGGCTGACGCCGCCGAGAGTTTCGGCAAAGGACGCGAAGTGCCGAACTTCCGTCCGCGAGGGGCACGCGAAGTGCGGCGGGCGGCCGCCGCCTTTATCGAAATGAAGACCCGCATTGAACGCGCTATGGAACAGCGCACCGCGATGCTTGCGGGCGTGTCACATGATCTGCGCACCGTTCTTACGCGTTTCAAGCTTGAGCTCGCGCTAATCAAGGATGCGCCGGAAGTCGAAGCGATGAAGAAGGACGTCGACGAGATGGCGCGCATGCTGGAGGCCTATCTCGCCTTTGCGCGTGGCGACAGTGGAGAGACCGCTGCGCCGACTGACATGGCCGAGTTTCTTGAAGAGCTGCGACTCGATGCCGAACGACATGGGCATAAGGCCAGCGTCATATTTCATGGTCCGCCGATTGTCGCGGTGCGGTCGGCCGCGTTCAAACGCTGTCTTGCCAACCTGGTCTCTAACGCCGCGCGCCACGCACCTTCGATTGCGATTACCGGTCACCGCGATCACCGCTATCTTACTGTCACAGTTGACGACGACGGGCCAGGTATCCCGGCAAATCTGCGCGAGGAAGTGTTCAAGCCTTTTTTACGTCTCGACGATGCGCGGAACCAGGACGAAGGCGGCACCGGCCTCGGCCTCGCCATCGCACGGGACATCGCGCGCTCACACGGTGGCGACATTACGCTCGGAGATAGCCCGCTCGGCGGCCTTCGCGCGACCGTCAGAGTGCCCGTATAAGAACCCGGCGCGAAGGTCAGGCCGCCTCGGCCTCTCTACCGCGCATGCGGCGCCGACGGCGTGGGCCCCGCAGGGCGCACGGAATGGCGCAGAGGTCGTCGAGGAACCCAGCCCAGCGTTCCGCGCTGCTCAATCCGCGATCAAGCGCCGCCATCGTGCGATCGAGTCCTTCTTCTTCATCGTCGATCCACACGGACAGCACGCGGGCGAACATGAGCGCCGCGCCTTGCGCCCGCAGCGCGCCGCGCGGGCCATGGGCACCGATCCCAGCGGCCTCCAGCATCCAGCGCTGCGATCGGACCGCCATTGCATTCAATGCGAAAGCAAGTCCGGGACTGCGGCGTGCCGAACGCATGACCGAGCGAACAGCATCCTTGTAGGGAGCAAGAGCCTCGATTCGTCGCATCAGCACATCAAATAGACGCTCGCGGGCCGTTTCCTCGGTCATGTCGGCATCACCGCCGGCCAGAACCGCGCGATCGATCTCCTTGATGTGGGCGCCGAGGATAGCGAGGGTAGAACCGAATTCGCCCCGCAATTGTGAGAGCTTGATCCCGGCCCGCCCGGCCACCTCGGCAAGGCCGACCTGCTCGAACGATCGCTCGGCGAGCAAGGCCATCAGCGCCTCGATTGCTTTGTCGCGATCGGTCGCACCGCGCGACGGAGTTACAGGTGGAGACACCGATCGGGATTTGCGCTGACGCTTGGACTTGCGGGCCATGACCGCCTCCGTTAGTCAATTCATGCGATCCCCACAATTTAAGTAGCAGATGGCGACGGTTCTAGGGCAGGAACTAGCCTGCAAGGTCGCGTGACCGGCGCGTGGCAGCCACAATGGCCTGTGTCAACAAGTGATCGAAGCCATCGGGTCCCATGAGCACATCAAGGGCGGCCGCCGTGGTCCCGCCCGGCGATGTCACATTCTCGCGCAACGTTGCTACATCAAGCTGCGAACGATACATCAACTCCGCAGAGCCGGCGACGGTTTCACGGGCAAGGCGCGTCGCGAGGGCCGGCGGAAGGCCGGCCGCAATTCCGGCGCTGGCCATGGCTTCCGCCAGCAGGAAAAGGTAAGCCGGTCCAGAGCCGGACAGGGCAGTGACCGCGTCCATGAGCGCTTCGTCGCTGATCCATTCCACTTTGCCGATGGCGGCCAACAGCTTGGAGGCCTGCTTGCGCTGGCGGGTGGACACCCCCGCGTTGGCGAAGGCCACTGTGATGCCGCGGCCAATGGCCGCCGGCGTGTTCGGCATGGCACGGACGATTGCTGCTCCCGGCGGCAATGATTTTTCGAGAGAGGCGATTGTCCGGCCGGCCATGATTGACAGGACAAGCGTAGACGCGCCGACATAGCCGGCGATCGGAGGTACCGCCTCCGGAGCCGTCTGCGGTTTGACCGCAATCACGATCGCGCTCGCCTCGGCGTTTTTGCCTTTCGGATTGAGCTTGAGGCCGCGCCGGGCCAGAGCCTTCACGGCTTTGCCCGGGTGCGGTTCGATGACCGTGATCTGTCGTGGCTTGAACCCGCGCGCGAGCCAGCCGTCTAGCATGGCGCTGCCCATCTTCCCGGCGCCGACCAGAACAAGCCGGCCCTGGAATTTTCGCAGAGATTCGGATGGAGCTATCGTCATGGCACAATAATAGCGACAATCCCGGCGTCGCGCGCGGCGTGCCGGGGTTGTCCACGCCAGCCTATCGCAGGAGAAAGCTAGGCCTCGCCAGAGGTCTCAAACATCGCGGCATCGAGCGCGTCACGCGCGCCTTTGCCGGCCCACACCACAAATTGAAAAGCAGAAAAGTAGCGCTCGCAAGCCTCAAGCGCGGTGCCAAGCAGCGCCTCGCATTGCTTTCCAGAGGCCTCGGTGCCGCCGGCCAGCACCAGTGCATGGCGGAACATCATGACGCCTTCGCTATTCCAGTAATCGAAATGTCCGACCCACAGCCGCTCATTGATCAGCGAAATCAAGCTCTGGACCTCGGCGCGCCGCCGCTCGGGCACGCGCAGATCGAAGGCGCAAGCCAGGTGCAGCGCTTCGATGTCGCTCATCCAAGTGTAGGATAATTGGTAGTCGGTCCACCGCCCGGTAACCAAGATGGTGATTTCGTCTTCGCTTGCGCGCTCGAAAGACCAGTCGTTGCCGGCCGCCAGGCGCTCAACAACATCGAGGGGATTGATGCGGGGCTCGTCCGCATAGCTAGTCAGGGACATGACGTCTCCGCTTGGCCGATTTGAGCGAGGGAAACGCACGCCACCGAACGCTCAGGGCACGGGGGGAAGACCCGACATGGGCCCGGACCGCAATTCGACGCAGGAGTTACGGGATGCCTTGACGGCGAGGACGAATCACCAAGCGATTCGACTATAACCTGCTTGATTCCGCCCGCCAAAGACATCGTCAAGCGCCAATGAGCCGTGATTTGCTTGTCATAGGCAACCGTGCCGATTCGACTCTCCACAACCAATGCGGGGCACGGAGACTCTATGGTGGACAATTCGAACGAGCGGCGTGCGATGCAGGGTACCTGCTTACGCTGGCTAGTCGAACAAGCTCGACACCGACTCCTCCGCGGCGGTACGGCCGATCGCCTCGCCGATCAGCGAAGCGATTTCGAGAATCCGGATGTTTGCGGCGGCCTGAATTTCTTTTGTCGGTTGAATCGAGTCGGTGATGACGAGCTCCTTCAGCCGTGAATTGGCGATGCGTTTCGCCGCGCCGCCGGAGAGTACGCCGTGGCTGATGTAAGCGTAAACCTCTTTCGCCTTGTTCTTGAGCAGAGCATCGGCTGCGTTCACCAGCGTACCCCCGGAGTCGACGATGTCGTCCACCAGCACGCAGATATAGCCGGCAACGTCGCCGATGACGTTCATCACTTCGGATTCTCCGGCGCGCTCACGCCGTTTGTCGATGATTGCGAGCGGCGCGTTGATCCGTTTCGCCAGACCGCGGGCACGCACCACGCCTCCAACGTCGGGCGAGACAACCATAACGTTGTCAAGCTTAAAGCGCTCCCGGATATCGCGGACCATCACAGGCGATGCATAGAGGTTGTCGGTCGGAATATCGAAAAATCCCTGGATCTGTCCTGCATGGAGATCGAGTGTCATCACGCGATCGGCGCCGGCGCGGGTTATCAGATTGGCGACCAGCTTGGCCGAGATCGGCGTCCGCGGGCCTGGCTTGCGATCCTGGCGGGCATAGCCGAAGTACGGCACAACTGCGGTGATACGACGCGCAGACGACCGGCGGAGTGCGTCGATGATGATGAGTAATTCCATCAAATGATCGTTGGCAGGGAAGGACGTCGATTGGATCACGAAGAGGTCGGCGCCGCGTACGTTCTCTTGGATCTCGACGAAAATCTCCATGTCGGCGAAACGTCGTACGACCGCCTTTGTCAGAGTTAGCTTGAGATAGTTGGCAATTCCCTGGGCCAGCGTCGGGTTGGAATTGCCGGCGACGAGCTTTATTGCTCCGTTCTTACCCGACATCCTTCGACCCTCGCCCTCACGCCAGCCACAGGCGGCGTGGTCATAACAAGGCGCACAGAACCGGGCAATACGGCTCGCTCAGTTCGGCCGAAGCCTTTGGCGAAAACATGAATTATCGACTTAACGGCTCGACGCCGCCAAAGTGAGCGTCTCGTGATCCAGGAGAGCCGCAGGTGAAGGCGGCCGGCGGCGAGACAAGGGTGCCGGCCCGATTTTGTCCGCTCCAGACCTTTCGTCACTATCCACCAAGATTGGATCGACTTGTGGACCGGAAATGCGGAATATTCCGGCAGCCTCCGGCGAGGCGTCGTGCGGACCGTCCTGAGCGACCTGGGCTTCCGTGGCCGGCGGCGATACGCCCGGGGCAATATCGGGAGAGATCAGGAACGCCGCAAGCTGCTCCATGCTTGAGTGGGCAATCCGCTGCAGCATGGCATCATCGGCCGCCGCCCAAGCGTCGCGGTGACGGACTTTGGCGTTCTCCTCGCCACCTATGCGCAGGGCGCGACGCTCTTCCTGATCGAAAACGTCCCACACCCAGGTGACTGTCGTCTGATGCTTGGCCACCTTGATGGCGAGATAGCCGCGGACGCGGTAGGCCGAGGGCTGCTCACGCGAGCTCACCGCGAGGCGACGCGTCTGCGCCTCTTCATTGAGATCTTGCACCAGTTTCTGAAACTGGCCGGGCGGTAGGCCGTCAAGAGAATCGAAGGCGACGCTCGCGCCGCGCGGCTGCGCGATCGAGACAGCCTGATTGTCAGGGTTGCAGCCGGCCAGCGCCAGCGCGCAGGTGGCGATCAACAGCCCACGGGGACGGAACACGCTCCGCGCACCGCCTGCCCCACGGCGACCCCGCTTCCACTCCATCGACAACCCCGCTGGCCTTGCATTTTCTCTTTAATTCTCTTCGGCCGAGATAAAGCGTAGCGGGAAGGACATCGGCGAGTCCAGCGAGAAACGACATCGTCGATCAGACGGTCAAGGCAATGGCATTGATATGGCGGCCGTAGTCAGGTTCGCCCGTTTGAGTTGTGCGCCGATAACTGAAGAACCGCTCGGGTTCGGCATAGGTGCACAAGCCAAGATCTTCGAATTCAACGATACCCGCGCGGCGAATCCGTTCGATGATATAGCCGCTGAGATCGAACATCGCGTGTCCTTGCCGTTTCGCCGGTGAAAAGAAGCGCGAATTGCTCGCATCAGCGGCATGGAAACGCTCGACGAATTCAGGCCCGACTTCGTAATTCGGCTGCCGGATAGTGGGCCCAAGTGCGCCGACAATGCGCTCGCGGTCGGCTCCGAGCTGTTCCATAGCCGCAACGGTCGCCTCGATCACGCCTGTAAGCGCCCCGCGCCAGCCTGCATGAGCGGCGCCGATCACCCCTGCCTCGCTATCGGCGAACAGCAGTGGCCCGCAGTCGGCGGTCGATACGCCGATCGCTAGATGCGGCACGCGTGTAACGATGGCATCTGCGCGCGGGCGGTTCTCGCGTGTCCACGGCTCTTCGGCCACAACAACATCGGGCGAATGAATTTGATAGGCTGTCAGCAACCGATCAGGTTTTACCCCAAGTGCTGCCGCCATGCGCGCGCGATTCTCCGCAATTTTTTCCGGGGCATCGTTGGACCCGACGCCGCCGTTGAGCGACGCATAGACGCCCTGCGACACACCCCCCGACCGCGTGAAGAAGGCATGGTGGATGCGCGGAAGCGTGGCCAGTGAAGTAGCTTGCAGCATTGATCTTCGTCCGGGCCGTCAACGCATGGTCGGTCGAATAGATAGCGGACGCACGCACGCGCGGCTAGCGCATCAGGCTTCAAATCCAGGCGGCACGCCGACCGAGGGATGTGCGAAAGCGGCGACTTTGAATAGTTCGCCCATCGCTGTGCGACCCTGGCCGATCAGCCGTGCGAGGGCATCGTCGATTTCCTTGGCGCGTGTGGCCTTGCTCCTGAGCGTGTCGGCGCGTTTTTCGATGCCGAGTCGCTGCAGAAGCTGCGCTTGTTCTATCGGTCCGAAGGCCCTTGCGCCCATTGCCTCGACCGCGCGGGCGAGTGCCTGGAAATCCACGTGGGCGGTGAGATCGAGGTTGCCGGGGAGCGTCAGGGGATCGGCATAGGCGTGCTGGCCAACGGCCTGCAGGGTCTCGCCCAGACCGGTTTCGATGTGGCCATAGTCGATGACCAGAGCGGCGCCCCGGTTGTCGTTAATGCACCGGCCAAGATCAATTGCCGTAGTGTCGGCGCGCCATTCAAAAATCGCGCCGGCACGCGGCGCTTGAAGCGCCGGCGGTAACAGCGTCTGAAAAAACGGCATTGGCTCCGGCGCGATGGTGAAGACGAGGTCGCCGCTCGGATCAATCTGGATTCGTCGCTCGTGCCAGCCGCGATCGGTCTTTACGGCCTGGTTGACCGGCAGCGCGTCGAAAAATTCATTGGCAATGACAATGGCCGGGCCTTTTGGCACGTCTGCGAGACTGGGATGCCAGAATATTGGGACGCCTGCATCCTCGAGGGCCTTCTTCTGCTGAGCCCGCAGCAGCGGACTGACTTCAACGAGATGCGCTACGACAGCCGCCCTGAATTCCGGCACGACTTTCACCGCGCGCAAAGCATCCTTCATCATGGTGCCGCGGCCGGGACCGAGCTCGATCAGCCTCACGTTCTCTGGCGCGCCCATCTGCTTCCAGACGGCGGCCCCCCACAGGCCAATCAACTCTCCGAACATCTGGCTAACTTCGGGCGCAGTGATGAAATCACCGCGCCCCCCAAACGGATCATGCGTGGTGTAGTAGCCGTGCGCCAGATCGAAAAGGCAGAGCGCCATGTATTCGGCTACAGGCATTGGGCCCGCCGTCGTTATGCGACGACGAATTTCCATCTCAAGCGGCGAGCGGGCGTCCACTACGCACTCCGAAGGGGTGGCCGTTTCATGGCGTAGACAATGAAGAACACACCGGCGAGGAAGAGCGGCACCGAAAGCAATTGCCCCATGGTGGCACTGCCCCACAGAAATCCGAGCTGCTCATCGGGCTCGCGGAAGAATTCACACGACGCACGCGCGATTGCATAGCCGACGGCGAAGCAGCCGGTGATCAGACCAGGTCGCTTCAGCGCACCGGCACGCATGAGGGCGGCGAGAACCACGAGCAACACCAGACCTTCCAATGCCGCCTCGTAGAGCTGGCTGGGATGTCGCGGAATAGGTCCACCGTTCGGAAAGACCATCGCCCATGGCACGTCGGTCGGACGTCCCCACAATTCGCCGTTGATGAAATTTGCGATGCGGCCGAGAAACAATCCGATTGGTCCGACCGCGCAAGTAATGTCACCGAGCGAGAGGGATGGTATCCCGCGTTTGTAGGCGAAGAGCAGGACGGCGATCACACAGCCGGTAAAGCCACCGTGAAATGACATGCCGCCATTCCACAATTGCACAATTTCCGTCGGGTGCTCGGCGAAGTACTGCAGATTGTAAAACAGCACATAGCCGATTCTGCCGCCGAGGATGATGCCCAGCGTTACCCAAAGAATGAAATCATCGAATTCGGTGACGGTCATCGGCGCCTTGCCGCCCCACAGCTTCGGCGAACGTATGAGAAGGCGGGCATAAGACCAGCCGATCAGGATGCCGAAGATATACGCCAGTGCGTACCAGCGGATGGCGAGCGGTCCAAGGTGCACAAGGACCGGATCGAAGGTGGGATATGGAATAACGAGTGGAGGCATTTGCGTTTTGTCCAAATCGGCGATGTGGTCGGCGTCGCCCGCCAGTCGTAGCATGCCGGGTCTTGCGGCGGGATGATCCGATCGCCATTGTGGAGCGGTGGATCCCGGAAGGGCGGGAACCTGTTTTCGGAACGGATAGTGCGCAAGCAGAAGGTCAATTGCGCTGGAGGCTAGACATGACCCAAACCAGCAACCGCTTTTTCGATGAGATGGCGCGCCTGATGAACGATGCCGCAGGCGTGGCGCAAGGCGTGCGGCGCGAGTTCGACACCCTTTTCCGCGCGCAGGCGGAGCGGATCCTGCGCGATCTTGATGTCGTCCAGCGGGAGGAATTCGAGGCGGTCAAGGAGATGGCGCGCCTTGCGCGGGAAGAGAATGAGGCCTTGAAGGCGCGCATCGCAGCGCTGGAGGCCAAAGCTGAGGCCAAGGCTGAAACAAAGGCGGAAACAAAGGCTGTTGAAAGACCTGCCAAGAAGACCAAGGCCTCGACAGCCGGATAGACCGGTATCATCGGCTGGCCCGGATTTCTTGCCCTTTGCCCTCTTCGCCGGTATAAACCGCCCCGTTCGCGGCCCCCGGCACCCCTGGAGGCTTGCCGCGTTCACAGGCGGCGAAAAAGCCGCCTTTTCCATTGGCTTAGGTGAAGGGATCAAAATGGCGACCGTCCAAGACCTAAAAGCGACGGCACGTCCGAAAGGCGGCAAGGGGGCCGCCCGGGCAGCACGTCGCTCCGGCCGAGTGCCGGGCGTGATCTACGGAGAGAACAAACCCCCGCTGATGGTCCTAGTGGACCATGATGAATTGCGCCAGCGCATCTACGCCGGGCGCTTCCTCACCACGCTCTACAATCTCGACGTAGACGGCACCAAACATCGGGTGATCCCGCGCGACTTCCAACTGGATGCGATCAAGGATCTGCCGATGCACGTCGATTTCCTCCGCGTCTCCGAAGGCGCCACCATACGCGTGCACATTCCGGTTCATGTGCTCAATGCCGACCAGGCGCCGGGCGTAAAGCGCGGCGGCGCGGTCAACATCGTTACACATACGGTTGAGGTAGTATGCCCGGCCGAGGCCATTCCGGAATCGATCGACGTCGACATTTCCAGCCTCGAGATCAATCACTCGAAGCATCTCACTGACGCGAAGCTGCCGGCCAACATTCGCGTGATCGGGCGTCCTGACATGACCTTGGTCACCGTGGTGCCGCCGTCCGGCTACGCGGAAGAAATGAAGGCCGCGGCTGAGGCGGCCGCTGCTGCTGCTGCCGCCGCCGCTGCTGCCGCGGCTGCGGGCGCAGTGCCCGGCGCCGAAGGCGCGGCTCCCGCTGCGGCACCGGCCGCAGGTGCCGCAGCTCCAGCAGCAGTCGCGGCGCCTGCCGCTGCTGCGCCGGCGAAGCCCGAGAAGAAGTGAGGACACGTTTAAGCTTCCTCGTCAGCGTTTGCGTGATGCGCATTCTCCAACAGCGCCGTTGACGCCATGCTGCTTTTCGTCGGCCTCGGCAATCCCGGTCCCAAACACGCGGGCAACCGGCACAATATCGGTTTTATGGCGGTGCAAGCGATCGCGCGCCGCCATAATATCTTGCCGTGGCGGAGGCGTTTCCAGGGTGTTGCGGTCGAAGGCAACATTGTGGGAGGACGTCTGCTCCTGCTGCTGCCGGGCACGTATATGAACGAGTCCGGACGCGCCGTGTCGGAAGCTGCCCATTTCTACAAGCTCGAGCCAGCCAACATCGTGGTGTTTCACGATGAGGTCGATCTGCCCCCGACAAAAGTGAGGGTCAAAATTGGCGGTGGCGTTGCCGGCCACAATGGTCTGCGCTCGATCACCGCTCATATCGGCAACGACTACAAGCGGGTCCGCATCGGCATCGGCAAGCCGGACGTGAAAGAACTGGTGCCAATTCACGTGCTGAGCGACTTCGCGAAAAGCGAATGGGTGTGGGTAGAAGCGCTCTGCGATGTCATCGCGGAGAACGCCGCGCTCCTGGTCGATGGGAAGGATTCAACCTTCCAGAACAAGGTCCATCTCACGATGGCTGCAAAAGGCTTCGATGAGGACGACGAGCCGCCTGGCTCCGATTGACAGTGTAAGCAACGAGACGACAACCCATGGGTTTCAAATGCGGCATCGTCGGCCTGCCGAATGTCGGCAAGTCGACACTCTTCAATGCCCTGACACAGACCGCGGCAGCCCAAGCCGCCAACTATCCGTTCTGCACCATAGATCCGAATGTGGGCGAAATCGCCGTGCCGGATCCTCGGCTGGACAAGCTGGCGATGCTGGGAAAATCGGAGCAGATCATCCCGACCCGCATCACTTTCGTCGACATTGCCGGCCTGGTGCGCGGCGCATCGAAGGGCGAAGGCCTCGGCAATCAATTTCTTGCCACGATCCGCGAGGTTGACGCGATCGTGCATGTTGTGCGCTGCTTCGAGGACAACGACGTCACGCATGTGGAAGGCAAGATCGATCCGATCGCCGACATCGACACGATCGAAACCGAGTTGATGCTGGCCGACCTCGAAAGCCTGGAAAAACGCACCGACAATCTCGAGAAAAAAGCCAAGGGCACCGGCGAAGACGCCAAGCAGGCCAGGCAAATGCTCGACATGATCAAACGGTCGCTGGACTTGTTGCGCGAAGGCAAGCCGGCGCGCATGGTCGAGCGTAAGCCAGAGGAGGAAAGACTCTTCCATTCGCTTGGCCTTTTAACCGCGGCGCCCGTTCTCTATGCCTGCAATGTCGATGAAGTATCGGCCACGACCGGCAATGAATTTTCCCGCAGAGTTGAGGCGCGAGCCAAGGAAGAGGGAGCAGTCGCCGTTGTGATCTCCGCCAAGATCGAGTCGGAAATCGCCACTTTGCCACCGGCCGAACGCAAGGAATTTCTCGAAGCCGTCGGCCTGAAGGAGACCGGGCTCGATCGACTGGTACGCGCCGGATATGAGCTATTGCACCTTGTGACCTATTTCACGGTCGGGCCGAAGGAGGCGCGGGCGTGGACGATCACGCAGGGTACCAAAGCGCCACAGGCGGCGGGCGTGATTCATTCTGATTTTGAGCGCGGCTTTATCCGTTCAGAAACCATTGGTTACGATGATTTCATTGCATGCGACGGCGAAGCCGGCGCGCGCGAGGCCGGAAGGATGCGCTTGGAAGGCAAGGATTACGTGGTTGCTGACGGCGATGTGATGCATTTCAGGTTTGCGACCTGATCGTACCGTTTTTAGGGACTAGCGCTGCGTGGAGGAAATGACCGCCATGTGGGACAAACGCGGTCGTGACGGTATAGAACACAACTGATGTCGAAGCTCCACTGGGAAGATTTTACGCCCGGCGCGGTTGCCGTCTATGGACCGCGCCTGGTGACACGAGAGCAAATCGTCGCCTTCGCCGCCGAATTCGACCCGCAGCCGATGCACCTCGACGAGGCGGCGGCACGCACCACTATGCTTGGCGGCCTCGCCGCATCGGGCGGGCACATCTGCTGCCTGCTAATGCGCATCATTGCCGATGGCATGGTGAACAAAACGCATTCCATGGGGGCGCCCGGGGTCGTCGAGGTCCGCTGGCTCAAGCCGTTGCGGCCCAACACGCAGGTGCGAGTGCGAGCGACGGTGCTGGAAACGCGCGCGCCGAAAAGCCGGTCGGATTTCGGCTTCGTCACATGCCTCTTCGAGATGCTCGACGGGCATGACGACGTGATCACCACGCTCACCTCTCCACTGATGATCAAACGTCGTGAGGCTGCGGCGCGTCCATGAGATATTTCGAGGACATCGCGGTGGGCGAACGCTTTGCCATCGGCCGCCATACCTTCAGGGCTGACGAAATCAAGGCCTTTGCGGGTCGCTTCGATCCGCAACCGTTCCATGTCGATGAGGAAGCCGCCAGGGGCTCGCACTTCGGCGCTCTCGTTGCGTCCGGCTGGCACACGATCATGGTCTGGATGCGACTGTCGGCCGAACATCGGCGCGCACTCACAGATGCGATGCGCAGGCGCGGCGAGCCGGTCGCTAACGCCGGGCCAGGTCTTGGCTTTCGCGAGCTGAAATGGCTCAGGCCAGTCTTTGCTGGCGACACCATCGACTACGTGAACGAAGTCATCGAGGCGCGTGCGTCGGAGAGCCGGCCAGGCCAGGGGCTAATGACCTTGCGCTCGACCGGCGTCAACCAGAACGGTGACGTGGTAGTCTCGTTCCTAAGCACCAGCTTCGTCGAACGTCGGCCGCAAGAGACATGAGCATTTCCGTCAAGGGTGTAGAGCAAATTCCGGCGGAGCCCGGCAAGGTCGAAGAAAGGCGCGCGCTCGGCGTCGCCTGCGGCGCGCACGCGCTGCACGACGGCTACACCGATCTTATCTATGTCATGTTGCCGATCTGGCAGGGCGAGTTCGGTCTCGCCTTTGCCGCGCTCGGGCTGATGAAGACGGTTTTTTCAGGCACGCTGGCCGCATTCCAGATCCCGGCGGGCTTCCTGGCTGAGCGGTTTGGCGCTGTCACGGTTCTTACCATCGGTACGGTGCTGGCCGGATTGGGCTACATCCTAGCCGGCTTCAGCGCCGGCATGGTGCTCCTAGTGGCCGCCTTGTTCATCGGCGGACTTGGCGCCAGTACCCAGCATCCGCTTGCTTCCTCGCTTATTGCGCACGCTTTTGCAGGGCCGCGGTCCTTAAAGGCGCTCGGCACCTATAATTTCGCGGGCGATATTGGCAAGATGACGCTGCCGGCGGCGGCGGCTCTCCTGTTGCTTATTTTGCCATGGCGGCAGGCACTGATGCTGCTTGGTGGTCTTGGAGGCGTTGCGGCGCTAGCAATTTTTCTGACCATGCCGCGCTTTCAAGACAATGCGGCCACCGTGCCCAAGGACCATAGCGCTGCGTCTTCGAGCGTGCCTGCGCCGGGTTATGCTTTTCCGCTGCTGCTCTCCATTGGTGTGATCGACAGTGCCACCAGGATGGCCTTTCTTACCTTCTTGCCGTTTGTGCTTGCCGCAAAAGGTGCAAGCGTTCAGACGATCGGCATGGCGCTCACGCTGGTTTTTGCGGGCGGAGCGGTAGGCAAGCTGGTGTGCGCCTTCATCGGAGCGCGCATTGGCGCGGTGGCAACCGTATGGTTGACGGAGGTGGTGACCGCTCTGGGCATCGTGGTCCTGCTGCCGCTGCCGCTTGAAGCAGCACTGCTGTTGCTTCCTGTGATCGGTGTCGCGTTGAACGGAACCTCGTCGGTGCTTTACGGTTCTGTACCCGACCTGATTGAACCAACAAGGCGCCAGCGGGCATTCAGCATTTTCTACACCGGCACGATCGGCGCGGGTGCAGTGTCGCCCGCACTTTATGGCTTGCTTGGCGACGCTGTCGGCGTACCGACTTCGCTGCTCGTGATTGCTGCGGTCGTGCTGGTGACCTTGCCGATAATGCTGGTGCTGCGGCCGATACTTGTGGCGCGCGTATCCTAGTGGTCAGCGGTCGGGCGCCTTCGCCTTGAGCTGGCCAACCACTGCAGCGGGCAGAATGTCGAGATAGGGTCCCAACAGAAATGCTTCTCCCGAGCCGGGGCCGTACATACGGTCATGGGCATCCATCATCGCACGTACCGGACGCACGCATGCGGCAATTGAGTCGACGATCAGATCGTTGATCTGCTCCGGCCGTAGATCGTTGCTGTAGCGCGGATGGCCGAAGACTTTTCGCACAATGCAGTCCGTTGCGCGCCGCACAAGCGGCAACAAGGCAGCGTCTTTTTGCCGGCTGGACATTTGCGTCGACGGGCGTAGGCCGGCGGCGGCATTGCTTTGCAGATTGATGGAGGCGTTCAACACAAGCGACAACCCGAACAAAGGTTCGAGAATCATCTCATGGACCTCGGCGAATCAGGGTCTGCAATGGAGGTATCTTAGTCAGAGTCGCGGTGCACGAAAAATCTGCATCGAAAAATCTGCATC
>Ga0066903_100000523_pt1 | contig 24574 bp, 20 predicted proteins | sample PanSoiMetaGPlot1_FD_67491 | JGI IMG/M metagenome (GOLD analysis project Ga0066903, IMG submission 67491) | Tropical forest soil microbial communities from Panama analyzed to predict greenhouse gas emissions - Panama Soil - Plot 1 (version 2) | ecosystem: Environmental > Terrestrial > Soil >... | reverse complement strand
GGGCGGTGGGGAGGTAGCGGTGGCAGCAGTGAACCGGACGGCGTCCCGAATCGACTAATAGAGACGGGACTCTGTCGGAACGTGAGCAGTTTCAATGGCTTGCGTGCGGCGGGCGCACCACCACATCTTCCGCCGAGCCTCGCTGGAGGGGGCTAGTCATGGGTTTCAACATCTTCGCAATCGTCGTCCTGGCGCTTGCGGTGCTGACCCTGTTCGCGGGCGTCAAGACCGTAGCGCAGGGGTACAACTGGACGGTCGAGCGGTTCGGCCGCTACACGCGCACACTCCAACCCGGCCTCAATCTGATCGTGCCGTTCTTCGACCGCATCGGCAAAAAGATGAACATGATGGAGCAGGTGATCGAGATCCCCTCGCAGGAGATCATCACCAAGGACAACGCGACCGTCACGGTCGACGGCGTCGCATTCTTCCAGGTGTTCGACGCCGCCAAGGCGAGCTACGAGGTCGCGAACCTGCATCGGGCGATCATCGTGCTCACCATGACCAACATCCGTTCGGTCATGGGTGGCATGGACCTCGACCAGGTCCTGTCACATCGCGATGAAATCAACGAGCGGCTGTTGCGCGTGGTCGATGCGGCGGTCTCGCCCTGGGGCGTCAAGGTCAACCGCATCGAGATCAAGGACATCGTGCCGCCGGCCGACCTGGTCGCCTCGATGGCGCGCCAGATGAAGGCTGAACGTGAGAAGCGCGCCGAGATCCTCACCGCCGAGGGTCAGCGTCAGTCGGAAATCCTGCGCGCCGAGGGCGCCAAGCAGTCGCAGATCCTCGAGGCCGAAGGCCGGCGTGAGGCCGCGTTCCGCGACGCCGAGGGTCGCGAGCGTCTCGCCCAGGCGGAAGCCAAGGCGACCGAGATGGTGAGCGAAGCGGTCGCCCGCGGCGACATCGCGGCGCTCAATTACTTCATCGCCGAGAAATACCTCAAGGCGTTCGGCCAGCTCGCCGAATCGCCCAATCAGAAAGTGCTGATCCTGCCGTTCGAGGCGACCAACGTGCTCGGCTCCCTCGCCGGCATTGCCGAGATCGCCAAGCAGACGTTTGGCGGCGACCCCAAGAGCGGCGACGGCAAGGCGCCGCCGCGGCGGTCGACCGTTCCGACCGCTGGCGCCAACTTTTCGCCGACGGGCGGCTCGGCCTGAACAGGAGGGATGCCATGAACGTGATGTCATGGATGGTCTCGCTGGGCTACTGGAACTGGTTCATTGCAGCGGTTGTGCTCTTCCTGATCGAGATCGTCGCGCCCGGCAGCTTCATGATGTGGCTCGGCCTTGCTGCGCTCCTGGTCGGCCTGATCTCGCTCGTCGTCGACTGGTCGTGGCAGGCGCAACTCATCGCGTTTGCGGTGTTCGCGGTCGCCGCGATCCCGGCCTGGCGCCATTTCGCTCGCAAGGTGGAACCGCCGGTCGATCGGCCGTTCCTCAATCGCCGCGCGGAGGGCTATGTCGGGCGCGTGTTCACGCTCGACAAGCCGATCATCGATGGGGTCGGCACCATCCGCATCGACGACACGGTCTGGCGCGTCAGCGGCCCCGACTGCCCGGCCGGCAGCCGGGTCAAGATCTCACGCGCCGAGGGCGCCGATCTGAAAGTGGAGGCGGCTTGATCAGGAGTCAGTGATCCGGAGTCGGGAGGCGGTCCTCATAAACGTGGTCAGGAATAATGTTCTGATTACTGACCCCTGATTACCGATACCCGATCACGCTACGCCGGCGCGCAGGAGATCGTGCACGTGCACGACCCCGACCGGTCTGCCATCGTCGATGACGACAAGCTGCGTCTTCTTCAACGAGTTGAGGAGTTCGAGCGCTTCGCTCGCGAGTTGATCGGGCGAGACCGTGATCGGGCCGCGGGTCATGATCTCTTCGACCGAAAGGTCCAGCAGATTGGCGCTCATGTGCCGGCGCAGGTCGCCGTCGGTGATGATTCCCAGGAGCCTTCCGTCGGCGCCGGTGATGATGACGCAGCCGAGACTTTTGGCGGTCATCTCGACGAGCGCGTCGGCCATGCGCGTGCCGAGCGCGACGAGCGGCATGGCCTCGCCGCTGCGCATGATGTCGCGCACGAACTTCAACATGGCACCGAGCCGGCCGCCGGGATGCAGCTCGGCGAACTTGAGCGCGGTGAAGCCCCGGCTCTCGAGCAGCGCGATCGCCAGAGCATCGCCGAGCGCCTGCTGCATCAGAGTCGAGGTGGTCGGGGCCAGATTGTGCGGGCAGGCCTCGCGCGCCTGCGGCAGGGCGAGCACCACATCAGCGGCCTGGGCGAGCGTGCTCTGCGGGAAGGCGGTGACCGCGATGAGTCCGATCTTGAACCGGCGCGAGTAGTCGGTCAGGTCCCTGAGCTCGGCGGTTTCGCCCGACCAGGACAGGGCCATGATCACGTCGTCGGGCGTGATCATGCCGAGGTCGCCGTGGCTTGCCTCGCTGGGGTGGACGAAGAAGGCCGGCGTGCCGGTCGAGGCGAGCGTGGCCGCGACCTTGCGGCCGACGTGGCCGGACTTGCCCATGCCGGTGACGATCACCCGTCCGCTGGCGCCGCGGATCAGGTCGATCGCCGCGGTGAACGCTTCGCCCAGGCCGTCGTGAATGGCCGCCGTGAGCGCGTTGATGCCGCCGGCCTCGGCCTCGAGCGTGCGCACCGCCGAGGCGATCAGGTCCCCGAGGTCGTGCTGACGGGCGGTAAGGGGCTTGGCCATGAGGCGGCGGTCACTCCGTGGGTGGGGACCTGGATAGTACCGACTCGACCGGCACGCGACTACTGACGACGGCAACGGCTCATTAACCATATCCGGTTTACCTCCGTTAACCAAAGGCCCTGGGTCGCCCGCACGCGCGGGCGCGCACGGGCCTGTTGAACCGCGTGCAACGTCTTGATCTCGAACAGCATTCTCGGTGACGCCGCGGATCAGGTCCTTGAGGACGGATCGCGCGCCGGCGGGGACCCAAGGGTATCGAGGTGCCGAGCCTTCGCCGACCACTTCTGGCTCGAACGCTCGGCGCGCTTCTCGCAGCGCTGCTTGCTGCGCCTTTCGTGGCGCTGGCGCAGCCCACGGACCCGAGCGACCGTTTCTTCATGCGCCCGCAGATCGACGGCGATCCTCGGAACCCGCCGCGCTTCAGCCGCGACGATCTAAGCATTGGTCAGACCGCGCAGCCGCAGACCTTCACCTATCAGCCGGGGCGTGGCGCTGGTACGACCGGTTTCGATTCCACCAATTCGCGCCGGCAGAAGGATAAGAGGGGCCAGAAGGCGAAGGCTGCAAAGCAAGGCGGATCGACGGCCGCGCGCTCGACGGCAGGGCAGGCATCGACCTTGCCGACGTCAACCACCCTGACCACGACTACGCCGTCGACCCTCACGTCCGCGACCACGCCGACATATGTCCCGCCCGCGACAGTGACGCTGCGGGTCGGTCAGCCGGTTCCTTCGGCCACCGCAGCGCACTTCACGCAGAACCAGAATGAGAACAAGAACCAGGCCGAAAACCAGAATCTGAAACAGAACCAGATCGCAAACCAGACACAGCAGCCGCGCGCCGCGCCGGTTACGAATGCAACCTATCCAGTCGGCCCTCTGGTGGACCTGCCACGCTGCCGGCGCGCCGACGGCTGGCGCCCGAGCAAGACTGGTTCGCGCCGCTCGGCATCCAGGTCGGCGCTTTCCTGCTCCGGCCGGCGCTGGAAGTGACCGGCGCCTACGACACCAATCCGGCGCGGGTCGCCCACGGCACGCCCTCCTGGTACGCGATCGTGGCGCCTGAACTTTTCGTCAACTCGAATTGGGCGCGCCATGAACTCACCGCCAGCCTGCGCGGCAGCTACATCGCCTACGCGACCGCGCCCGAACTCGACCGCCCGAGTGCCGACGCCAAGGTCAACGGCCGCATCGATATCACGCCGTGGACGCGCGCCGACCTTGAGGGCCGATTCCTGCTCGGCACTGACAATCCGGGCAGTCCCAACATCCAAGCCGGCCTCAAGCGGCTTCCGATCTTCACCACGCTCGGCGGCAGCGCCCGGATCGGCCAGCGGTTCAACCGGTTCGATTTCGCGCTCAAAGGCAGCGTCGACCGCACGGTGTATCAGCAGTCGGTCTTCACCGACGGTTCCACGGAAAGCAATGCTGATCGCAACTACAATCGCTACCTCGCCGAGTTCAAGGCCGGCTATGAAGTGATGCCCGGGGTGAGGCCGTTCATGGAGAGCGGCGCCGACCGGCGCGTGCGCGACCTCGAGGCCGATCGCAACGGCGTGCAGCGCGATTCCGTGGGCTTCTACGTCAAGGGCGGGACTACGTTCGATGTGTCGCGCACCTTCACGGCGGATGCGGCAGTGGGTTGGATTACCCGAAGCTATCAGGACCCGACGCTGCCGAGGATCAGCGGGCTCACGATCGACGGTTCACTCACATGACTTGCCAGTGCTCTCACTACCGTGAAGCTCACGGCGCTGACCAAGGTCGATGAATCGACCCTGGTGGGAATCGCCGGCGTGTTCACGCGCGAGGTCTCGCTGCAGGTCGATCACGCGTTCCGGCGGTGGCTCATTGCCACTGGCAGGTTCACGTACGCCAACGATGATTATGTCGGTTCGCCGCGCGACGACAATCGCTATGCCGCGTCGGCGCTGCTCACTTACAAGCTGACCCAAGAAGTGTGGCTCAAGGCCGAGTATCGACACGAATGGCTGCGCTCCAACCAGCCGGGCAACGACTACGACGCGGACGTGTTCCTGCTCGGGGTGCGGCTCGCGCGGTGAACCGTCAGCCTTCGCCCAGCAGGCGCTTGGCTTCCTTGCGCAGTTCGGGCGCGATGTCGGGACGCGCGAGCGCGTAGGCGATGTTCGCCGTGAGAAAGCCGATCTTCGAACCGCAGTCATAGCTCTGGCCTTCGAACTTCAGGCCATAGAACGGCTGCTTCTTGGCGAGCTCGATCATCGCGTCAGTCAATTGGATCTCACCGCCGGCGCCGCGGTTCTGCGACGCGAGGATCGTGAAGATTTCCGGCTGCAGGATGTAGCGGCCGGTGATGATGAGGTTCGACGGCGCCTTCGTGCGCGGCGGCTTCTCCACCATCCCCGTGATGCCGAATAGCTTGCCCTTCTTCTCGCCGACGCCGACCACACCATACATGTGCACGCGGTCCTGCGGCACCTCCTCGACCGCGATCACGTTCGCGGTCGCGCTCACCGAACGCGACGCGTCAATCATCTGGGCGAGACATCCGTGCTGGTGCTGGATCAGCATGTCCGGCAACAGGAGAGCGAACGGCTCATGGCCGACGAGCTCGCGTGCGCACCATACCGCGTGGCCTAGGCCAAGCGGCTCCTGCTGGCGGGTGAAGCTCGTGGTGCCGGGGCCGGGCAGCTCCTGCGACAGCAGTTCGAGGTCGGCGCGCTTCTGGCGTTCGCGCAGCGTCATCTCGAGTTCGAACTGGCGGTCGAAATGATCCTCGATGACGCTCTTGTTGCGCCCCGTCACGAAGATGAAGTGCTCGATGCCGGCCTGGCGCGCTTCGTCCACCACATGCTGGATCACCGGCCGATCGACGACAGGCAGCATTTCCTTCGGCATGGCCTTCGTAGCCGGCAGGAATCGGGTGCCCAGGCCAGCGACAGGGAAGACGGCCTTGCGAATCGGTTTCATGACATCGCCGCGATTGTCAGTAAGCTGAATTTAAAGAGACGGGTTGCAATGGGCTGGGCAAGGCGGAACTGGGTGGGGACAGTCGTTAACGGTCCTGCAACCATATATGTTCCCCATAGGAAGGCGAGACCTATCACGTGCTAAACAAAGGGCCAACCGCGAGGGCCAAATTGTCACGATTGATACAATGGCTGAGTTCGGTTGCCGTGGTCCTCACCCTGACCGGCCCCGCGCTCGCCCAAGGCTTCGACATTCGCAGCCTGTTTTCACGCAACCCCACCACCACAGGCTCGGTCCCGCCGGCTGACGCTGCGGCGTCTGCATCCGGATGGAGCGGGGAGTCGGGCGCGTCCGGACATCCGGCCATGCAGGCGGACGCCATCCGCGTCGCCGCCGCGGGCTTTCGCAGCTGTCTCGAAGGGCTGTGGCCTTTGGCGGAGCGCCGCGGTGTGCCGCGCAGCGCGTTCGTGGCGCACACCGCCGGCCTGACGCCGGAGCTGCAGATCATGGATTTGCTCGATGCGCAACCCGAATTCACCAAGTCGCTCTGGGAGTATCTCGACATCCTGGTGAACGACGCACGGATCGAAGCCGGCCGCGCCTTGCTGGCGCAGCATCGTGCGACATTCGATGCGGTCGAGAAGGCCTATGGGGTCGACCGGCACATCATCGCCGCCATCTGGGGTGTGGAGTCCAACTACGGCACGGCGATCGGCGAGCGTTCGGTCATTCGATCAACGGCGACGCTCGCCTGCATCGGCCGCCGGCAGGACTTCTTTCGTGAGGAGTTTCTGTCCGCCCTTGAAATACTCGCACGCGGCGATCTGAAGCCGGATCAGCTCAGGGGTTCATGGGCGGGTGCGTTCGGCCCAACCCAGTTCATGCCGACCTCCTTCAAACGCTACGCCGTCGATTTCGACGGCGATGGTCGGCGCGATGTGGTCGACTCGGTCCCCGATCTCGTGGCGTCGACCGCGAACAACCTCAAGAAAGACGGCTGGGTCGGCGGACAGACCTGGGGCTACGAGGTCGTGGTTCCGCCAGGCTTCAACTACCTCAACCTCGACCACTCGCGTGTGCTCACGGTGCGCGAATGGGAACGGGCGGGCATCCACCGCCCCGGCGGCAAGAGCTTCGCGCGCAAAGACGACAAGGCGTATCTTCTGCTGCCGGCGGGGGCCCAGGGACCAGCCTTCCTGATGCTGCAGAATTTCCGTGTGATCATGAAATACAATCCGGCGGAAGCCTATGCGCTTGCCATCGGGCATCTTGCTGACCGCCTGCGCGGTGGCGGTCCGTTCGCGCAGGCGTGGCCCCGCCACGAACGCGTGCTCACGCGCGCGGAGCGCTACGAGCTGCAGCAACTCCTGGTGCAGCGCGGCTACGACATCGGCGAGCCGGACGGGCGCCTCGGTCCCAGGAGCCGTACCGCGCTCCGCGCGTTCCAGATTGCTGTCGGCGCGGTGCCCGACGGGTTCGCCTCGGCCTCGATTCTGGAGCGGTTGCGAACTCGTTAACCCGGGAACACGCGCCAAAGCTGTGGCCGCGGTAACCGGCGGCCTTCTTCAAGCTGCCGTTTTTGGTGTACTATTGACCGATGGGCTGTTGGCGCTACCTCGGGGAGCGAGGGCGCCGGCGCAGCCGCGGTGCAATAGGTCGACGGGTGCTCATGCATTCACAAGGCATTTTCCGTCCCCGCCGGCGCGGCGCTGTCCGCGCAGCCGCAACAATTGTGGCGGCGGCGTGCGTGACCATTGCGCTGTTGCTGCCCGCGGACGCGCAATTCTGGGGACCGTGGGGCGGGGGATCGTGGGAGCGGCGGCAACAGCCGCAACCGCAGCGTCCGCCGCAAAACTATAACCCGTTCGGAGGCTGGTTTGGCGGCTCCCACCAGCAGCGCGAAGCGCCCGCGGACTATTCGCGTGCGCCGACGACGCAGCGCAAGACCGAGACTGCAGTGACGACGCCCATCGTAGTCGTCGGCGACTCCATGGCCGACTGGCTCGCCTACGGTCTCGAAGACGCCTTTTCGGAGAAGCCAGAATTTTCGATCGTGCGCAAGAATCGCACCTATTCCGGATTGATCCGCTACGACCCGAGGCGCGACAGCGATTGGGTGCCGGCGATCAAGGAAACGCTCACGGCCGACAAACCCAAGTTCATCGTGATGATGATTGGCGTCAATGACCGTCAGGCGATCCGCGAACGCGCGCCCGTGTCGGCGCCAACCCCGGCGCGACCGAACGCGGCCGCAGGCAAGCAAGGCGCGGGCCAGCCCGCGCTGCCGCTCGATCCGGAATTGCAGGCGCAGCAGAGCGCTGACCAGCAGAACGCCGAGCTGCAGGAGAAGCAGGAGGAGCCGCCCGAGCCGCCTGTACCCGCGGCCCCCGAGCAGGGCCGCGGGGCCAATGCCAATACTGGCCCGTTCGAATTCCATACCGAGAAGTGGGAGGCCGCCTACATCCGTCGCATCGACGCGGCCATCGCGGCCATGAAGGGCGCTGGCGTTCCGGTGTTCTGGGTCGGCTTGCCGCCGCAGCGCGTGGCGCGCGCCTCGACCGACTCCGCATATCTCAACGAGCTCTACCGGCAACGGGCCGAGAAAGCTGGGATCATCTATGTCGACGTGTGGGACGGGTTCGTCGACAGCAGCGGGCAGTTCGCCGCTCAGGGCCCCGATTTCGAGGGCCAGATCCGACGCTTGCGCTCAGGCGACGGCATCTATTTCACCAAGCCCGGCGCCCGCAAGCTCGCGCACTATGTCGAGCGCGAGATCCAGCGCACGATCGCCAACCGTGCCTTGCCCGTGGCGCTGCCGGCACCTGAGCCCACGCCGGCGACGCCTGGGACGCGGCCGGGTGGGCCGGCACAACGGCCGCTGGTCGGGCCGGTGGTGCCGCTCACGATTTTGACCGCCGGGCAGAACGATCTGCTGGGCGCCAGTCCGACACGGCCGGCTGCGGACCCGGTCGCGACGCGCGTGCTCACGAAGGGCGAGACGATTCCCGCGGCGAGCGGCCGCGCAGACGATTTCAGCTGGCCGCGCAACAGCACGGTTGTTGCCGATCCGCCGCCGCCGGCGGTTTTGCCGGAGCCGGCGCAGGCGAAAGGCCCGGCGGCCGGCAGCAAGGCGGGCACCGCAAAGCAGCCGCAGGTCCAGAAGCGCACCAATCCGGCCGGCGTCGACCGAAACGTGCCGCGGCCGCCGGGCGCAATAAAGCCATCGGCCTCCGCCAACCAGGGCACGGTGCGCTGAATCCGATCAGCGCGGCAGTGTCGTCGATCCCATCAGGAGCGTGTCGACTGCGTGCGCGGCCTGACGGCCTTCGCGGATCGCCCACACCACCAATGACTGTCCGCGCCGCATGTCGCCGCAGGCGAAAACCTTCGGGTTCGAGCTGCGATAGGCGGCCGTATCGGCCTTGACGTTGCCGCGCGGATCGAGCTCCAGGCCGAGCGCGCTGATCATGCCTTCGTGCACGGGATGCACGAAGCCCATAGCGAGCAGCACGAGGTCGGCCTTGACGTCGAACTCGGTGCCGGGGATGGACTTGAACTTGTTGTCAACGCGCGCGCATTGCAGCGCTTTGACATAACCGTTCTCGCCCGCGAAGCTGAGTGTCCCGACCGCGAAGTCGCGCTCGGCGCCCTCGTCGTGGCTCGATGAGGTGCGCAGCTTCAGCGGCCACTCGGGCCAGGTGAGCAGCTTGTTCTCCTTGTCCGGTGGCTGCGGCATGATCTCGAAGTTCGTCACCGAGAGCGCGCCCTGGCGGAACGAGGTCCCGATGCAGTCGGAGCCAGTGTCGCCGCCGCCGACCACCACCACATGCTTGCCGCCGGCAAGGATCGGCTCGGCGCCCGGCACTTGCGGCTCCCCGCTGACGCGTCGGTTCTGCTGCGGCAGGAAATCCATCGCAAAATGGATGCCTTTGAGCTCGCGACCGGGGATCGGCAGATCGCGTCCCTTCTCGGCACCGCCCGCGAGCACCACGGCGTCGTAGTCCTTGACCAGGGCTTCGATCGGCACGTTCACGCCCACGTGGGCGCCGTAGTGGAAGGTCACGCCCTCCCCCTCCATCTGCGCAACGCGGCGGTCGATGTAGTGTTTCTCCATCTTGAAGTCGGGGATGCCGTAGCGCATCAGGCCGCCGGCCTTGGCGTGCTTCTCGAACAGGTGCACGTCGTGGCCGGCGCGCGCCAGTTGCTGCGCGCAGGCCATGCCTGCGGGACCCGAGCCGACGACGGCAACCTTCTTGCCAGTCTTGGCGGCGGGCAACTCCGGCACGATCCAGCCTTCTGCGGCCGCGCGGTCGGCGATCGCGCACTCGATCGTCTTGATGGTCACCGGATTGTCGTCGATGTTGAGGGTGCACGACGCCTCGCATGGCGCGGGACAGACGCGGCCGGTGACCTCCGGAAAATTGTTGGTGCTGTGCAGATTGCGCGCGGCTTCCCGCCAGTCGCCGCGATAGACCAAGTCGTTCCAGTCCGGGATCAGATTGTTCACCGGACAGCCGGTGGGCGCGCCGGTGATCGTGTTGGTGCCGTGGCAATAGGGGATGCCGCAATCCATGCACCGCGCCGCCTGCTTGCGGTTCTCCTCTTCGGAGAGCGGCAGCACGAATTCGCGCCAGTGCTTGACGCGCTCCTCAACTGGCTCGTAGTCGCGGTCCTCACGCTCGTATTCGAGGAACCCGGTGATCTTGCCCATGCGCTATTCGGCCGCCTGCATGGTGCGCGCCTTCTCCAGTTCGGCAAGCGCGCGCCGGTATTCGAGCGGCATCACCTTGCGGAACTTGCGGCAGTAATTGGTCCAGTCGGCCAGGATCTGCGCGGCGCGAGCCGAACCCGTGAGGCGGGCATGACGGCTGATGAGCAGATGCAGCCGCTCGAGGTCATAGCGTGTCATGTCCTCGAGAACCTCGACGCGGCCGTGCGATTCGAGATCGTTGCTGTGATGATAGATGCGCTCCGCGACGTCCTCCTCCGCCGGCATCGGCTCAAGCTCGACCATCGCCATGTTGCAGCGGGACTTGAACGTGCCGTCCTCATCGAGCACATAGGCGATGCCGCCCGACATGCCGGCGGCGAAATTGCGTCCGGTCTTGCCGAGCACGACCACGATGCCGCCGGTCATGTATTCGCAGCAGTGGTCGCCGGCACCCTCGATGACCGCGATGGCGCCGGAATTGCGGACCGCGAAGCGCTCACCGGCAACGCCGCGGAAGTAGCATTCGCCCTCGATCGCGCCGTAGAGCACCGTATTGCCGACGATGATCGACTCTTCCGGCACGAAGCCGCCGTCGGCGACGGGACGGATGATGATGCGTCCGCCCGAAAGACCCTTGCCGACATAGTCGTTGGCGTCGCCCTCGAGTTCGAAGGTCACCCCGTGCGCGAGCCAGGCTCCGAAGCTCTGGCCGGCGGTGCCGGTCAGCTTCACGTGGATGGTGTCGTGCGGCAGGCCCTCGTGGCCGTAGCGCTTCGCGACTTCGCCTGAGAGCATCGCGCCGGCGGTGCGATCCGTGTTTCGGATCGTGGTTGCGATCCGCACCTTGGCGCCACGCTCGAGCGCGGCTTGCGACTTGGCGATCAGCTCGCGGTCGAGGATCTTGTAGATCTTGTGGTCCTGCGGCTCGCAGTGGTGGATGGCGACGCCCTTGGGCGCCTCCGGCTTGAAGAACAGCCTGGAGAAATCGAGGCCTTTGGCCTTCCAATGCTCGATCACCTGACGCTTGTCGAGCATCTGGATCTGGCCGACCATCTCAGCGAAGGTGCGGAAGCCCATCGCGGCCATCAGCTCGCGTACCTCTTCGGCCACGAAGAAGAAGAAGTTGATCACGTGCTCGGGTTGGCCGACGAAGCGCTTGCGCAGCACGGGATCTTGGGTGGCGACGCCGACCGGGCAGGTATTAAGGTGGCACTTGCGCATCATGATGCAGCCCGCCGCGATCAGCGGCGCGGTCGAGAAACCGAATTCGTCTGCGCCAAGTAGCGCGCCGACGACGACGTCGCGTCCGGTGCGAATGCCGCCGTCGACCTGCACCGCAATGCGCCCGCGCAGCCGGTTGGCGACCAGCGTCTGATGCGTCTCGGCCAGCCCGATCTCCCAGGGCGATCCGGCGTGCTTGATCGATGTGAGGGGCGAGGCGCCGGTGCCGCCTTCGAAGCCCGCGATGGTGACGTGATCGGCGCGCGCCTTCGAGACGCCTGCCGCGACCGTACCGACACCGACCTCGGAGACGAGCTTCACCGAGACGAGGCCGTCGGGATTGACGTTCTTGAGATCGAAGATGAGCTGCGCCAAGTCCTCGATCGAATAGATGTCGTGGTGCGGCGGCGGCGAAATCAGCCCGACTCCCGGCGTCGAATGGCGCACCTTGGCGATGATCTTGTCGACCTTGTGCCCGGGCAACTGGCCGCCTTCGCCGGGCTTGGCGCCCTGCGCCATCTTGATCTGCATCATGTCGGAGTTGACCAGGTATTCGGTGGTCACCCCGAAGCGGCCCGAAGCTACCTGCTTGATCGCCGAGCGCATCGAATCGCCGTTGGGCAGCGGCTTGAAGCGGTCCGATTCCTCGCCGCCTTCGCCCGTGTTCGACTTGCCGCCGATGCGGTTCATGGCGATGGCGAGCGTGGTATGCGCCTCGCGCGAGATCGAGCCAAACGACATGGCGCCGGTCGAGAAGCGCCTGACGATGTTTGCGGCCGGCTCGACCTCCACGAGCGGCACCGGCTTGCGGCCGTCGTCTTCGGCGCATTTGATGCGGAACAGGCCCCGGATGGTCAACAGCCGCTCGGTTTGCTCGTTGCTCACCTTGGCGTAGAGCCGATATTGGTCGGGCAGCTTGCCGCGCACGGCGTGCTGCAGCGCCATGACGGTCTGCGCTGTCCAGACGTGGTCCTCGCCGCGGACGCGGAACTGGTATTCGCCGCCGACATCGAGCGCGTTACGGTAGATGGGCGCGTCACCGAAGGCATCGCGGTGACGCCGCACGCACTCTTCGGCGATCTGCGCGAGCCCGACGCCCTCGATGCGGGTCGCCGTGCCGGTGAAATATTCGGCGACGAAATCCGACTTGAGGCCGACCGCATCGAAGATCTGCGCGCCGCAATAGGACTGATAGGTGGAGATGCCCATCTTGGACATCACCTTGAGGATGCCCTTGTCAATCGACTTGATGTAACGCTTGACGATGTCGTGCTCATCGAGCTTCTGCGGCAGCTCGTTCGACATGGCGATCAACGTCTCGAAAGCGAGATAGGGATTGATCGCCTCGGCGCCGTAGCCGGCGAGGCAGCAGAAATGGTGAACCTCGCGCGGCTCGCCCGACTCGACCACGATGCCGACCGAGGTGCGCAAGCCCTGCCGGATCAGATGGTGGTGGACGGCTGCGCAGGCCAGCAACGACGGGATCGGGATCGCTTCGGCGCCGGCGCGCCGGTCCGACAGGATGACAATGTTGATGCCCTCTCGCACCGCCGCCTCGGCGCGGGCGCAGAGCTTGTCGAGCGCCTCCTTCAGCCCGGCCGCGCCGTGCTCGGCCGGCCAAGTGGTGTCGAGGAACAGCGACTTGAAATGACCGTCGCCGACCTCGGAGATCGAGCGGATCTTCTCGAGGTCCTCATTGGTGAGGATCGGCTGGCGCACCTCCAGCCGCTTGTTGCGTGACACACCCTCGAGATCGAACAGGTTCGGCCGCGGCCCGATGATGGACACGAGGCTCATTACCAGCTCCTCGCGGATCGGGTCGATCGGCGGGTTCGTGACCTGCGCGAAGTTCTGCTTGAAGTAGGTGAACAGGAGCTTGGGCTTGCTGGACAGCGCCGAGATCGGCGTGTCGTTGCCCATCGAGCCGACCGCTTCCTCGCCTTGCGTCGCCATCGGCGACATCAGGATGCGCAAGTCCTCCTGGGTGTAGCCGAACGCCTGCTGCCGATCGAGCAGCGACAGATTTGACAGCGAGGCCTCGCCCGGCGCCGGCGGCAGGTCCTCGAGCACGATCTGGGTGCGGTCGAGCCACTCGCGGTAGGGGTGGCTCTTGGCGAGCGTGGCCTTGAGCTCCTCGTCCGGGATGAGGCGGCCCTCGTCGAGATCGACGAGCAGCATCTTGCCGGGCTGCAGACGCCACTTGGTGACGATGTCCTTCTCCGCGATCAGCAGCACGCCCATCTCGGAGGCCATGACGATGCGGTCGTCGCAGGTCACGAAATAGCGCGCCGGGCGTAGTCCGTTGCGGTCGAGCGTGGCGCCGATCTGCCGGCCGTTGGTGAAGGCGATCGCGGCGGGGCCGTCCCACGGCTCCATCAGCGCCGCGTTGTACTCGTAGAATGCGCGCCGATCCTCATCCATGAGCGGATTGCTGGCCCAGGCCTCCGGAATCATCATCATCATGGCGTGCGCGAGCGAGTAGCCGCCCTGCACCAGGAACTCGAGCGCGTTGTCGAAGCAGGCGGTGTCGGACTGGCCCTCGTAGGAGATCGGCCACAGCTTGTGGATGTCGTCGCCGTAGAGATCGGACGACACCGAAGCCTGGCGTGCTGCCATCCAGTTGTTGTTGCCGCGCAGCGTGTTGATTTCGCCGTTGTGCGCGATCATGCGATACGGATGTGCCAGCGACCAGGTCGGGAAGGTGTTGGTCGAGAACCGCTGGTGCACGAGCGCAAGCGCGCTTTCAAAGTCCTTGTCGTGCAGGTCCGGGTAGTAGGTGCCGAGCTGGTCGGCCAGGAACATGCCCTTGTAGACGACGGTACGGCAGGAGACTGAGACCGGATAATAGCCCGCGAGCCGCCGCTCGTGGCGCTGATAGATCGTCGCCGAGACGCTCTTGCGCAGGATGTAGAGCCGCCGCTCGAACTCGTCCTCGGTCTTGATCTTGTTGCCGCGACCGATGAACACCTGCTGGTGCACCGGCTCGGTCGGCTTCACCGACTCACCCAGTGTCGAGTTGTCGGTGGGCACGTCGCGCCAGCCGAGCAGCGTCATCCCGGCGCGCCTGATCATCTGGGCATAGATGTCACGATTGACCTGCCGCCAATCCGGGTCGCGCGGCATGAACAGCTGACCGACGGCGTATTCACCCGGCTTGGGCAGCTTGAAGCCCTGCTTGGCCGCAACCTTCGTGAAGAACTTGTGCGGCACCTGAACCAGGATGCCGGCGCCATCGCCGGCACGCGGATCGGCGCCAACCGCGCCGCGATGCTCGAGGTTGCAGAGAATCGCGAGGGCGTCCTCGATGATCTTGTGCGACTTGCGGCCCTTAATGTCGGCGATGAAGCCGACGCCGCACGAATCCTTATCGAGCGCCGGATCATAGAGACCCTGCACTTGCGGCCGGTTGCTCTCAGCTTCGTAAGGAACCGCGCTCATGTCTCACGTCCTCACACGCCGGCGGGCCGCCAGTCGCCCAGCGACACACCGATCTTGCCCGCAACGCCGGCCAGCGCGACGGGCGAGGGCTACTGCCCTTTGGAGTCTGGGCGGGCATTTCGCTTGCGGCACCGGCGCAAGCGGGTAACCGCCGTGGCGCGGCCACGCGCCGTCCCTATCACTGCTCGGTTGGCCACTCGGCCGAGCACAGTCTGGGCCAAAGCAACTGGGACAGCAATACTGTCCTAACTCACCTTGGCAAATCTTGTTCATCAAGGCAAGAGCTAGCCTATCTCTAAATTGGCGTTGTGTCGCGATTTCTCCAGTGCGGAACGGCCTGGGGGCGGCCGCCCCGGCTCCCGCATGGTGCGGCCGCGCCGGCCGCCCGGGGCTGCCAACCGCCGGTCGCAACCCTATTTCTGTGAGTGGGAGGCGCGGGCGGCGCTGTTCGCTTGGCAGGCAGGAGAGGGGCATGTCCACGGTCACCGATAGTCGCGAGCAACTGACATCTGGTTCGATAACCGCATCGATTGCTGTGACGTTCATCACATTGTGCGGACTGATCCCGTACGCGCTAGTGGCGGTCGGGCTGCGCTTCATCATGGCGCGGGTCTTCTTCCAGTTCGGGCAGGCGATGATCGAGGGGCCGGCGCTTTCGTTCTCATGGCTGGGTCGCGCATTCGATTTCTCCGTCACGCTGCCGGCCGACATCAAGGCGGCGACTCTGGAGGCCTTCCAGACCCAATATGCGGCGTTGCCGTTGCCGGCGGTCGTCGCCGCCTGGGTCTTCGCCTACGCACTGTTTGCGCTTCCGATCTGCCTCATCCTCGGCTTCGCCACCCGGTTTGCGGCACTCGGGCTCCTGGTCATTACCGTGCTGCTGGCGGTCTATGTGACGCCTGATGCGCTGTGGACCTCGCATGTCTATTGGGGGGCGATCCTCTTGGTGCTCATCTCGGTCGGCCCGGGCGCGATCTCGCTCGACGGCGCGATCCGCTACCTCCACGAATCGTAAGCTGCGGCCGGAGCGCGACGGCCGCCATGAACTTCGCCAGCGACAACGCGGCCGGGGTGGCGCCGGAAATCCTTGCCGCCATCGCGCGCGCGAACGACGGTCCGGCGCTCGCCTACGGGAACGACGCCGCGACGCGCCGCGTCGAGCAGCGCCTGGCCGCGCTGTTCGAGCACGAGGTCGCGGTCTTCCTGGTGCCGACCGGGACCGCCGCGAATGCGCTTGCGCTCGCCCAGGTGACGCCGCCGTGGGGCGCCGTGCTCTGCCATGCCGAATCGCACGTCACGACCGACGAATGCGGCGCGCCGGAGTTCTTCGGCGGCGGCATCAAGCTCATCGGGCTTCCTGGCGAGGCCGGCAAGCTCGCGCCCGAGACGCTCGCGAGCGCGCTCGCCGGGCGGCAATGGGGCGGGCCGCACCATGTCAGCCCCGCGGCACTGTCGCTGTCGCAGGCGACCGAGGCCGGCACGATCTATCGCCCCGGCGAGGTTCGCGCGCTTGCCGAGATCGCGCATGGCCGCGGGCTCGCCGTGCACATGGACGGCGCCCGGCTCGCCAATGCGTTGGCGCGGCTCGACGTGTCGCCCGCGCAGGCGACCTGGCAGGCGGGCGTTGACGCGCTGTCGCTCGGCGCCAGCAAGGGCGGCGCGCTCGCCGCCGAGGCGATCGTGTTCTTCGATCCCGCGCGTGCCGCCGGCATGCAGGAACGCCGCAAGCGCGGCGGCCATCTCGTGTCCAAGCACCGCTTTCTGGCTGCGCAAATCGAGGCCTATCTCGCCGACGATCTCTGGCTGCGCCTTGCGCGTCACGCCAACGCCATGGCCGATCGACTCGGCGCCGGGCTTGCGGCCGCCGGCCACATCCCGGTATGGCCGGTCGAAGCCAATGAAGTATTCGTCGCGCTGCCGCAGCGAACCTGCGAGCGGCTGCGCGCCGAAGGCGCGAGCTTCTATCCATGGACGACGGTAAGCCTGCCGAGCAGCCGCGCCATCGGCGACGGCATACTGGTGCGGCTGGTGACCTCGTTCGCGACCGCGACGCATGAGATCGAGCGCTTTGTGGAACTTGTGAAAGCCCCGTGATGTCACGGCGGCGCCAAAGCTATGCCCCATTCGCCACTATCGTTGTGCCAGGGACGGATGATCGATAGGCGCAACTTGAAGCGCCGTCGAATACCATCGGGACAGGGGAGCGTGCCTTGAAACAGCAAGCTGTAATCTTTGTCGGCGCGATGGCGCTTGGCCTGATCGCGGCCGGGGACGCTGGCGCGCAAGGTTTCTACTATTACGGCCCTGGCTTTTACGGTTCCCGTTACTATCGCCCGGGGCTGCCGCCGGGGCAGATCATGCAGATCGTGCGGCAAGCCGGATACGCGCCGTTGAGCGCGCCGGCGCGGCGTGGACCGACCTACGTCGTCGTTGCGATGGGGCGCAGCGGTCAAGTGCGCGTCGTCGTCGATGCCTACGGAGGAGAGATCGTCGGCGTGCGTCCGGTGCTGGCGATGGCGCCCTATGGCGCGCCGGCGCCCTACGATCCGCGCTTGGGGCCTGCTCCGATCCCCCCCGGCGAACTGCCGCCCGCCTACGGACCTGGTGGGGCACCTGAGGGGTACGGGCCGGGCGCCGCGGGCGAAGCGCCGCAGACGGGCAGCGTCGGCGTCAATCGCACACCGCAGATGCAGCCGCCGCGTCCGATACCAAATCAGCAACTGGCGACTGCGCCCAATGCTCCAGCGACTGCAGCCCCGCCGCCGGCGCGCACACCGATTCCGCGACCACGGCCGAATGTCGAAGCGAACGCGGCAGCGCCCGCCGCTGCGGCGACGCCTGCGCCCGCCGCTGCGTCGCCATCCACCGCGAGCCCAAACGAAGTGCCGGAAGCGCCGCCCGCTCCCAGGAAGCCGAGCCAGCCGACACCATTGGTGCCGGTTGCTCCGCTCGACTGATCGGAAAAAGTGAGTCTCAGCGGGTCGGACTCTTGAGTCTCAGCGAGTCGGACTCTAAGGCGCAAAATGAAAGCGCCCCGGAATCCGGGGCGCTCCCTCCGATCATAGCGATCGAAGCCGGTTAGGCGACTTTCGAGTCGACCACCTTGGCTTGGCCGTTGCCGATCGCGATCTGGCGCGGCTTCTTGGCCTCGGGGATTTCCCGCACGAGGTCGACGTGCAGCAGACCGTTCTCGAGCGACGCGCCCTTGACCTGGACGTGGTCGGCGAGCTGGAACACGCGCTCGAAGGTGCGCGCGGCGATGCCCTGATAGAGCGTCTCGCCCTTCTTATCTTCGCTCTTCGCCTGCTTCTCGCCGCGGATCGTAAGCGTGCTCTCCTTCGCCTCGATTTTGAGGTCGGACTCGGAGAAACCGGCCACCGCTACCGTAATCCGGTAGGTGTTCTCGCCGGTGCGCTCGATGTTGTAGGGCGGATAACCGGGGGTGCCGTCATTTCCGGCAACCTGGTCGAAGAGGGAAAACAGCCGGTCGAAGCCGACGGTCGAACGATAGAGGGGAGCAAGGTCAAAAGTTCGCATGGCATATCCTCCTTTGGTTGAGCGACATGCGGAAGGCCCGCCCAAGAGGCCGGACCCGTCTTAGTTACGCAGCCACAGTGGGCCTGCGCATCCCGTATATGGGCAACGCTTCGACGCTCGCAAGGGGCCTTAACTCAATGGTTTTTAATTGAAATTCGTGGAAGGACGGACGTATGGAAACCTTGAGGGAATCGCATTTTGGTGGCGGATATGTCCTCACGCCTTCATTGAGCCGATCCTGCGGACTGCCTATAACCCGCTGACCGCGCGCTGCCGTTCAATCCTACGTCGCAATCCCAAACGTGATGACCCTCGTCTCCATTCCCGCCAACCCGGTGCCCGAAGACGTGGTCACGGGGACGCTGACGACCTCTGACGGAGTCGAACTCCGTTACGCACGCTGGGCTCCGCCGCCTGGACGCAAGGGTACGGTCTGCCTGTTCCAGGGGCGCGCCGAGTTCATCGAGAAATATTTCGAGACCGTCCGCGACCTGCGGGCGCGCGGCTTCGCGGTCGCCACTCTCGACTGGCGCGGGCAAGGCCGCTCGGAGCGCGCATTGGGCAACCCGCGCAAAGGCTACATTCGCAGCTTCGATGAATACATCCGGGATCTCGAAACCTTCATCCATGACGTCGTGCTCCCGGACTGTCCGCCGCCGCACTTCGCGTTCGCCCATTCCATGGGTGCGAGCATCCTCCTGCGCGCGGCCTATCAGGGCATTCGGACCTTCGACCGCATGGTTCTGCTCGCGCCGATGATTGCGCTCCCGGGGCTGCGGCGCTCGCGGGTGACCCGCGGTCTCGTCAAGGCGATGCGGCTCGCCGGCCTGGGCGCCTCCTTCGTTCCCGGCGGCGATTCCACGGTGATGCTGCAACGTCCGTTCATGGGCAATCTGTTCACGTCAGATCCGGTCCGCTATGCCCGCAACGTGGCAGTGCTGGAGGCGGAGCCTGCGCTCGGGATCGGGTCGCCGACCGTCGGGTGGGCAGACTCCGCGTTCAAGGCGATGCGTGATCTCTCGCTCGCCAGCTTTACCGGCAAGATCCGGCAACCGATTCTGATCGTCGCCGCCGGCCAGGATCAGGTTGTGTCAACGCCGGCGATCGATGACTTCGCGATCCGGCTGCGGGCGGGCTCGCACCTGATCGTGCCGGGCGCCCGCCACGAACTGCTGATGGAGCAGGATCGCTACCGCGGCCAGGCGCTGGCGGCGTTCGACGCCTTCGTGCCGGGCTCGCCGCTGTTCCGTTAGCGCATGCTCCGGAGCGGTGGAAACGGTTTCATACCCTAGCCCTTGAGCAGTTCGAGCGCGGCCGCGTGCACGCGCTTGTCGCCGGCCGCAATGATGCGGCCGCCATCATTGGGCTTGCCGTTGTCCCAGGTGGTGATGATGCCGCCGGCGCCGGTGATGATCGGCATCAGCGGGAGCACGTCGTACGGCTTGAGTTCGGTCTCGATCACAAGGTCGATGTGGCCTGCAGCGAGCATGCAATAGGCGTAGCAGTCCCCGCCATAGCGCGACAGCCGCACCGCCTGCTCGACCTTGCCGAACAGGCTGCGGTCGGCGCCGTCCATCAGCGCCGGGCTGGTGGTGAACAGCACCGCCTCCGACAGATCGGCGCAGGGGCGTACCCGCAGATCGCGCTGGCCGGTCGGCCCGCGGTAGTGTGCGGCACCGCCGTCGCCGCTGAATTGCTCGCGGGTGAACGGTTGATTCATCATGCCGAATACCGGGACGCCCAGGCGCGTGAGCGCGATCAGGGTTCCCCACATCGGCATTCCGGCGATGAACGATTTGGTGCCATCGATCGGGTCGAGCACCCAGACATAATCCGCATCGGCGCGTTCCGCGCCAAATTCCTCGCCGATGACGCCATGGCTCGGAAAGGTGCGGCGGATCAGGGCACGCATGGCGGTTTCCGCCGCGCGGTCGGCCGCGGTGACCGGATCGAAACCGCGGCTGCCGCCCTTGTCATCGATGCTCAGCGCGGTGCGAAAGAACGGCAGAATGGTCTCGCCCGACACGGTGGCGAGCTCGTCGACAAAGGCCTCGAAATCAATGGCCGTCATGACCAATCACTTCTGCGACTGTTCGCCGCCGGGCTCGTCGATGCTGATCGGTCGCATCTCTTCCCGCCGCTAAGTATCCGGTAATGCGTTGTCCCAACGTGACTTTTCATGCGCCCCGACATGGTTACAGATGAAACGATATACTGCTGCAAGAAGATCACACCTGAGAGATTCGCATGCCCAATTAGGTCAGCATCCCTTGCATTTTACGGATTAAGGGATCATGTCATTGCGACGCGGTAGCGCTTTGCCGCTGCCGCTGCCCTCCTTGGGCGTTTCCTCCCTAGACTTGGGCCGCTTGCACCGCGAGCGGCCCATTTTTCTTGTATTCTAAATGACTTTGACGTGATCTGCCCAAAAAGGGGGCTTGCCTCTTGTGCGCTGCGGTGGCAAGTTATTGCGGTGCGGTAGCGCCTCGCGTTACCGCCGCCCTCCTTGGGCGTTTCCTCCCTAGACTTGGGCCGCTTGCCTTCGCAAGCGGCCCTTTTTATTTGCGCGCACCGGCGGGCTGGCCGCGAACCCTATTCGGCCGCGGCGCGATAGGGCCGCAACTCCTGGATCGGAATTTCCGCCAGGCGCTCGGCGAGCGTGCCGAGGTCAGCGGCGACGCTGGCGAAGGTCACTGATTTTTCGTAGCGCCGCTCGTCCATGTAGAGCGCGCGGTTGACCTCGAGCTGGATCGCATGCAGGCCGACTGCCGGATTGCCGTAATGCTCGGTGATGAAGCCGCCGGCGTAGGGTTTGTTCCGACTCACCACGTAGCCGAGCTCGCGCAAGGTCGCTTCGATCGTCTCCGCCACCGCGGCCACGCAGCTCGTCCCGTAGCGGTCGCCCAGCACCACATCGGCGCGCGGCCGTTCGTCCTTGGCACCGGCGGTCGACGGCATCGAATGGCAATCGATCAGCACGGCCGCGCCGAAATCGCGATGCACGCGCGTGAACAGGCGCCGCAGCGCCCGGTGGTAGGGTTTGTAAAGGCCTTCGATGCGGCGGATCGCGTCGTCGACCGGGATACGCTGCCCGTAGATTTCCTGCGAATCGCCGACCACCCGCGCGACGGTGCCGAGGCCGCCCGCGACCCGCATCGAGCGGGTATTGGCGAAGGACGGCAGCCGTCCGTCGAACATGCGTGGATCGAGTTCGTATGGCTCGCGATTCACGTCCACGTAGCAGCGAGGGAAATGCGCCCGCATGAGCGGATAGCCGCGAGCGACGACGCCGAGCACCAGTTCATCCACGAACGAATCCTCGGATCGGCGCAGCGTGCCGACGTCCAGCCGCGAGGCGGTCAGGAACGCCCGTGGATAGACGCTGCCGCTGTGCGGCGAATTGAACACGACCGGGCCGCGCCAATCGGCCGGCTCGAGGATTTCGAACGGCGGGTCGAGTTCGTCTTTCGTCTCATGCATGGGACTGGGAAGGCCTCGATCTGGGCGGCTGACCCTGACGCCGATGACAGCTTTTGTGCTCCAATATGCCCCCAAACACGGTATTGTCCATGGGCGCCGGGGCGGTTGCCAGGAGAACTTCACACAGCTTCACCCGTTATTTACCCCGCCTGCAGCTAATAGGCGGGGGGACCACGAAGGGGGCGGCGGCGAAGTCCGCGGCCGTCAACGAGCGGACAGATGCCCAAGATCCTGTTGGCCGAAGACGACACCGACATGCGGCGCTTTCTGGTCCGCGCGCTGCAGAACGCCGGCTATGAGGTAATCTCCTACGACAACGGGCTCTCGGCCTATCAGCGGCTGCGCGAGGAGCCCTTCGAACTCTTGCTGACCGATATCGTGATGCCCGAGATGGACGGCATCGAGCTCGCGCGGCGGGCATCGGAACTCGATCCCGACATCAAGATCATGTTCATCACCGGCTTTGCGGCGGTGGCGCTCAACTCGGATTCGCAGGCGCCCAAGAACGCCAAGGTTCTGTCGAAGCCCGTCCACCTGCGCGAGCTGGTCACTGAAGTGCAAAAGATGCTGGCGGCGTGAACCGCGGCCGCCATCTTGCCTCGTGCCGGGCGAGCCGATATGAGTTCCCGGCACATCCCACCCGGGCGCGTAGCTCAGCGGAAGAGCACTACCTTGACATGGTAGGGGTCACAGGTTCGATCCCTGTCGCGCCCACCATCAAAATCTCCGCATTTCGAAGCGCTCGGCCCGATAGTGCCCGAGCCGGATCAAAGCTTGAAAATGCCGATTGGCTAACGCGCTGTAGATCGCCACCATGGAAATGCATCAGGTGCGATATTTCCTGGCCGCCGTCAGCGAGCTCAATTTCACCAAGGCGGCCGAGAAGTGCAACGTTTCCCAGCCTTCCCTCACCCGGGCCATCAAGCAGCTCGAGGGCGAACTGGGCGGCGATCTGTTCAGGCGTGAGCGGCCGCAGGCGCAATTGACGGAACTCGGCGAGCGCATGCTGCCGCTGCTCAGGCAGTGTTATGAGAGCGCGTTGGGAGCCCGGTCGCTGGCTTCGGCGATCAAAGGCGGCGAGGTCGGGTCATTGCGACTCGCGCTATCTCGCACGGTCGGCTTGGATCTGGTGACCCAGCATCTCTCTGAGCTGGCGAGGTTGTTCGCCGGTCTCGAAATGAAGCTCTTGCGCGGGACTGCCGCCGAAGTGCTCGATTGCTTGAAAAAGGGGGAGGCCGAGCTTGCGATTGCGGGGACGATCGGCGAGGCATGGGAGCGGCTCGACAAATGGCCATTGTTTACGGAGCGGTTCCAGCTGGTCTTGAACCGAACCCATCCCTTGTCCGAACGTTCGCTGATCGATCTCGACGACCTCAAGGACCAGCGGTTGCTCCAGCGCTCTTATTGTGAAGATGCAGGGCAAACAGCGGAGCTTCTCCGCAGCCACAGCCTCAGCCCCGGGTCCACTCACCACGTCGCGTCGGATGAAGACCTGCTGGCGCTGATCGAGGCGGACTTCGGCATTGCCTTGGCCCCGCGCAGCATGCGCACGCCCGGCGGCTTGACGAAGGTCCCGGTCAATCGGATCGATTTGTGTCGGACGGTTTACGTTTACGGCGTCGCCGGACGCCAGCGCGCGGCGGTCGCGGGCGCGATGCTGAAGATGTTGCGCGCGGCCGACTGGTCGCGCTACTCCAACTGATCAACTCTGCAGCGCGGCAATTAGATCGTCGATCGCCATGCGCTTTCGATAGTCGGGGTCGACGAAGCGCGCCCTGATCCTTTGATCCCGGCCCACAACGAACGTCGCCGGAATCGGCAACATCCAGCTGCTGTTGCCTTGATAGGACGGAAGATCCTGGCGGCCGGACATCATTTGCTGGATCTCGTCGCCGAGCCAGATCGCCAAGTTTAGCGATAGCGCATAGCCATTATCCATGTCGGTGAGGATGGAGAACGGCAGTTCGCCTCTCACCTTCAGCTCGGCGGCAAATTGCTGCCGATCCGGCATGATGGCGATGATCTGTCCGCCATCGGCGGACACTTGCCTGTGTGCTTGCGCGAGGGCGTTGATGTTAATCCGGCAATATGGGCACCAATGGCCGCGATGAAAAGTGACGGCGAGCGGACCGCTGGCCACGAGTTCCTCGAGGCTCACCATGCGGCCGTTTTCATCCGGCAGGATGAATGGCGGCATCACGTCGCCGGGCTGCGGCGCCGCCTCACCGGCGCCGTTCTGGTGCAGGCGTTCGACCAGCCGATCGATCGCGGCAGCAAACTCGGGCCGCCGCCGCCGTGCCGATTCGGAAAACGCCTGAAGCTGCTCGCCGAGCGACGCATCCATGCTGCGAATCCGCCGGAAGGCCTCTTCGATACTTTCGCGGCGAGTTTCGTTGCTCATCGCAGCGGCTCGCCGCGAGATTGGTGGCGCGCGCTATCAAGATCGCGTGCGGCCGCATCGAACTGCTTGGTCATAGCCATGTCTGGGCAAAGATTATCGCGTTAGCGTTTCGGCTTCCAGAG